>Ga0302157_10002276_pt1 | contig 22488 bp, 25 predicted proteins | sample I_Bog_N3_3_FD_193502 | JGI IMG/M metagenome (GOLD analysis project Ga0302157, IMG submission 193502) | Peat permafrost microbial communities from Stordalen Mire near Abisko, Sweden - I_Bog_N3_3 | ecosystem: Environmental > Terrestrial > Soil > Wetlands > Peat | place: Sweden: Abisko, Stordalen... | reverse complement strand
GGACAACGCTACGGAGGGGGCACCGCGCTGGACCACGGGCTCGATCACCCCAGGGCAGGACGGGCTCCCCTCCGCACCCGAGGGCTTAACCTTACGCCCTCGGGTGCCTGTTGAGATACAAGGGCAGAGCCCTGGCCTTCCTTCACGCAAACGTGACCCGCGCAACGCGCCGTGCCGGCGTACCCAGTCGGCACACTGCGAGCGGGGTTCCATGTCCGCCTTTGACGCCCTGTTGCTGGCGCGATTGCAGTTCGCCTTTACCATCGCCTTCCACATCGTCCTGCCCGCCTTCTCGATCGGGCTGGCCAGCTACCTGATGGTGCTGCAACTGCTGTGGCTGTGCACCGGCCGGCAGGTTTACATCGACCTGTTCCGCTACTGGCTGAAGCCGTTCGCCACCGTCTTCGCCATGGGCGTCGTCTCCGGTCTGGTGATGTCCTACGAGTTCGGCCTCAACTGGGGCCGGTTCTCCGACAAGACCGGCCCGGTGATCGGCCCGCTGATGGGCTACGAGGTGCTGACCGCGTTTTTCCTGGAGTCCGGCTTCCTCGGCGTCATGCTGTTCGGCATGGGCCGGGTCGGGCGGGGCCTGCACTTCGCCGCCACCTGCCTGGTGGCCGTGGGCACCCTGACCAGCGCCTTCTGGATTCTGGCGGCGAATTCCTGGATGCAGACGCCGCAGGGCACCAGCCTGACGCCGGACGGCCGGTTCGTTCCCGCCGACTGGGCGGCGATCATCTTCAACCCCTCGTTTTTCTACCGCCTGCCGCACATGGTGCTGGCCAGCTATCTGTCGGTGGCCTGCCTGGTCGGTGCCGTCGGCGCCTGGCATCTGCGGCGCGCCCCGGCGGATGGGCACGCCCGCACCATGTTTTCCATGGCGATGTGGATGACAGCCCTGGTGGCGCCGTTGCAGATCGCGGTGGGCGACCTGCACGGGCTGAACAGCCTGCGTTACCAGCCCGCCAAGATCGCCGCCGCCGAGGGGCATTACCAAACCCGCGCCGGCGCCCCCCTGGTGCTGTTCGGCGTGCCGGACGATGCCCGCGAACGCACCGACTATGCCGTCGAGATCCCTCGTCTCGGCAGCCTCGTTCTCACCCATGCCTGGAACGGCACGGTGCCGGGGCTCAGGCAATGGCCGCCGGCCGACCGGCCGCCGGCGCTGCCGGTGTTCGTTGCCTTCCGCATCATGGTCGGGCTCGGCCTGCTGATGGCGGCGCTGGGCCTGGCCGGCCTGGTAATGCGCCGCGGCGGACGGCTGTACCGCAGCCGCGCGCTGCGCAACGCCGCCATCCTGATGGCGCCGGCCGGGTTCGTCGCCCTGCTGGCGGGCTGGGTGGTCACCGAGGTCGGGCGGCAGCCTTGGACCGTGTACGGCCTGCTGCGCACCGCCGACAGTGTCTCGCCGGTCGGCGCCCCCGGCGTGGGCGCCTCGCTGGCGGCTTTCGTGCTGGTCTATGCGCTGGTGTTTGGCACCGGGTTGTCCTTTGTGTTCCGGCTGCTGCGCCGGCCGGTGCAACCCGCCGCCGCTTCCCCGCAGGAGTAAGCGCCGTGGACCTCGACCTGCCGCTGATCTGGGCCGGGCTGATCGCCTTCGCCGTGCTGGCCTATGTGGTGCTGGACGGGTTCGACCTCGGCGTTGGCATCCTGTTCGCCGCCGAGCGCGGCGACGCCGCCCGCGATGTCATGGTGAACACGGTGGCGCCGGTATGGGACGGCAACGAGACCTGGCTGGTGCTGGGCGGCGGCGGCCTGTTCGCCACCTTTCCGCTCGCCTACAGCGTGGTGCTGCCGGCGCTTTATCCGGTCATCATCGCCATGTTGCTGGCACTGGTGTTCCGCGGGGTCGCCTTCGAGTTCCGCTTCCGCGCCGAATCCCGCGCCGGGCGGGAAGCCTGGGACCTGGCTATTCTGGCCGGTTCGACCCTCGCCGCCTTCTGCCAGGGGCTGGCGCTGGGCGGGATGGTGCAGGGCATCAAGGTGGCCGACCGCCAGTATGCCGGCGGCTGGTGGGACTGGCTGACCGGCTTTTCCCTGCTGTGCGGCTGCGCGGTGGTGATCGGCTACGCGCTGCTCGGCGCCTGCTGGCTGGTATGGCGCACCGAGGGCGGTTTGCAGCGGCGCTGCCGGCGCTACGCCGGCACGCTGGGGGCGGCGACGCTGGGGCTGATCGTGGTGGTGAGCCTGTGGACGCCGATGCTGAACCCGGCCTTCGCCGCTCGCTGGTTCGGCTGGCCGGGCATTCTGCTGGCCAGCCCGGTGCCGCTGCTGCTGGTGGTGCTGGCCCGGCTGTTCTGGCGCGGGCTGGCTCGCCGGCGGGACCGGGCGCCGTTCCTGTGCGCGCTGGGCTGGTTCGTGCTGGGCTATGCGGGGCTGGGGATCAGCCTGTATCCGCTGATCGTGCCGCCCTCCATCACCATCCGCCAGGCCGCCGCGCCGGATGAAAGTCTGTTGTTTCTGTTGGTGGGCGCGGTGGTGCTGTTGCCGGTGGTTCTGGCCTACACGGGGTACGCCTACTGGGTGTTTCGCGGCAAGGTGCGGGCGGGCGAGCATTATCACTGAAGGGCGGGTCGCCTGACCTGAACATAAAAAAAACCCGGCGCACGTGCCCCATCGGCGCCGGGTCTCAGGTGATGGGCCCTCTCCGCTGTTCTTCGGCGGCGGATCGGGCATGTCGGCAGCGGCCGGGTCCGGGGCGGATCGCACCGCCCCGGCCGCCGCCGGATCGGGTTACACGTGCGCGGCTGCGGGCTTAGGAGCGTGGTGGTCGTCGTCGTGGAACTGCGCCGCCTCGGTGCTGCCGGCCAGTGCCGTTGTCGAGGCCTTGCCGCCGCTCGCCGTCGTCGCCACCGCGTCGAAATAGCCCACCCCCACCTCGCGCTGGTGGCGGACGCAGGTGAAGCCGTCGGCCTCGGCCGCGAATTCCTCCTGCTGCAACTCGGAATAGGCGCCCATGCCGCGGTCCTTGTAGGCCCGCGCCAGTTTGAACATGGACAGGTTCAGGCTGTGGAACCCGGCCAGGGTCACGAACTGGAACTTGTAGCCCATCGCGCCGATTTCGCGCTGGAACTTGGTCGCCGCCTCAAGCCCCATCTTGCGCTGCCAGTTGAACGACGGGCTGCAATTGTAGGCCAGCATCTTGCCGGGGAACTGCTTGTGCACCGCCTCGGCGAAAGCGCGCGCGTCATCGAGGTCGGGGTCGGAGGTTTCCCACCACAGCAGGTCCGAATACGGCGCGTAGGCCAGGCTGCGGGCGATGGCATACTGCTTGCCCACGCCCTTCTTGATGCGGAAGAAGCCTTCCGGGGTGCGCTCATCGCTGATGAACGGGCGGTCGCGCTCGTCCACGTCGGCGGTGAGCAACTGGGCGCTCTCGGCGTCGGTGCGGCACAGCAGCACCGTCGGCACGCCTTCCACGTCGGCGGCCAGGCGGGCGGCGTTGAGGGTGCGGATGTGCTGGCTGATCGGGATCAGCACCTTGCCGCCGAGATGGCCGCACTTCTTTTCGGAGGCCAGCTGGTCCTCGAAATGCACGCCGCCGGCGCCGGCGTCGATCATGGCGCGCATCAGCTCGTAGGCATTCAGCGCACCGCCGAACCCGGCCTCGGCGTCGGCGACGATCGGCGCCATCCAGTATTGCGAGCTGTCGCCTTCCAGGGCGGCGATCTGGTCCTGCCGGCGCAGCGCGTTGTTGATGCGGCGCACCACGTTCGGCACCGAGTCCACCGGATAGAGCGACTGGTCGGGATAGGTCTGGCAGCCGGTGTTGGCGTCCGCGGCCACCTGCCAGCCGGACAGGTAGATCGCCTTCAACCCGGCCTTCACCTGTTGCACGGCCTGCATGCCGGTCAGCGCGCCAAGCGTGTTGACGTACGGCTCGTTCTTCAGCAACTGCCACAGCCGACGGGCACCCATTTCGGCCAGGGTGTGGCGGACCCGGAAGGACCCGGCCAGACGCTCGACATCGGCGGCGGAGTAGTCACGGACGATTCCCGCGAAGCGATCAGGCTCGATCGGGGAACCACCGGCTATGCCGTCCGGCAAGCGGGCAATCTCGTGGGGCAGCGGCATCATAGTCTCCTCGTGGGGGCGCCGAGGTCGGCGCGGGGACGAGGTGAATTATTCACATTGCGCTGCCGAAGTTGAGCTTCAAATTGCGTGCCGGGCGGCAACGAGGTAATGATATTAACCGACCCGCCAGGTAAACCAGTAAAGGTTGTCAATATGTCCCGTCCCCTGATCGGCCGCACGCTGCGGCGCCTGCGCCAGGAACGGGGCCTCACGCAGCAGGCCCTGGCGTCGCGGCTGGGCATCTCGGCCAGCTATCTCAACCTCATCGAGCACGACCAGCGCACCGTTACCGCCAGCCTGCTCATCAAGCTCACCGAAACCCTGCAGGTCGATCTCACCGCCCTTTCCGGCGTCTCCGAGCGCCAGCTTGAGGTGCAACTGCGCGAAGTGTTCGCCGACCCGCTGCTGGGCGCCGAGTCGGTGCCGGACACCGAAACCACCTCGCTGGTTGGCGGCAGCCCGGCCGCCGCGCGCGCGGTGCTGGCGCTGTACCGGGCCTGGCGGGTGGCGCGCGAGGATGCCGGCGGCATCGCGCTGCCCTCCGGCCGGCGCATCCTGCTGCCCACCGAGGAAGCGCGCGACGTGTTCAACGACCACGCCAACCACTTCCCCACGCTGGAGCAGGCGGCCGAGGCGCTGGTGGTCCAGCTGGCCGAGCGTCCGTCGGAAATGAACCACGCCATCGCCGAGCGCCTGCGCCAGCGCCACGGCCTGACCATCACCGTCGCCCCGCTGCCCGGCGCGCTGCGGCGCTACGATCCGGCCGCACACAGCCTGACCCTGTCGGAGATGCTGCCGCGCGAAAGCCGTGGCTTTCATCTGGCGTTCCAGCTTGCCTTGCTGGAGGCGCGCGAACCGGTTGAGACATTGCTCGCCGAGGTGGCGCCGAGTTCGTCGGAGGCGGCGGCGCTGCTGCGCATCGGCCTGCTGAACTACACCGCGGCGGCGCTGCTGATGCCGTACGCCCGGTTCGCCGCCGCCGCCCGCGACCTGCGCCACGATGTCGAGGCGCTGGCGGCGCGCTTTGGCGTCAGCTACGAGCAGGTCTGCCAGCGCCTGTCATCGTTGCAGCGGTCCGGCGAGCGCGGATTGCCGTTCTTTTTCCTGCGCGTCGATCCGGCCGGCAACGTCTCCAAGCGGTTTTCCGCCGCCGGTTTCCCCTTTGCCCGCTTCGGCGGGTCCTGCCCGCGCTGGGTGGTGCACGGCGCGCTGGCCACGCCCGGGCGGGTGGTGGTGCAGGTGGCGCAACTGCCGGACGGCGCCACCTTCCTGTGCTTCGCCCGCGCCATCATCGCCCCGGCGGCGCGCTGGGGCGAGCCGGCCGCGGTGCATATCGTCGCCATGGGCTGCGACGTGGCGCATGCCGAGGCGGTGGCCTATGCCGATGGCATCGATTTGGAGCGGGCGGTGGTGGGCATCGGCCTGTCCTGCCGGCTGTGCGACCGGCCGGACTGCCGCAGCCGCGCCTTCCCGCCGCTGGAGCACCGGCTGGCGCTGGACCCGCTGACCACCGGCACCACCCCCTACCGTTTCGAGGCCCGGGGGGGGTAGGCGCGCTGGGTCCTTGGTTACCTGGACCGGCGGCCGCATCAACGCGATACGGTAATGGTTCCGCGCATTCCGGCTTCGAAGTGGCCCGGAATATTGCAGTCGTACTCAAAACTTCCGGGGGTGGTGAACAGCCAGGAAAGCGTCCGCGTGGCCCCTGGTGTCACCATGACGGCATTGTCGCTGTGATGATGGTGGGCTTGCTGGCCGGCTTGCATGGCCGCCGCCATTTCGGTGCGGTGGGCGGTTTGCGTGGCGGCGTCGCCGAGCGTGAAGTCATGGTCGATACCGCTGGCGTTGGTCACCACGAAGCGCACTGACTGGCCCGCTTTCACTTCCAGATGGGCGGGGGTGAAACTGGCGTCGTTCATGGTGATTTCCACCGTCCGGGCTGGCTGGCCGCCATGGAAGGGCCTGCCGAAACCGTTGGCGGTTGGCTGATCGTGATGGGTGCCGGCCATGTCCATGCCGCTCATGTCCATGCCCCCCATGCCGGTGCTGGCGTCATGGGCCGCGGCGCCGCCGCCGCCGGCAACGATGAGGGGCAGGCCAAACAGCAACGCAACCGGAAACAGCCAGTTTCGGGGCGAAAGGTGACGCGGCATCATGGTTGCTGTTCCTGCCAAGCCCGGAGCGCCTTGCCTCACCACATGAACGAAAAACACCAACGGCACGATCTGGAGGGCGGCGGTCCGATGAGGTTTCCGTTGTCCGGCGCTATACTTGCCACCCTGGATTTCGGCAACCCTTGGGGAAAGCGATAGTCAAGCCGAGGCACTGCCCTTCGGGTTATATCCTGCCTGCCTACCGCCGGCGCCGCGCGGCCCGCCACGGGAAGCCGGCGATGGACCGCAACAGGCGGAAGACGCTGCGCTTTTCCGGCCTACGCGGGGCTGCGTTTGCCGATGTCGCGTCCACCGCCGGCAACCCCGCCTCCCGCCGCAGCGCCGTGATCGCCTCCCCGATCGCCGCCTCGCGCCGCCCCATCGCCGCCAGCAACGCCGTGTAGTTGCCGCTCACCGTATCCCGATGCGGATGCGCATGCCCCGTCTGCGTCTCGAACGCGAAGAAGATCGCCAGCGCGCGGCGCATGAGCGGCTCGGCGTCGGCGAGCCGGTTGGTGGCCAGCAGCAGTGCCGCGAGGTTGTTGAGGCGGATCGCGACCTCGGGGTGGTCGGTCCCCAAGCTGGCCTCGGCGACGGACAACGCGCGGCGCATGAGCGGCTCAGCCTCGGCGAGCAGCGCCTTGGCGTCGAGCAGTTGCGCCACATTGTTCATCAGCCGCGAAGTCGGCTCGGCGATCCCCGCCTTGTCGGCGAAGGCCGCCACCGCCCGCGCATGCGGTGCCAGCGGATCGAGACGCGGCCAGGTCCGCACGTCCTGCGCCGGTCCGACCCACGCCGCGTTCACGGTCGCGCCCGGCTTCCTCGGTCAGGTGGGCCACGAAAGCCTGCTGCCACGCCTCCCATTCCGGCGGCTTGTCGGGCGCGTAGAAGCCGTCGTCGGTGATGAAGCGCAGCAGCCGGCGCTTGTGCGCGACGGCGAAGAACAGTTCCCACTGGGTGTAGGAGGCGTCGGCAATCCCATCGGGCAGCATGGCGCGGAACGGCGCCGCCGCCTTGGCCGGCGGCAGCGAGCCGTCGCGCCGGCCGATCAGGCAGACCACCGCGTCGCAATCGCGGATATAGTCGTGCAGCTTGCGCAGGGTGGTGTCGGGGTGCTGGGTGAACTCCTCCTGCACCACCACGGTCAGCTTGCGCGCCCGCAACTCGGTGGCCACGGCCGCCCGCGCCGCGCCGAGTTCGCTGGTCACCGCCGACAGAAACACCCGGTACGTGCGCTCCGCCATGGCCCACCTTGTTGTATGCGCACTATGGCATGCAACGGGGGCGGAATGGAATACCGGCGGCGATCAGGACCGGCGCCAAATCGGCGCCACCAAAATACCATGATATGGACAAATTAAGGCAGAACGGATGTCCGGGTTGTGCCGCGAATATTCGGACCGGACCAAATACAAAACTTAACCCACTCAAGAAATTCCGCATCCGATACATAGATTTAACTGGACGGCTTTCCACCGGGGGCGTAGATTACACCCTGTTTCCTCCCTAAGCTAACAACCTTCCAAGGGGCCGCCCGCCATGGGTGGCCCTTTTCCTTGTACCGCCGGGTGCAGGGGCGCCGGTGAGCGGCCCGGTCAGGCGGTGATCACCAGCATCTGATAAAAGCCGCCGAAATAGCCGGTGTGGGAGGTAATCCGCCCGCGATGCGATTCCGGCAGCCAGGTCGCCACCGGATAGGTCCACAGATCGGGCGCGAACGGCTCCAGCCGGGTCAGCACCGGATGCCAGACATATTTCAGCGGGTGCCAGGCCGAGGGCCGGGCGAAATCCACCACCACCAGCTTGCCGCCCGGCTTCAGCACCCGCAGCGCCTCCCGCAAGGTGGCCTCGCGCACCGGCACCGGCATTTCGTGCAGCAGGAAAAACAGCAAAGCGCGGTCGTAGGTGGCATCCGGCAGTTGCGCCATCTCGGCGCTGTTCATGCGCAGCGTCCGCACCGGCGCGTCCTGCGGCAGCTTGGCGCGCAGGTTGCTCAGCTGCAACGGCAGCACGTCCACCACGTCGAGCTGCGCCCCCGGCGGCACCCGCGCCGCCAGCCGTGGCGTCAGGTCGCCATACACGCAGGCCACCTGCAAGGTCCGCCCGGGCATGCTCTCGCCCAGCTCGGCGACCGCGGCGTCACGCATGGTGACGTATTTGCCCCACAGGATCAGGTTCACCAGCCAGGGGCGCTCGAACACCCGAACCGCGTTCGGGTGCACATAGGTCCACCAGTAGTGTTCGTGCAGATAGCCCGGAATCGCGGGCCCGGAGTCCGGGTCCGCCTCAGACGAGGCAATCGCGGGCCGGGTTGCCAGTTGCCCGGAAGCAGCACCGGCAAATACCCGACCGGTTTCGGGGGAAATCGATCCCATGCAAGCCTCTCCAGCTGTGACCGTCGTCTCGGCCCATGTCGCCTCCCTCTTACGACTGTGCGGCCGAAACAACCAAATGGGAACCCCCGCGGTTCGGGGGACAGGCCAGCAATCGTCGCGGGCGAGCCGGCAATCGCTGGTATCCCTTGCCTTGGCGGCCGGGTTCGCCGATATGTCAAGGGGACCGTACAGGTCCGGATACCCCGCTCAGCCACGAACCCAGGGTCCTTTTGTGATGTTCATCGAAACCGAAGGCACGCCGAATCCCGCCACGCTGAAGTTCCTGCCCGGGCGGGACGTGTTGGGGAGTTCCACCGCCGACTTCGCCTCCGCCGACGCCGCCGCGCACAGCCCGCTGGCCCTCGCCTTGTTCGCGCTGCCGGGCGTGGTGCGGGTGTTCCTCGGCGCCGACTTCGTCACCGTGACCAAGAAGGAACTGATCACCTGGCAGTCGCTGAAGCCGCTGGTGCTCGGCGCCATCATGGAACACTTCGTCGCCGGCCGCCCGGTGATCGAGGGCGACGGCGCCGCGGCGGATGAGGACGTTGACCCGGCCGACGCCGATGTGGTGGCGCAGATCAAGGAGTTGCTGAACACCCGCGTGCGCCCGGCGGTGGCCGGCGACGGTGGCGACATCGTGTTCGTGGGCTTCCGCGACGGCGTGGTAAAATTGCATATGCAGGGTGCGTGCAGCGGCTGCCCCTCCTCGTCGGCGACGCTGAAGCACGGCATCGAGAACCTGTTGCGCCATTACGTGCCGGAGGTGCAGGCGGTGGAGCAGGTCGTCTTCTGACCTGCGCGGCCTTGCGCGGCGGAATGTGGCGCCTATCTTCCGCATCATTGTTCGATGTCGAACGATCGAGAGGAGTTTGCCATGCCGCTGGATGACGCCGCGCTGAACCTGCTGTTTCGTGACGCCCGCACCCATAACAAATGGACCGACCAGCCGGTCACCGACGACGAGTTGCGGGCGGTGTTCGACCTGCTGAAGCTGGCGCCGACCTCGGCCAATTGCTCGCCGGCGCGATTCCTGTTCCTGCGCAGCAGGGAAGCGAAGGAAAAGCTGCGCCCGGCGCTGTCGGCCGGCAACGTGGACAAGACGATGGCGGCCCCGGTCACCGCCATCGTGGCGTACGACCCGCATTTCTACGACTATCTGCCCAAGCTGTTCCCGCACGCCGACGCCAAGGCGTGGTTCAGCGGCAATTACGACTTCGCCCAGCAGACCGCCTTCCGCAACAGCTCGCTGCAGGGCGCCTATCTGATCCTGGCGGCGCGGGCGCTGGGGCTGGATACCGGCCCGATGTCGGGCTTCGACAACGCCAAGGTGGACAGCGTTTTCCTGGCCGAGCGCGGCTGGAAGAGCAATTTCCTGGTCAATATCGGCCATGGCGACCCCGCCGGGCTGTTCCCGCGCTCGCCGCGGTTCAGCTTCGAGGAAGCCGCCCAGCTGCTCTAAGCGTTCCTCTGGCCGGGGGCAGGCAGCGGGGCTAGGGTCCGGCCCATGGTGATTTTGGGACTGGATGCGTCGCTGGCACGCTGCTCGGCGGCGGTGCTGGCGGGCGGGGTGGTGCTGGCCGAGGCCTGCGAGGAAGGCAGCCGTGGCTACGCCACCGCCCTGCCCGGCATGGCCGCCGACGTGTTGCGCCGGGCCGGCCTGGCCGCCGCCGGGTTGGATGCGGTGGCGGTAACGGTCGGGCCGGGCAGCTTCACCGGGCTGCGTGCCTCGCTGGCGCTGGCGCACGGCATCGCGCTGGCGGCCGGGCGGCCGGTGCTGGGCGTTACCGTGGCCGAGGCGCTGGCGATGGCGGCGGCACCGCAATGCGCCGGACGCCCGTTATGGGTGGCGATCGACAGCAGACGGGGCGACAGCCGGCGCGGCCGGGTGTTCCTGCACCGGGGGGATGGCGCGTTCGAATCCGTCGCTTTGGACGCGCTGCCCCGGCCGGGCGGCCCTGTGGCGGTGGCCGGCGACGCGGCGGTGGCGGTGGCGGCGCAGCTGGCGGCGCGCGGTGAGGACGCCGTGTTGACCGATGCCCGTCTGCCGCTGGCCCGCCATGTCGCCGCCGCCGGCGCCATGCGGCTGGCGGGGGGGCTGGCGACGCTGCCGGCGCAACCTTTATATGTCGATCCGCCGGAAGCGCGCCTGCCCGCCGGCGGCCTGCGCCCGCCACCCTGGAACGGATAACGCCGGTGCGTGCCCTTCTGCCTGCCGGCGCCCAGCATGCGCCGGCAATGGCGGTGATGCATGAAGCAAGCATGCCGGACGGCGAGGTGTGGGGGAAGGCGGCGATCGCGGCGCAGCTCGGCCTGCCCGGGGTGTTCGGCCTGATCGACCCGGAAGGCGGGATGGTGCTGGCGAGGGTGGCGGCCGATCAGGCGGAAATTCTGGCCCTGGCGGTGATACCGGCGGTGCGGCGGCAAGGGCGCGGGGCGGCATTGCTGGCGGCGGCCGAGGCCCGGGCCGCCGCGGCCGGCGCGGCGGCGATGTTCCTGGAAGTGGCGGAACCCAATGCCCCGGCGCGGTCGCTTTATGCGCGGGCGGGCTACGCGCCGGCCGGTCGGCGGCGGGCTTATTACCCCGACGGGGCGGACGCGCTGGTGCTGCGCAAATCGCTCAGCCCCGCCGCAGCAACAGCCGGGTGACGCCGTCGGCGCCGTCGTCCTGTGCGAGCACGGTATGCCCGAGGGCGGCGGCCGTTATCGGGACATTGCGGCGGGGTTCGTCGCCGCGCAGCAGCACGAGCAGGGTTTCGCCCGGCGCCAGACGGTCGAGGGCCAGGCGGGTGCGCACGAAAGTCATCGGACAGACCTCGGCGGTGATGTCGAGGGTGGGGGGAGCTTGCCGGGGGGCGGAACTGGTATTGGGCATGACTGGATCGTTGTTGGGCGCCAAAATATCCATTGCGAAACGGGCGAAAGCGAATTTATAAGCTCGCTGTATATGGGCGAAATCCAACGCCATGGAAGGGAGTAGGATGCCCGAGAACGAACTGCGTTCGGACCTGCTGGGACTGACCGCCCGCATCGTGTCCGCGCATCTCTCCAATAATCCGGTCGCGTCCGATGCGCTGCCGGGGCTTATCCTTGACGTGTACCGCTCGCTGTCGGGGGTGGGGAAGGAGCCGGCGCGGGCGGAGAAGGCGCTGCCGGCCGTGCCGGTGAAGAAGTCGGTGTTTCCCGATTACATCATCTGCCTGGAAGACGGCAAGAAGCTGAAGACGCTCAAGCGGCACCTGAAAACCGCCTACGATCTGACACCCGAGCAATACCGCGAGCGCTGGGGCCTGGCGCCGGAATACCCGATGGTGGCACCGAACTACGCCGCGCACCGCTCCGCGCTGGCCAGGCAGATCGGCCTTGGCACCCTGCCGCGCGGGCGGCGCTGACGTCCTGTGAATGATTGGCCGCTTGCACGACGGTTTGCCCGGGCGCGCCCCGGCCTGTTAGGGTGGCGTCCGGGCGTTCCCGCACGGGGCGTCGTGCCGGGCTCGCGTCGCGAGGCCGGGGATTGGACAGGCCGCCACCGATCGGCTACCCCGCCGTGACCGCCGCGCCCGTTTCGGGCGGCGCTCCGGTCGGGCGCCGGACCGGGTGGCGGATGCCGGCCGGGCATTCCGCCCCCGGCGACTGGGGATTGGATGGAAAGCCGAATCGAGCGCCTTTGCATCGAACGGGGACTGAAGATGACCGGCCAGCGCCGGGTCATCGCCCGCGTGCTGTCCGAGACGGACGACCACCCCGATGTCGAGGAACTCTATCGCCGCGCCGCGGCGCTTGACCCGCGGATCTCCGTCGCCACGGTCTATCGGACGGTGCGGCTGTTCGAGGAGCGCGGCATATTGGAGCGGCGCGACTTCGGCGGCGGGCGTGCCCGCTACGAGGCCAGCGAGCACGGCCATCATCATCACCTCATTGATATCGAGACGGGCCGGGTGATCGAGTTTTCCGATGCCGAGCACGAGCAGGTGCTGCAGGCGATCGCCGCGCGGCTGGGGTTCGACCTGGTGTCGCACCGGCTGGAACTGTTCGGCCGCCGGCAGGGTTCGCCGGCCCGCCCCGCAACGCGCCCGGCCGGGGAGGCGCCGCCGCCCGCCGCCGACCAGGCCAGCCCAGGGCTTCCACGATGACTGCGACAGATGATTTCAACGGCACAGGTCCCGCGGGCGTTGGTGCCACGGCCATCGGGGATTCCGGGGGCGGCTTCGGCGAGTTGCGGGTCGGCAAGCTGGGCGCGCGGATCGCCACGACCGCCGCGGAGATCGACGCCGCCCAGGCCCTGCGCTACCGCGTGTTCTACGAGGAGCTTGGCGCGCTGCCCGACGCCGTCGCCGCCGCGACGCGCCGCGACAACGACGATTTCGATGCGGTGGCCGATCACCTGCTGGTGGTCGACCACGCGATCGGCCCCGGCCCCGAGGGCGTGGTTGCCACCTACCGGCTGATCCGCGCGCAGGCCGCCGCCCGGCTCGGCCGTTTCTACTCCGCCGACGAATACGACATCTCGGCCATGGAGGCGTTTGCCGGGCAGGTGCTGGAACTGGGGCGTTCCTGCGTCCACCCGGACTACCGCAACCGGACCGCCATGCAATTGCTGTGGCGCGGCATCGCGGCCTATGTTTTCCTGCATCGCATTGATCTGATGTTCGGTTGCGCCAGCCTGCCCGGCACCGACCCGGACGCGCTGGCGACCGAACTGACCTATCTTTACCATCACCATCTGGCGCCGCCGGCGGTGCGGCCGCGGGCGCTGCCGAGCCGCTACGTGGACATGCGTCGGCTGGACCCCGACACGCTCGACCCGCGCCGCGCCCTGGTCCGCCTGCCACCGCTGGTCAAGGGTTACCTGCGCCTGGGCGGCTTCGTTGGGGATGGCGCGGTGATCGACCGCCAGTTCAACACCATCGACGTTGCCGTGGTGGTGAAGACCGACCTGATCACCGACAAATATTCCCGCCACTACGAGCTTCAGTATCGCGACCCCACCGAGTGAGGCGCCGGCGCGTGGCCGGCCCGCGGCGGGCGTGATGGCGGCGGCGTGGGCCTGGCTGTCGGGGCTGCGCGGGTGGCGCGCCGGCGCGGCGGCGGCGGCGCTGGGCGCCGTCTCGGCTGCGGCGTTGCCGCCGGTGCATGCCATTCCGGTGCTGCTGGTGGCGGTGCCGGGATTGCTGGCGCTGATCGGCGGCAGCGCCGGCGTTCGCGAGGCCGGCTGGCGCGGCTTCTGGTTCGGTTTCGGCCAGCATGTGCTGGGGCTTTACTGGATCACCGAGGCGATCCTGGTGGAATCCGCGCGGTTCTGGTGGCTGGTGCCGCTGGCCGTGCCGGCGCTGGCGGCGGTGCTGGCGCTGTTCATCGCGCTGCCTTGCGCGATTTCCCGGCTGGCCCCGGCGGGGTGGCGCCGGGCGGCGACGCTGGCCGGGCTGTGGGTGCTGGCCGACCTGGCCCGGCAGTTTGTCGGCAGCGGCTTTCCCTGGAATCCGCTGGGCAGCGCGTGGGCGGTGCCCGGCCCGTTCGGCGACGTCGCGTTGCAGCCGGCGGCGTGGGTGGGGGTGCATGGGCTGACTTTGCTGACACTGGCGCTGGCCGCCACGCCCGCGCTCGGCCGGCGCGCCATGGCGGCCGGTATCCTCACGCTGGCGCTGTGGGCGGGCGCCGGGGCGGCGCGGCTGTGGCTGGCCGTGCCGGCGCCGCCGCCGGGGCTGGCGGTGGTGCTGGTGCAGGGCAACGTGCCGCAGGGGCATAAATGGGACCGCGCCTTCGCGCTGGAGACCTTCGAGCGTTACCTGGCGCTGACCCGTGCCGGGATGGCCCGGCTTGCCGCGGAACATCCCGGCCGCCCGGCCGCGGTGGTGTGGCCGGAATCGGCCAGCCCGTTTCTGCTGGCGCAGGACGCCGGCGCGCGCGCCGAGATCGCCGCGGCGGCGGGCGCACCGGCTCTGGTGGGAACCGTTCGCTTCGATGCGTTGCGGCGGCCACGCAACAGCCTGGTGGCGGTGCTCGGTGACGGCCCGCCGGCGGCGATCTACGACAAATGGCATCTGGTGCCGTTCGGCGAATACCAGCCGGGGTGGCTGCCGCTGGTGATTCCGGTGGTGCCCGGTGGCGGGTTCGATCGCGGTCCGGGGCCGCGGACGCTGCACGTGAACGGGCTGCCGCCGGCCGGTGTGCTGATCTGCTACGAGGCGATTTTTCCGGCCCAGGTGACCGATGCGGCCGACCGGCCGGATTGGTTGGTGAACGTGACCAATGACGCCTGGTTCGGCAACTCGACCGGCCCGCGCCAGCATCTGGCCGCCGCCCGGCTGCGCGCGGTCGAGGAAGGATTGCCGCTGATGCGTGCCGCGAACACCGGCATTTCGGCCGGGTTTGATGGGTTTGGGCGGGAGTTGGGCCGGCTGGGGATGAACCGCGCCGGGGTGTTGGTGCTGGAGTTGCCCGGCGCGTTGCCGGCGACGCCCTTTGCCCGGCTTGGCCTGGCGGTGCCGCTGGCGCTGGGCGTGGCGGTTGCTTTCGCCGGGTTGTTGGCACCCCGGCGCCGACGGATATGAGAGGGGTTGCCGAAAACGTGAGTTGGTCTCGCTGAACGAGGCTGGATTGATGCTTGCGGGTTGTGGGTATATTGCTGCATGCAACCAAGTTGCCTGCCGGCACGAACTGGGCCGTGGCGGCGGACAGGAGCGCGGCCATGTCGGTATCTTTTAGTGACGCAGATAGTGGGGCGGGAGCACGGGCGAATCCCATTGACCTGCATGTCGGCCGCCGGATTCGCCTGCGCCGTAACGTGCTGGGCTGGTCACAGGAGCAGCTTGCGTCGGTGCTGGGCGTGAGCTTTCAGCAGGTGCAGAAATACGAGCGGGGGCTCAACCGTGTCGGTGCCTCGCGGCTGCACGATCTGATGCGGGCGCTCGATGTTCCGATCGGCTATTTTTTTGAGGACGCGCCGGACGGGCGCGGCAGGCCGGCTGGTGGCTTGGCCGGGTTGGCCGATACGCAGCAGCGCCTCGACGACGACGTGCACAGCCAGCGCGAGGCAAGCGAACTGGTGCGCGCGTTTTCGCGCATCACCGATGCCGGGGTTCGCCGCAACGTGCTCGATCTGGTCCGGTCGCTGGGCGGCGACCCCAAAGGCTGACACCGGGCACGCGATGCCTTCGAAGCGTCTTAAAGTTGGGAAGGCGCTGGTTTATTTCTGTGCCCGTCGGCCATCCGGGGTTGTGCCGTTAATATTCCGTTAACCCCACGTCGAGCCGCGCGGGTCGATGGCCGCGTGGGCCGAGGCGGGCAAGATGGAACGGGAGTTGCGGTCGGTGTCAGGCGAAACTGGCGAGGACGGCAAAGGACCGGATCCGATCGACCTGCATATGGGCGACCTGCATATGGGCGACCTGCATATGGGCGACCTGCATATGGGCGACCTGCATATGGGCAAGCGCATCCGGGCGGGCCGCACGGAGGTGCAAAAGTCGCAGGGGTGGCTGGGGCGCAACTGAACAAGAGCTTTCAGCAGGTTGGCCATTTTTTGCGAGGGCCGCCCGCATTTGCCCCCCCGCGCCTGTGCGCTCTATTCCAAATTTAAGAACGTTCCTCCGAAAATTTGTATTTTGTTGACGACTCTGGGTTGTGGGGTTAACATTCCGTCAACGTCGTTCGAAGGCCGCCGCCCGACCCAGGGTCGTGGCATAACAGGAATATGGTTGAATGTCAGGCGACCCTGCCGAGTCTGGCGAATCACAAATCCGCTACAGCGGCGCGGCCGAAGAAGTTCCGACCCGCAGTGAAAAGGATTCGCGGCCAAACCCGATCGACCTGCATGTCGGATCGCGAATCCGGCTTCGCCGTACCCTGCTGGGCATGTCGCAGGAACGGCTGGGCGAGGCGCTCGGCCTGACCTTTCAACAGGTGCAGAAATATGAGCGCGGCGTGAACCGGGTCGGTGCCTCGCGGCTGTTCGACCTGTCGCGCGTGCTGGATGTGCCGATCAGCTTTTTCTATGACGACATGCCGGAGAGCCTGGGCGGCCACGCCCGCCTCGCCGGCCGCGGCGCGGCCGGTTTCGCCGACGCGCAGGATGGGTTCGGCGACGACACCCTGAACCGGCGCGAAACGCTGGAACTGGTGCGCGCCTATTACCGCATCACCGATGTCGCGGTGCGCAAGCGGGTGTTCGAACTCGTCAAGTCGCTGGCGCCCGAGCCTTCCGGCCCGTAGGCCGCCGGCGCGCCGTTGCCGCTGGGGATGAACGCCACCGCACCGATGACGCTGGCCGAGGTGCGTTTGTTCCTCGAAGCCCTGGCGCGTGCCAATCCCGACCCGCGCAGCGAACTGGAGCACGCCGATCCGTTCACCCTGCTGGTGGCGGTGGTGCTGTCGGCGCAGGCCACCGACGCCTCGGTGAACAAGGCAACGCACGGCCTGTTCGCCGAAGCGGCCACGCCCGCCGCCATGGCGGCGCTGGGGGCGGAGGGGGTGGCGCGGCATATCCGCAGCATCGGCTTGTGGCAGGGCAAGGCCCGCCACGTCGCGGAACTGTCGCGCATCCTGGTGGAGCAATATGGTGGCGCGGTGCCGCGCGATCGCGCGGCGCTGGAGGCGCTGCCCGGCGTGGGGCGCAAGACCGCCAACGTGGTGCTGAACGTGGCTTTCGGCGAGCCGGCCATGGCGGTGGACACGCATGTTTTTCGTCTCGGCAACCGCACCGGCATTGCCCCCGGCAAGACACCGCGGGCGGTCGAGGATGCATTGATGGAGCGGGTGCCGGCGGACCTGCTTCGGAACGCCCATCACTGGCTGATTCTGCACGGGCGCTACGTGTGCAAGGCGCGCACCCCGGAATGCTGGCGCTGTGTGGCGGCGGCCTGGTGCAAATACCCGGACAAAACTCCGGTGCCGGTGGGGAGGAAGTAGGGAAGGCCAGGGCGCTGCCCTCGTCGCCTGCATGCGAAAGCTCCTCACCATCCTCAACGCACTCATCCGAGAGAAAAAAACGTGGCAACCAGCTTGACAAGCAAGACAGTCGCTGGACCCCGCCAAGGGCCGGAAGGCTTTTGGAACCCATTACTTATTGACGATCCTGGCAAGAAGGGGGTGAGGAGACGCGGAAACGGTTCTTCCCCCCCCTCTTGCCAGTACCCTCCAAGTAGCGGGGTCCAGGGGGCCACCGCCCCCTGGCGGGTCCAGGGCGGAGCCCTGGCCTTCCTTCACCCGCCACCCTCAAACCATGGCTAACGCCCTGATCGTCGCCGGCCCGACCTGCAGCGGCAAGTCGGCGCTCGCGCTCGGCCTGGCCGAGCTGCTCGGCGGCACCGTCATCAACGCCGACGCCATGCAGTGCTACCGTGAATTGCAAATCATCACCGCCCGCCCGACCCCGGACGAGGAAGCACGTGTGCCGCACCGCCTGTACGGCGTGCGCCCGGCGGCCGACCCCGGGCACGCCGCCTGGTGGCGCGGCGCGGCGCTGGAAGCCATGGAAGCGGCGCGCGAAGCCGGCCGCCCGCCCATCCTGTGCGGCGGCACCGGCCTGTATTTCTGGTCCCTGGTGCACGGCATCGCCCCGATCCCCGAGGTGCCGGAGGCCGCCCGCGCCGAAGCACGCGATAAACTGGCCGCACTCGGCCCGCACGCTTTGCACCAGGCCCTCGCCGAAGCGGACCCCGCCACCGCCGCCACCCTGCGCCCCTCCGACAGCCAGCGGCTGGCCCGCGCCTGGGAAGTGTGGCGCGCCACCGGACGCGGCCTCGCCGCCTGGCAGGCCGAACCCGCCACCCCCGCCCCCTGGCGCTTCACCGTGCTGCTGCTGGACCCGCCGCGCGAGGCGCTGCGCGCCGCCATCGCCGGACGCTTCGCCGCCATGCTGGCGCAGGGCGCGCTGGCGGAGGCGCAGGCCCTGGTCGCCCTCGGCCTGGACACCGCCCTGCCGGCGATGCGCGCGCACGGGATGCCGGAACTCGCCGCCCATCTGCGTGGCGAGATCACCCTGGCCGAGGCGGAACGGCGGGCGGTGCTGGCGACCGGACAATACACGAAGCGGCAGGCCACCTGGTTCCGCCACCGCCATCTCACGGAAGAATCGCGTGTGCATGTGATCCATGCGCGAATTGCGGGCCTCACGCAATTTTCGGAAAGCGAAATCGAGCAAATTATTTCGTTTATTCGCCACTCGGGTTGACGCGCCGCAACAGCCGGATTATGGGTGCCGCGCCATGACACACGCAGCCCCCCCCCAGACGCCCCCCGACGCTCCCACCGCCGCCGGTGCGGAGGTTCTCCTGCGCGCCCTGAAGGATCAGGGGGTCGATGTATTATTCGGCTACCCCGGCGGGTCGGTATTGCCGATCTATGATGCGCTGTTCAACCAGAACGCCATCCGCCACATCCTGGTGCGCCACGAGCAGGCCGCCGTGCACGCCGCCGAGGGCTACGCCCGCAGCACCGGCCGTGTCGGCGTGGTGCTCGTCACCAGCGGCCCCGGCGCCACCAACGCGGTGACCGGCCTGACCGACGCGCTGATGGACAGCATCCCCATCGTCTGCCTGACCGGGCAGGTGCCCACCCACCTCATCGGCAACGACGCCTTCCAGGAAGCCGACACCACCGGCATCACCCGCCCCGCCACCAAGCACAACTATCTGGTCAAGCGCCCCGAGGACCTCGCCCGGGTGATCCATGAGGCGTTTTACGTCGCCCGCAGCGGCCGGCCCGGGCCGGTGGTGATCGACCTGCCCAAGGACATCCTGATCGGCCGCGCGCCTTACACCCCGCCGGCGGAAACCCCGCACCGCTCCTACCGCCCGCAGACCCAGCCCGACGCGGCGCTGATCGCGCGTGCCGTGGCCATGCTGAAATCCGCCAAGCGGCCAATGATCTACACCGGCGGCGGCGTCATCAACGCCGGCCCCGCCGCCTCCGAGGCGCTGGTGCGCTTCGTGCGCAAAACCGGCTTTCCCGTCACCAACACGCTGATGGGGCTGGGCGCCTTCCCGGCCAGCGACCCGCAATTCCTGGGCATGCTGGGCATGCACGGCACCTATGAGGCGAACCTCGCCATGCACGGGTGCGACGTGCTGCTCAACGTCGGCGCGCGGTTCGACGACCGGGTGACCGGCCGCCTGAACGCCTTCAGCCCGGGCAGCCGCAAAATCCACATCGACATCGACCCCTCCAGCATCAACAAGAACGTGCCGGTGGACCTGCCGATCGTGGGCGACGCCGGCCGCGCGTTGCAGGCGCTGGTGGCGGCGTGGGACGCCGACCCGACCCCGGTGGACCGTCCGGCGATCGCCGCCTGGTGGCGCCAGATCGACGCCTGGAAGGGCACCGACTGCCTGCGCTTCACCCAGCCACGCGAACCCGGTTCCATCATCAAGCCGCAATACGCCATCCAGCGGCTGTATGACCTCACCCGCGCGGTGAAGCAGGATATCTTCATCACCACCGAGGTCGGCCAGCACCAGATGTGGGCCGCCCAGTATTTCAAGTTCGAGCAGCCGAACCACTGGATGACCAGCGGCGGGCTGGGCACCATGGGCTACGGCCTGCCGGCCGCCATGGGCGTGCAGATCGCCCACCCGGACGCCCTGGTCATCGACATCGCCGGCGAGGCCAGCATCCTGATGAACATCCAGGAACTGGGCACGCTGGCGCAGTACAAGCTGCCGGTGAAGATATTCATCCTCAACAACGAATACATGGGCATGGTGCGCCAGTGGCAGGAGCTGCTGCACGGTGGCCGGTATTCGGAAAGCTACTCGGCCGCCCTGCCCGACTTCATCAAGCTGGCCGACGCCTATCACGCCGTCGGCCTGCGCGCGAAGTCGGTCGACGAGCTGGACGGGGTGATCCGCGAAATGCTCGCCAGCGACCGCGCCGTGATCGCCGACATCGCGGTGGACGTGAAGGAAAACTGCTACCCCATGATCCCGTCGGGGGCGGCGCATAACGAAATGATCCTGGGCAGCGACAGCGCCGGCGGCGTCGCCGGCGTCACCGACGAGGGGAAAGTACTCGTCTAGCCTCGCCCCTTCGCATTCCCGCGTGACCGCACCTCGTGACAGCACCGAGACCGCAATGCCCCAGGATAACATCAATACATTCCGCACGGCCACCATCGCCGTGCTGGTGGACAACGAGCCGGGCATCCTCGCCCGGGTGGTCGGCCTGTTTTCCGGCCGCGGCTACAACATCGACAGCCTGACCGTCGCCGCGGTCGAGGACGGCGGCCAGCGCAGCCGCATCAACATCGTCACCTCGGGCACCGAAATGGTGATCGAGCAGATCAAGGCCCAGCTGGACCGGCTGGTGCCGGTGCACCGGGTGTCCGACCTCAGCAAGGACGGGCCGCATCTGGCGCGCGAGATGATGATGATCAAGGTGATCTGCCCGCACCAGGACGGCGGCGGCGGCAACCGCGCCGAGGCGCTGCGCCTCGCCGACGCCTTCCGCGCCCGGGTGGTGGACGCCACCACCGACAGCTTCGTGTTCGAAATGACCGGCGCCACCGACAAGCTCGATGCGTTCATGGACCTGATGCGCCCGCTCGGCCTGGCCGAGGTTTCCCGCACCGGCGTCGCCGCCATCGCCCGTGGCACACGGGTAATCTAGAACCGACGCCCGAACACCAGACGCACGACGAAAGGGATTCCTGATGCGCGTTTACTATGATCGCGATGCGGACGTGAACCTGATCAAGGCCAAGAAGGTCGCGATCATCGGCTTCGGCAGCCAGGGCCACGCCCACGCCAACAACCTCAAGGACAGCGGCGTGACCAATCTGGTCGTCGGCCTGCGCCCGGACTCGACCGGCGTGGCGAAGGCCGAGGCCGCCGGCCACCGCGTGCTGGACCCCGCCGACGCCGCCAAATGGGCCGACGTGGTGATGGTGCTGACCCCCGATGAGGGCCAGGGCGACCTGTATCGCGAAAAACTGGCGCCGAACCTGCGCCCCGGCGCCGCGTTGGCCTTCGGCCACGGGCTGAACATCCATTTCAACCTGATCGAGCCGCGCCCCGACCTCGACGTGTTCATGATCGCCCCGAAAGGCCCCGGCCACACGGTGCGCAGCGAATACCAGCGCGGCGGCGGCGTGCCCAATCTGGTGGCGGTGCACCAGAACCCGTCCGGCAACACGCTGGAAATCGCCCTGTCCTACGCCTCCGCCATCGGCGGCGGCCGCGCCGGCATCATCGAAACGACGTTCAAGGAGGAATGCGAGACCGACCTGTTCGGCGAACAGGTGGTGCTGTGCGGCGGGTTGGTGGAACTCATCCGCAACGGCTACGAGACGCTGGTGGAGGCCGGCTACGCGCCGGAAATGGCGTATTTCGAGTGCTGCCACGAAGTGAAGCTGATCGTCGACCTGATCTACGAAGGCGGCATCGCCAACATGAACTACTCGGTGTCCAACACCGCCGAATACGGCGAATACGTCTCCGGCCCCCGCATCATCACCGCCGAAACAAAGGCGGAAATGAAGCGCGTGCTGGAGGACATCCAGAACGGCAAGTTCGTCCGCGACTGGATGCTGGAAAACAAGGTGAACCAGCCCAACTTCAAGGCCCTCCGCCGCCGCCTGAGCGAACAACCGATCGAGCATGTCGGCGCCAAACTGCGGGCGATGATGCCCTGGATCGGCAAGAACGCATTGGTGGACAAGGCGAAGAACTGAGGCGATTCCGGGGGTGCAAGAAAGTAATTCCAGGGCGCTGCCCTGGACCCGCCAGGGGGCGGTGGCCCCCTGGACCCCGATTGTTTAAGAAGTCAGCTCGACTTTCCGCCTGTCCTATCGGTTTAGCATCAGACGAGTGCCCAGAAGATGTCCTCGCCAGCAACGAAGCGGAGGGCCTCGTCGAGCGGCAGGACGGTGCGACCGAACGGGCCAGCGGGCGACC
>Ga0302157_10002274_pt1 | contig 22492 bp, 7 predicted proteins | sample I_Bog_N3_3_FD_193502 | JGI IMG/M metagenome (GOLD analysis project Ga0302157, IMG submission 193502) | Peat permafrost microbial communities from Stordalen Mire near Abisko, Sweden - I_Bog_N3_3 | ecosystem: Environmental > Terrestrial > Soil > Wetlands > Peat | place: Sweden: Abisko, Stordalen... | reverse complement strand
TTTTTATCAGCCGGAAAATCTGCCAGGCGCTCGATTACCGCTACGACCACTTCGACGATGTCGAAGAGGTCAAGGCGTTCGGGCGACTGCTCAAGCATTTCGAATTCAGTGGTGCAGTGCCAGAAGTTGAGACACTGCACCTGACCACCCGCGACAACGTCTCCCTGTCGGTGCACGCGAGCACTGACCGGGAACGTCCGGCGATTGTCCTGGCCCTGCCCTGCGGCATGCCCTTCGACCTCTGCCGCGACTGGTTCAACGCCCTCAGCGAGCGCTTCTTCGTGGTCACCTGGGAGACCCGCGGACTGTTCGGCTCCTGCGCGGCCTTCGACCAGGTCGCGGTGGACACCGATGCCCAGGTCGCCGACCTGATCAGCGTGATGAATCACTACGAACTGTCGACGGCGCACCTGATGGGTATCTGCGGCGGCGCGGTGATCGCCCTCAGCGCCGCCGCCGCCCACGACAACCGGGTCACGTCCCTGAGCCTGTGGCACGGCGACTACAACCTGGGCGACAACAACCTGCGCACCACCCATCAGCAGAACTTCGAATGGCTGATGGAGGCCGCGGCCCTCGACCGCCAGGAAGCCACCGACCTGCAGGCGATGTTCCTCGACCAGGCGACGCTGGCCACCACGCCGGAGCCGATCGCCCATGTGGTGCTCTACCCCTACGTCAACCCGGAGCTGTTCTATCGTTATGCGCGACTGAACGATGCCTTGAACAAGACCGAGCTGGCGTCGCGGCTGGCACGCATCAACGTGCCGACCCTGGTGGTCGCCGGCGATGCCGACGAAACCACTCACATCGGCGGTTCACGTTATATCGCCGCGTCGATCGACGACGCCACCCTGCATGTCGAGCACAACGGCAGCCACCTGGCGTTCTTCGCCTCCACCCAATACTCGAAACAGACTGCTTTCCGCTTTCTCGAAGAAACCCTTCAGCCGGCTGTCGCCTGACAGGCCGAAAAGGAACCTCCGGGACATTCTGTAGAGACTGTCCTGGCCCCGGTGTCAAACGGCAGTCTGCCTCGAGCTCGTAATACCTTCAGCCCTGCTCCTGTAGGGCTTTTCTGTTTTTTATAGCCACTATTCATCTCGACCAAAGCCGCAAGCAGAATCATCCGCCCCCTTTTGGTAAAAGGAACAGCGGATGTTCAGCGCGACCAATCAACAGCGCTTCAAACTGACCCTCGATGCGTGCGAGCACCACCTGCACGTACTTGGTTTCAAGGGTAGCGAAGGCCTCAACCAGCCCTACCGCATCGCGATCGAACTGGTCAGCGAAAGCGCCGACCTCGATTTGGAAAGCCTGCTCCACCAGCCCGCTTTTCTATCGTTCGGTGACGATAATATTGGCCTGCATGGCCATATCCACAGCGCCGGCCAGGGTGAATCCGGTTCGCGCCTGACCCGCTATCAGCTGACACTGGTCCCGCGCCTGGCGTACCTGGAGCACAGCAGCCAACAGCGGATCTTCCAGAACCAGAGCGTGCCGGACATCATCGCCCAGGTCCTCAAGGAGCACGGCATCCTCGCCGACGCTTTCCACTTTCAACAGAGTCCGAAGCCTCATCCCGAGCGCGAGTACTGCACCCAGTACGACGAAACCGACCTGAATTTCATCCAGCGCCTGTGCGAGGAAGAAGGCCTGAGCTTTCACTTTCGACACAGCCCCGACCAGCACCTGCTGGTGTTCGGTATTCATTCATCGATCTTTCCCCGGCTGGAGTCGACGCCCTACAAACGGTCCTCTGGCCTGGTCGCACAGGGCCCGGTCATCAAGGCGTTCGGCGTTCACGTGCAAACCCGGCCCACGCGCACAACCCTGCGGCACTACGACTTCGAACAACCCCATGTGCAATTGCAGGCCGATTGCCGCCCCGGTTCGATCCCTGGAGCGGATCTGGAGCATTACGCCTATCCGGGCGATTTTCGGGACGAGCGCCAGGGGAAAAAAATCGCCGAGCGAGATCTGCAACGTCACCGCAGCGACTATCGCCTGGCCCAGGGCGAGAGCGATCAACCCACCCTGCGCAGTGGACATTGCCTGTTGCTCAGTGAGCATCTGCGCCAGGACTGGAACAGTTATTGGCTGCTCACCGAAGTCAGCCATGAAGGCTACCAGCCCCAGGTGCTGGAGGAATACGCCGGCCATCAGGTCCCTTGGCAGGGTTACCGCAATACCTTCAGTGCCATTCCCGCGGAGGTGGAGTATCAACCCCCGCATCGGCATAAAAAGCCCTTTATTCGCGGCAGCCAATCGGCCCGGGTCAGCGGCCCCGCCGGGCAGGAGATTCATTGCGACGCCTATGGCCGGGTCAAGGTGCAATTCCCCTGGGACCGTGCGGACCGCAACGACGAACACAGCAGTTGCTGGTTGCGCGTTGCCTCCAGTTGGGCGGGAGCCCGCTATGGCAGCGTGGTCATTCCCCGAATCGGGATGGAAGTGGTGGTGTCGTTTTTCGAGGGCGATCCCGACCGACCCTATGTCTCGGCATGCCTGCACCACAAGAACAACGAAGTGCCCTATCCGCTGCCCGAGAACCAGACCCGGAGTGTGTTCAAGACCCGCAGCACGCCGGGTGGCGAAGGTTACAACGAGCTGCGCATCGAAGACCGTAGCGGCGCCGAGCAGATCGCCCTGCGCGCCCAGCGCGACTTCACCGTGCATGCACTGAACGACCAGCGGCTCCAGGTGGATCGCCAACGCAGCGTGCAGGTCGGAGGCGACTCACGCCATGAACTGCAAGGTGAAGAACAGCGCATCACCCATGGCAACCGCCTGACCGAACTCCGGCAGGACGATCACCTGACTGTTAGCGGCGAGCAGCACATACAAGCCGCCAGTCACCTGTTGCGCACCACGCGAGATATCCATCTGAGTGCCGGAGATAACGTGGTGATCAATGCCGGCAGCAGCCTGACCCTCAGGGCCGGCGGCCAGTGGCTGACCCTCAATCCGGCGGGCATTTTCAGCAGTACAGAGATCACGCTCGGAGGCAATCCGGTTTCCATCATACCGGCAACACCTTTGTCACCGGGCACACAACCCTCGGTTCCAGAGATACCCGACCCGCTGCTGGCACAACAACTCAGCGACACAACCCGCGCCATTGTCGAACTGTGCCAGAAACCCAAGGGCGCCACGCCACAAGCCTGCCCGCTCAAAGACTGTCCTTGCCGCGCGGCGCAAGAGGAGCGCAGCCGATGAATACCTGGCTGCTTCTGGAACATGGCGAAGAGCTGCGCCCACGACTTTACCGGCAGGTCAGGCAGCCTAGTCCCATACGCCTGTTCGATTCGACCGAGGTCGCCCCGTACCGGGAACAAAGCCCTCTGTTGATCGAGGCACCGAGATCTTCCGCCCTTTTTGCCGCTGTGCGAAGCACTCCCGAACACTGGCCGGGGCTCATTATCGACAGTGCCGCGCCTAGCGAGCATTTGCTCGAACACTTGCGCCACCGCCTGTTTATCCGTTTCGGCGCAGACAACCGCAAAGGCCTCCTGCGCTATTGGTCGCCAAGCACCGCCAGTTATTTTTTTCCGGCCTGTACTGCCGAAACCCTGGGGCCTTGGCTCGGGCCGATCAGCCATCTGAGCTGGTACGGAGCCACCTGGCCCGAGATCGCCAAGGCCCATCGGCACTGGCATGACCAGCCAAACCACCGGGCCGCGACCTGGCGGCCCCAGTCGGGCGCGCCCTCCTTCGCACTCACCGCCGAGCTTGAACAAGCCCTCAAGCGTCAACGCCTGGAATATCAGGGCTTTCACGACACCCCTCCCTTTCCCCAGTCAAGACAGGTGCAGCCATGACCCAGTCCTCCAATGACCTGACCGACGGCCCGGCCTGCGAGTCCCAGGCTTTTATCGTCCAGGTCATCGGCAAGGCCCATCTGCCGGGTCAGCGCCTGCTGATCTGCAACAAGGATAGACAGCCGGACCTTGCCCTGACACAGCGCAACCGGCCCCTAACACTCGATAAATCCTGGTGCAGCAGCGTGCTGCATGCCTGGGACTGGCAGCCGGGTCGCCGCCTGATGCTGGAAATCGACAGCCCCGGCGGCCCGCCGATCCGCCTGCCGCTGCTGGATGATCTATCGATCACCCCCCGCCAGATGGAGGCGCAATGGAACCAGATCGTTCCGGTGCTGCCCTTCGTGCCCTTGCCGGGGGTCAACAGCCAGTACGACCACGGCACACCGGTGTTGTGCCGGGCGGGTTTCATTTATGTGTTTTATCGCCAGCGTCTGTGGCGTGAGTTGCAGGTGGAGGTCGACGAGCAAGGCCCCCGCTTTCGCGATATCGATGTGGCCCGCTACCGTCAGGGCGAGGGTTTCAAGACAGGCCCGAGGATCGCCAGCGGGCAAGCGTTGGAGGATATCTGGCTGCCGGCGAGCTGGAACAACCAGCGGGTTACCGACCTGCAACTGTGTTTCAGCGAAATCCAGCTCAATGCACCACGCCTGCTGCGTCTGGAGCAGGATGCCGCCTTACGCCAGCAACGCTGCCAGAGTCCGGCGTTGTACTGCACGAACGATGACTTTCGGCATCTGTTCAGTAACGGTCCCGATGGCCAGGCCATGCTGGAGGCTTTCAGCGCCTTCGATGCCAACAATGCGACGAACCAAAGCGCATCAGGCAGGGCCCACACGACCTGGCTGAACCTGCGTCAACAGGCCTTTCCGGTGCGGATCGCAGCCTGGCAGCGGGCCCGCCAGCCGGGTTACGAATGGCAGTTCGACCAGCCCGCCCGCTACCTTTGCGACCCGCAGGCGCGCTACCCGGCCCGTTGCCTGGAGCAGGCACAGGCCGCGGTCGAAGGCGACACCGCGGATGAGTCGCCCGAGCCACTGGAAAGCGGCGCCTGGACTCATTGTCTGGAGCGAATCGTCGAGCCCGAAGACTCGGCGTTCGATCCGCTCTGGCAGGCACAAGCGCCGGGAGTCGATGTGCTGCAGCGGGCCCGCGCGCGACAACTCTGCGGCGTATTGCTGGAAGATCCGTATTACCGTCTGCGACACCTGCAGGCCCGTCTGTCGGACCAGCAACGCCTGCTGCATCTGTGCGGCGCGTGGGCCAGTCGGCAGGCCCATCACGCCAGCGCGCTGCTGATCCAGCAGTTGATCGTGCCCGGCGAAATCGGCGGGAAGAAAAACCCGCTGCAACACAGCCTCGATATCCTGGGGAAACGCGGTCGATGCGAAATCAACCGCCTGACCGCCGCTCGCGAACGCGCGCGGATCTGGCGCCGGCTCGATCTCGGCCAGACGCTGCTGAGCGACAGCCTGCAACAACCGTCGGTGCAGCAGGCGGTGGCCGATCACCTGAGCCTGGAACACTTCGAGTACGCGGCGGCGCTGCACTTTGTCAGTCGGCTGTTTACGCTGCTCGCCCCGCATCCGGCGCAACTGGACGCCCTGGCGGTCAATGGCGATATCACCGATGCCGCCACCGGGGTCAGCCTGGTCAACAGCGGCGTCAGTGCCGGGCAGCGTTTTATCAGCGCGCTGGCGACGGACAGGCGCCACCCTCTGCACCCGATGCTCTGGCCGGATCCGGACCAGCAGGATTTGAGCCGACCTTACCTGATGCCCCTGATCGCCGCCCCGAACCTGGGCGACGGCCACTGGCGCGCCACTGAGCTGGCGAAAATGGAGCAACTCGGAGCGCCCAACGCCGAACAACAGACGCAACTCGACGCCATCCTGCTGGCGGGCCTGCTGGGCAACGGCAGCCTCAACAGCACCCTGACCGTGCAGTTGAAGGCGGCGGCCGCCACCCTGATCAACCTCTACGAAAACCTGCAAGGCGCGGTGGACACTGCGTACAAGGCCACGCAGGAAGCCCGGCTGATCCTGTCGGATGTGCCGCCGCCCTTTCCCGATCCCCTGCTGCTACGCCTCAACCGCCAGGGCGTGGCGCAACTGCGCAGCCTGATGCCCGAGACCTTTGGCGACCTGTTTATCATCGAGCGGCGCGATTTCAAGGTCGAAAGCCATTACCTGTTCGGCCTCAGGGACCTTTCTCGCGAGCCGGATCGTCCGCTGCGCCACTACGGCGAGTTTCTGGGCGAGCACGGCCGACCGATCAAACCCGCCCCTCTCCAGCGAGGCCAAGTGCGTAACGGCGCGCAGTTGGTGGTCATGCCATTTCATCACCCCACTGCCCGGCGGATCAGTGAGCTGAACCGACATATCGATGCTGTCCATCGATACGACCAGCAACAACACGCCGCGCAACAGCAACAGACCAGGGCCCAGGGCGCCTTGCAGGAGACGCTGAATCGCTTCGAGGCGCAGAAGAGCAGCACGGTGTATCGGGCACTGGATTCGGTGCCGTTCACCGCAGCGGTGTTGATGCTGGAGTTGTGGAATGTAAGGAATGAGTTTGACGCGTGGGATCAGACGAAACGAGAGAAAGGAGAGTTGAGAGCGAAGTCAGGAACAAGAGCAGCGTGGCTTGATTTGATGATTGCAATAGAAGCCTTAACCGTCAAATTGTCGGGTAACCAATCGGTACTGGCTTCAGCGCGACGCACGCTATTTACCCTTCCAGAAGCACCAGTTTCATGGCTATTGGGGCCGACACTTGCAAAGAGAGTCAACCGTAATATCAGCGCCCGCCTACTAACCCAAACTGCCGCAGGTCTGCTCTTCGTTGGCCTCAACCTATACGATGCTTGGCACACCTATCAATGGGGCGATAACGCCTATTGGGGTTACCTGACGATGGCCCCTGGCGGACTTGCCAGTGTTATCGGTGGCCTGACGGTGGGTGGCCCGACCTTCCTGGGTTTGGGGCCGGCCGGCTGGGCTGCATTAATCCTGATTCTTGCGGGGGCTGCCAGCACCTACCTGCTGAGCAGCACGCCTCTGGAGGACTGGCTGAAGTGCGGTCCCTTCGGACCGAATGCCAGTAGTCTCGGCGTTCATCTGCAAGAACCGAAACAGGCCTTCTACTACCTGGTTGGCCTGTTCGCCGATCTACGTATTGCCATCGAACGCAACCCCTATCACGAGTCCGACCCAAAGATCAGTTTCCTGGACGACGGAAAACTGGCCTATGACGTTCGCAAAGCCAACATACGGGTACGCGTCGAGAGCAATCTACCCGGGTTGCTGGCGAGTTTCGGCCACCCCAGTCTGAAGGTGGATTATCACCTCCAGAAAACCCAGCAATATAACGATGGCGAACACATCCATCAGCAAAGCTCGCACTCACCCGCACCTAGGTGCCTCCTGGCCCATCGCCTGCTCCCGGAGGGCCTCGAACTTTACCTCGACAGCCCTTACAACCAATCGGTCGATCCAACGCGACCAGGACCGTCGACCTATTACACCTGGCTGGTACGAGCCCAGGTGAGCCTTAGCGACGGCGACGACACCTGGGTCTTTCCGGCGCCACTGCCCAGGGATCCCACCCCCTTCGGCCCTCAGCACACCAAGCCGGACTTCGACAAGCTCGGGCAGCCCTTCTGGGCAGATCAGACCACCCATAAAGCGCGACAGGAACAATAAGCCGCATGAATGAATACTACGCCGCTACCGCCTACCGTTCCGACCGACTGCCCAACCAGCCTGCCTCCAAGGAACGCCCATGGCTTAGGCGCTTTTCTTGCATTCGCCTACCTTGGGGTGGAACCGAGGATCTGGCGCCAGTGGACTTTCTTGAAGAGGCTTCGCCCGGAAAACTACGCCGTGTGGAAATAGATAAAAAAAACCGCGAGGAACAACTCGCGGCAGGGACCTATGTACCCGCTCCCTACGAGCACGTAGACTTTCATGATCGGCACGACCATGAACGTTTCAGGTTTGCCGTATGGTCTAAACGCTCGCACTTTTGGCTTTATATGCTCGGGGGCGGGCGCGTCTTGTTTTATGTGGCCATAGTGATATCGCTACTGAGCTATTTTTCAACTCTGAGCCTCACAAACGAATCATGGAAAGAACATCTTTATAGCTCCCTCCCATTTGAGGCTGTATGGATTGGCCCCCCCCTGCTCTGCTGGGCCCTCGGCGCCCTGGTCGTCTACAAATTCCCCCGCCTCTGGGTCAAACCTTCCCGAGGCCCGCTCTGGGAACTCAACCGCCGCACCGGCCTGGTCACGCTCTTCGACTACGACAATAACGGCGCCTACAAAAAATACGGCACCATCGGTGAAATCACCGCGCCGTTCCACGAATTCGATGCCTACCTGGTGAGTTTCCCTGATCGCCAGGGCCTGATGATGCACAAGCTGGTGCTGGGCCATCGCTACCGCGACATCCTGATCGACTTCGGCGCCCTGGTCTCAATAGGCCCCGCACACCAGTTGCCCTGTGCGCTATGGGACTTTGTCCAGAACTACATGGACACCCGCAACCCGCTGCCCGATCTGCCGCGCTACGAGGAATACCGCCACCTCGACCCCACCACCGCCGACTACGACCGCCTCTACGCCCGTCCGCCACGCCTGTGGATTGACATGGGCGATGAGCTGTTCAAGGCTTACGTTCAAGACATGTTGATCCGCATCGATGCCATCACCACCCTGCAACGTCCCAACCAAATGGCCCGTCATGTGGAATATGTCGATTGAGGCTCACATCGAGGAGCGGTCCGATCACCCGAACCACCCCGCCCCTGTCGATCTCAGATATCCATATGTTTTTCGCGATGGAATTCGAGGTACATCACCGTGCGATGTTCCTTCTCCGAGCCATTGAGCGCGAAGTGGTCGAGGGAGCCATCGAAGATCACCAGGTTGCCGTTGGTACTCTGGTTGAAGCTGCCATTGACGTTGAGGTAGGCATAGCTCTGATCGATCGGGGCATCAATCGTCAGTTGCATGTGCAATAGCCCCTCTTCCCAGGTGCCACCATGGGAATGGGTACCGATAAACACATTGGGCTCCATGCGCAGCAAGGCACAGAGCTTGACCCCGGGAAGCTGGCTCAACAATTCGATGGTCTTCGGCATCTCGGCCTGGGCATAGGGGATCGGATTGTCGTAAGCCATCAGGGCATACTGTGTCCACTCAGGCATGGGGACGTCGCCGTGGCCCCAACCCCAGAGCCAGCCATATTCGCCGCCGGCCTCCATATGCGCGTTCAATTCATCGACGAGCTGGGTGATCGACTTGCCGACGCGGTTGATGGTCAGGGTCGGCGCATCAAGGGCGAGAAACTCTTCGCGAATCACTTCCCAGTTATTGGCAAGGTGCTGAAGTTTGGGGAAGCGCTTGAGGTCATAAAACGACGGACGCATAGGTCCTCCTTTATCGATTGTTGTCGGTTCGGATGGCGGTGCCGGCGCAGTCCTCCCGGATCCGGGATACTGCGCAGGAGCCTACAAAGGTTGACCCAGCGGCCGGGGCATGTCTGTCACGGGAATCCGGTACAACAGGCCGGCCACAAGGTGCTCAGGGCTGTTTCACAGGGCATCGACCTGTGGCGTATCACCCGCCCGCAGGGGCGATACCTCGGACGGCGTCCCCTCCAGGCGGCGCATCGGCCCGTAGACCAGAGCCCCGAGGGCCAGCAGCGCGAAGCTGGCGCCGGTCATCACGTAGAGCATGCCCACACCACGCCCCTCGCCGACCCCTATCCAGTGCCCGATCGACCCGGCATAGGCGCCACCGGCCAGCAGCGCGGGCTGCAGCCAGTGATCCACCAACAGGCCACCGACGAAGATCGCCAGGCTGCTACCGGCAATGGTCAACATGCTGATCAGCGCAAAGACACTGGCACGATTGCCGGCAGGGATCCGACTCATCCACAGCGCATTGACCCCGGCATCGGCAATGCTCGCCACCATGATCGCGCAGAAAGCCATTGCGCAGTAGGCAACGGTCTGCGAAGCCAGTCCCAGGGCGATGATGCAGAGCGCCAGCAGCAAATCGGCTATCGCCGCCATCACCATCAACCGGCGCTGGCTGCCCATGTAAACCAGCAACCCGGCGCCGAGCAGTCCACCCAGGGCCGCCCAGGTGTAGGTCATGCCCAGGCTCTGGCTGCCCAGGGAGGACAACAGCAACGGCGTCATCATCAGCGTGACCATCGATAGCAGCGCGTTGCGCGCCACGGTGTAGACCAGTAGCCAAGCCATCAGGTGACTGGTGAAAAAGAATTTCAGCCCCGCCGTCACGTTGCCCAGCGCCCCCCCCGACACCGCCTCCTGAGCGGTACTCTCGTCATGCTGCGTCGGCACCCGGCGCACATGGGAAAACGCCTTGATCACCAGCAAGGTGCCGGAACAGAAGGTGATCAGGTCCAGCGCCAGTACCGTCACCAGCCCGGCCTCGGCCATGATCACCCCCGCCAGCAGCGGAGCGACCAACGACGCAGCATTCTTGCTGAGGCCCATCAAGCCCGAGGCCTGGGTGTATTTTTCCGGGGTGACGATCGAACTGACAGCCGCCTGGTACGCCGGGGTGCGGAACGCCGAAACAGTAGAGGCCAGGCAGTTGAAGATATACAGGTGCAACGGCTCCAGGCGGTCGAACCAGAGCAGCGCGATGACCCCGAGGAGCAGCACGGCCAGGGTCACGTCGCAACAGACAATGATCAGCCGGTGGCTGAAGCGGTCGGCGAGTCCTCCTGCAAATGGCAGGAACACAATCGCCGGCAAGGTGGCCGCCAGCACCACATTGGCAAAGGCAACCGCCGAACCGGTATGGGAATAGACCCAGACGCCAAGAGCGAACTCCATCAGCGCCGTGGCCATGATTGCCAGGGACTCACCGGACCAGAGGAAATAGAAACTGCGCCCCAGATCGCCGCCCCTGGATGAGCGCCCGCGCCTCCAGAAACTCATGGACGCAGATCCTCGGGCACGGCGGCACCGCTCAACTTGCGCACCAGCCTATAAGCCTTCGAGTAGAGCACCGCGCCTACCACCAGCAGCGCCCGACGAGAAAAGAAATGGGTTCGCAGTACCCGCCTGGCGATGGGTGAGCGCAGATCGCCAATCACGTGCAGGGGCGTCTGGAACGTTGCCGCGACCGTCACACCGACTGCCTCATCCATCGATTGCACCGCGTGCCACCAGTAGACCGGGATGTACAGCGCATCACCCGGCTCCACCACTGTGCGCAAGGCTTTCAAGCCCCGGGTGCTGGGGAAGCGTTGGGTATCGATGTTGTACAGATAGCCGACCTCTTCGATCACTGGCCGCAGTGCTCGCCAACTGGTCTCGTCCGGTGGCAGCAAAAGGACTTCCTTGGACCCGACCACCTGCGCCATGAAGGTCTCGTCGGCGCCGTGAAAATGCCAGTCGGTATAGGAGTCGCGGTACACAAAGCTGCGAAAGGCCGGATAGTGCAGCGGCGTGGACAGTTCCGGCATGAACGGCAGGCCGCCCACATCATTTCTCAGCGGTTCGAGCGCCTCGCCCTCTTTGAAACCGCAACTGTCGGCCACCAGCGGATTACGGCCCACGCCGAGGCTGTCGAGAAACTCATGGAACGGGATGTCCTTGTGGACCACGTCCGAGTACTCGGTCAAGGCTGCCTTGACGTCGGGGCTCGACCATCCCATGACCTCCGAGATGACCTTCGAACGCACCACCACGTCACTGTTGCGCGAATGGGCCTTTATATAGTCCAGCTGGTTCCACTTGCTGAACGCCGGCCAGTGGCGCACGGCATTCTTGATCAGGCAGGGACGGTTGTAATTGACGTAGCGACGGACGAAGTCTTCCTTGGAAATCGTCAGCGCGTCGATCACTTCCACAGACCCGGCCTGGGGGTGATTGGGAAATCGGGAAAGACTCCAGAACTTCGAATCAGGGCGATCCACTTCAGCGATCAACGACATCTTACAACCCTCACAAGTACTCTCAAGGAGCGTTGATATAACAGACTCGCGCCGCCCCGCCCAAGCGCCGCAATGGCCCTTTCCTGGCGGTTGTCCCGGCTTCCCATGACAGACATCCCCCGGTGGATGCTCTAATTTTTTCCCACGCTTTTCCTTCGTCCCGCCGACTGGCAGTCGTCCAGCCCAGCGCCACACTGCCCTTCGCTCGGAGACGAACCCACTGATTCTGCAAACAGGTGCTCTGAAATGGATTCGTCGACCGACAAGCTCTCCGCGCAAGCCTGCGCGTCCCACGAACTGGCTTCGGTCCAGCAGGGCATCTGGCTCGATCAGATCGCAAACCCGGACCTGCCCTACTACAACATCGGCATGTCCCTGGAGATCAGGAACGAGATCAATGTCCCGTTGTTCGAGAAGGCCATTCAAATGGTCGTCAACAGCCACGATGCCCTGCGCCTGAGTTTCAGTCACGAGGGTGGTATCGGTGGACAACGGGTGCTTCCCGAGGTCAAGTTCAAGCTTGAGGTAGTCGAGTTTTCCGAGGCGGACGACGATGCCGGGCTGGCCGTCGCGCACCTGTACGAGGCGTTTAGCCAACCCTTCAAATCGCTGACCGGACAACTCTGGGAAATGCACCTGGTCCGTTGTGGACCGGGCCGCCATTACTGGTTCAACCGCTATCACCACCTGGTCACCGATGGCATCGGTGCGGTGTTGATCGGGCATGCCGTGGACGAAGCCTACAGAGGCTTGCTTGCGGGTAAGGAGTACCTTGCCGAGGTTCCGTCCTATCTCTCCTTCCTCGAGGAGGACCGGGCTTACCTGCAATCCGCCCGCTACGAGCGCGACCGCCTGTTCTGGGAGGAAACCTACGCACAACTACCACCATCACTGCTGCAACGCCGAGCCGACTTCAAGACAGGCTCCGCCAACGTCCTGGCCCCCAGCGGCCAAGTCCAGGCCTTGCTACCCCGAGCCCTCTATGACGCCCTCACACAGTTCGCCAGCGAACGCAATTTGTCCGTGGCCCATGTCCTGGTCAGCGTGATCGGCACCTACTTCTGCCGGACCGTGGGGGTCGATGAAATCGTCATCGGCATGCCCGTGCATAACCGCACCACCGCACGGCAGAAAGCTACTACCGGCATGTTTTCCTCGGTCAGCCCGATTCGCCTGGCGTTCGATGCCCAAGGCTCACTGGTGGACCTGATGAATACCGTCGGGACACAACTACGTCGTAGCTATCGCCATCAGCGCTTCCCCATCGCCGAACTCAATCGCAGCCTGCGCCTGGCACAAGCCGGGCGGCGCCAACTGTTCGACGTATCGCTGTCGTTCGAAAACTTCAACGGCGATGCGACATTCGGCGGCAGCATCCCGGCGCGGGTGATCATGGTCGACAACGGCTACGAGCAGACGCCCATGGCGATCTTCGTTCGCGATTACCATCCCGCTGAAGACGTGCACCTGGATTTCAACTTCAACACCGCCTATTTCAGCCCCGAAGAAGCCCAACAGGTACAACAACGCCTCTTCGCGATGCTCGCAGCGGTGCTGGAGCAGCAAGACACCCCCCTCGCACACTTCCCGTTGATGAGCGAGAGCGAGCGCCAGCACCTGCTGGTCGATTTCAACAACACCGCGCGCGCCTATCCCCAGGACGTGCTGATTCACCAGTTGATCGAACAGCAGGCCGCCCAACGCCCGGACGCCTGTGCCGTGCGCGGCGACGCAGGGCCGTTGCTCAGCTATGCACAACTCAACCGCCAGGCCAACCAGCTCGCCCACCGCCTGATCGAACTGGGAGTGGAACCGGATGCCCGGGTCGCCGTATGCCTGCGACGCGGCCCGGAAATGGTCGTCGCCCTGCTGGGGATTCTCAAGGCCGGCGGTGCCTATGTGCCGATCGATCCGGACCTGCCGAACGCTCGCCAGGCCTATATGCTCGGCGACAGCACGCCACGGGCCGTACTCACCACCCATGAGCTGCTCGACGACCTGCCGGCGTTGAACGTGCCGGTGCTGGTCCTCGACGACACCGACGACAGCGCGCATCTGGCCGCGCAGCCCACCGGCAACCCGGACACCCGGGCCCTGGGCCTGCTGCCGACCCACCTGGCCTATGTGCTCTACACCTCGGGTTCCACCGGCATGCCGAAAGGCGTAATGAACGAACACCTGGGCGTGGTCAACCGCTTGCTCTGGGCTCGCGACGAATACGGCGTCGACGCCAGCGACCGGGTGCTGCAAAAGACCCCGTTCGGCTTCGACGTGTCGGTCTGGGAGTTTTTCCTGCCGTTGCTCACCGGTGCCGAATTGGTCATGGCGCGCCCGGGCGGCCATCAGGAACCGGACTACCTGGCCCGACTGATCCGTGATGCCAGTATCACGATGCTGCACTTCGTGCCCTCGATGCTCGACCTGTTCCTGGAGCACCGCTCAGACAGCGACTTCCCCGACCTGCGTCGCGTGCTGTGCAGCGGTGAGGCCCTGCCCCGTAGCCTGCAACGACGCTTCGAGCAGCAACTGGCGGGTATCGAGCTGCATAACCTCTATGGCCCGACCGAAGCGGCCATTGACGTCACTGCCTGGCAGTGCCGTCCGGGCGATCCGGGCGAAAGCGTGCCGATCGGCCGGCCGATTGCCAATATCCAGATGTATGTGCTGGATGCCCTGGGCCAGGTTCAACCCCTGGGTGTGGCCGGGGAACTGCATATCGGCGGCATCGGTGTCGCCCGCGGTTACCTGAACCAGCCAGAGCTGAGCGCCGAACGTTTTGTCGCCGACCCGTTTTCCAGCGATCCGCAGGCGCGCCTGTACAAGACTGGCGACCTGGGGCGCTGGCTGACCAACGGCGCCCTGGAATACCTGGGCCGCAATGACTTCCAGGTGAAGATTCGCGGCTTGCGCATCGAAATCGGCGAAGTCGAGGCCGCCCTGGCCCTGTGCGCCGGTGTGCGTGAAGTGGTGGTGATTGCCCGCGAGGACGATCCGGGGCAACCGGACAGCAAGCGCCTGGTCGCCTACCTGTGCGGCGAACCGGCACCGGCCGGGCAACTGCGTGTCGAGCTGCTCAAACATCTGCCCGAATACATGGTACCCAGTGCCTTTGTGCACCTGGATAGCCTGCCGCTGAGCCCCAACGGCAAGCTCGACCGCAAGGCCCTGCCGGCGCCGGATCTGCAAGCGGTGATCAGCCGTGGCTATGCGGCGCCGCAAGGCGATATAGAAATCGCCCTGGCCCAGCTCTGGCAAGAACTGCTCGGCCTGTCCCAGGTCGGCCGCCATGACCAGTTCTTCGAACTGGGCGGTCACTCGTTGCTGGCGATGCGTTTGATTTCGCAGATCCGCCAGCGACTGGGGGTTGAGGTGGGCCTGGCGCAACTGTTTGCCCATCCCGAGCTGACGTCCCTGGCCCAGGTGATTGCCCAGGCCGGGCGCAGTACGTTGCCGGAGATCGTGCCGGTGGCGCGTGACCAGGCCTGGCCGTTGTCCTTCGCCCAGCAGCGTTTGTGGTTCCTCGCGCAGATGGAAGGTGCCAGCGCGGCCTACCATATGCCGGGCGGCCTCAGCCTGCGCGGCACCCTTGACCGCGTGGCCTTGCAGCGGGCGCTGGAGCGCATCGTCGCGCGCCACGAAGGCTTGCGCACCACCTTTGCCCTGGGTGATGACGAACAACCCTTGCAGCGGATTGCCGCGGCGGATGCCGGCTTCAGCCTGCAACTGCACGATTTGCAAGGGCTGGCGGATGCCGAAGCCCAACTCCAGGTGCTGGCCGCTGAGGAAGCACTGCAACCGTTCGACCTGGCACAGGGGCCGTTGATTCGTGGCCGTCTGGTCAAATTGGCCGAGGACCATCATGTCCTGCTGGTGACCATGCACCATATCGTCTCCGATGGCTGGTCGATTACCGTGCTGACCCGCGAGCTCGCCGCGCTCTATGCCGCGTTCAGCCAGGGTCAGGACGATCCGCTGGCACCGCTGGCGCTCCAATACCTGGACTACGCCGTGTGGCAGCGTCGCTGGCTCAGTGGCGATCTGTTGCAGCAACAATGCAGCTATTGGCAGCAGACCCTGGCGGAGGCACCAGCACTGCTGATGTTGCCGACCGACCGGGTGCGTCCGGCGCAACAGGACTATTCCGGTGCCACGCTGCCGGTGAGCTTCGACGAGAACCTGACCCGTGGCCTCAAGGCCCTCGGTCAGCGTCACGGCACCACCTTGTATATGACCGTCATGAGCGCCTGGGCCGCGCTGTTGGGCCGCCTGGCCGGCCAGGACGACGTGGTGATCGGTTCGCCGGTGGCCAACCGCACACGCAGTGAAGTCGAAGGGCTGATCGGCCTGTTCGTCAACACCCTGGCGATCCGCGTCGACCTCAGCGAACAGCCGACCGCCCAAACACTGTTGGCCCGGGTCAAGGCCGGTACCCTCGGTGCCCAGGCCCATCAGGACCTGCCGTTCGAGCAAGTGGTGGAAGTGGTCAAGCCGGTGCGCAGCCTGTCCCACAGCCCGATCTTCCAGGCGATGCTGACCTGGCAGGACCTGGGCAGCACGGACCTCACCCTCGGCGATCTGCAACTCGAAAATCTGGCCACAACCAGTACCCTGGCCAAATTCGATATCTCCCTGGACCTGGGCGAAGCCCAAGGCCGTCTGCTCGGTTCGTTGGAATACGCCACGGCGCTGTTCGACGAAGGCACCATGGTTCGTTACCTCGGTTACTTCCAGCGTTTGCTGGAAGCCATGGTTGCGGATGACGGCCAAGTGCTGGAACACGTGCCGTTGCTTGATGCCAGCGAGCGTGAGCATCTGCTGGTGGGCCTCAATGCAACCGAAGTGCCTTATCCGCAGGACAGCACCATTCATCAACTGTTCGAGGAAAAGGTCCTCGCGCAACCGGAGGCCATCGCGGTGGCCTTCCAGGCGCAGCGCCTGAGCTATGCCGAATTGAACCGCCAGGCCAACCGCCTGGCCCATCACCTGATCGGCCTGGGCATCGGCCCGGATGATCGGGTGGCGATCTGCGTCGAACGTGGCGTGGAAATGATGGTCGGCCTGTTGGGCGTGCTCAAGGCCGGTGCAGCCTATGTGCCGCTGGACCCGGCCTATCCGGTCGAACGTCTGGCCTACATGATCGAGGACAGCAAGCCGTCGGCACTGCTGACCCAACGTGTATTGCAGGAACGCTTGCCGACACTGGCGTTGCCGTTGGTACTGCTCGACGACGATCAATCTACTGAAAGTGACCATAACCCTGTCGTGCCAACCCTGGGCGCACGCAACCTGGCCTATGTGATCTACACCTCCGGCTCCACCGGTAATCCAAAAGGAGTGATGATCGAACACCGTGGCCTGGTCAACTACAGCCTCGATGCCGCACGGCTGTTCGGTCTGACTCCGACGGACACCGTGCTGCAACAGAACACCCTGAACTTCGACCTGTCGGTGGAGGAAATCTTCCCGGCGCTGCTGGCCGGGGCCACCCTGGCGCCAAGCCAGGAGATCTTCGGCAGCGAAGGCTCTCAGGATCACGGCATTCGTCCGACTTTCCTGCATATGACCGCCGCCCACTGGCACACCCTCGCCGCTGAATGGCACAACCAGCCACAGGTCGCCGCACAACGTCTGGCTGATGTGCGCCTGATCAACGTCACCGGCGACGCGCTCTCTGCACAAAAGCTCAAGCTCTGGGATGAAGTCCGCCCGGCGCATACACGGCTGATCAACACCTATGGTCCGACCGAGGCAACAGTCTCTTGCACCGCGGCCTATGTCACTCACGATGCCGTGGCCGGCAGCGAAGGCAGTGGCAATGCGACCATCGGCAAGCCGATGGCCAACACCCGTATCTACCTGCTCGACGCCCATCAGCAACCCGTACCGTATGGCGTGGCTGGTGAGATTTTCATTGGTGGCGACGGCGTGGCGCGGGGTTACCTGAACCTCGAACAGGTTAACGCCGAGCGTTTCCTCGTCGATCCATTCAGCACCAGCCCCGATGCCCGGATGTACAAGACGGGCGACCTGGCGCGCTACATGGCCGACGGTCGTATCGAATACCTGGGTCGTAACGACTTCCAGGTCAAAGTCCGTGGTTTCCGTATCGAACTGGGAGAAATCGAGTCGCGCCTCGGCAACTGCGCCGGGGTCAAAGAGGCCGTGGTGATCGCCCGCGAAGATCGTCCGGGAGAAAAACGCCTGGTGGCCTATGTGGTCGCCCAACCAGAAGCGCACCTCGATGCCGCCGGTCTGCGTGCGGAACTGGCGCCGCAACTGGCCGAATACATGCTGCCAAGCGCCTTCGTGATTCTCGACGCGCTGCCATTGACGCCAAATCGCAAACTCGACCGCAAGGCCTTGCCGGCCCCGGCGGACGATGCCTTTGCCAGCCGCACCTACGAGGCACCGCGCGGCAAGATCGAGCAGATTGTCGCGGCTATCTGGCAAGACCTGCTGGGCATTGAGCAGGTCAGCCGCCACGACCGCTTCTTCGAACTCGGCGGCCACTCGCTGCTGGCCGTCAGCCTGATCGACCGCCTGCGCAAGCAGGGCCTGAATGCCAGTGTCCGCACCGTGTTCACCGCACCCAGCGTGCAGGAAATGGCCCAGGCCATCAGCCTCGACAACCAGACCCTGTTCCAGGCGCCGGCCAACCGTATCCCGGCCGACTGCACGCACCTGACACCGGACATGTTGCCACTGGTGGAACTGAACGCTGCCCAGCTTGAACAGATCGTCAACGCCGCTTCCGGCGGGGCCGCCAATATCCAGGACATCTACCCCCTGGCGCCGCTGCAACAGGGCATCCTCTTCCATTACCTGCTGGACAATGAGAGCGACACCTACGTGGTGCGCTCGATGATCGAGTTCGACGACCGCCCGCGCCTCGACGCCTTTCTCGAAGCCCTGCAAGGGGTCATCAACCGACATGACATCCTGCGCAGCTCGGTGCACTGGGTCGGCTTGCCGCAGGCGGTCCAGGTGGTCCATCGCCAGGCGCAATTGTCGGTCCAGACCCTCACCCTGACGTCGGATGAAGACCTGTACACCCAGCTGGATCGCCTGACCGATCCGCAGCAGGTGCGCCTGGACCTGCAACAGGCGCCGCTGATGCGCGCCTGCATCGCCCGCGACCCGCACTCCGAGCGTTGGCTGCTGGCCCTGCTCGACCATCATATGATCAGCGATCACGTCACCCAGGAAATCGTCCTCGAGGAAATTCGCCTGCTGATGCAAGGCCAGGCGGCCGATCTGCCGGCCCCGCAGCCGTATCGGGAGTTTGTCGCGCATATCCTCGCCTCGCCTTCCGAGGTCCACGAAGACTACTTCAGCCGCCGCCTGGCCGATGTCGAGGAGCCCACCGCGCCTTTCGATCTGCTGGAAGTCCAGGGCGACGGCAACCACATCGAAGAAGCCGAGGTGCAACTGAGCGACGCCCTCAGCCGGCAGATCCGCGACCTGGCACGGGAACGCGGGATGCCCTCGGCCGTGTTGTTCCATGTCGCCTGGGCCCAGGTGCTGGCCCGTTGCACTGGTCGCGATGACGTGGTCTTCGGTACCGTGGTCGCCGGCCGCCTGCAAGGTTCGGCAGGGGCGGAACGGGCCCTCGGGGTGTTTATCAATACCCTGCCGGTCCGCGTGCAACTCGCCTCACAAGGTGCCCATGAACTGCTGCTGGCGACCCACCGTGACCTCAGCGAACTGCTGGCCCACGAACAGGCGCCTTTGGCCCTGGCCCAGCGTTGCAGTGGCATAGCCCCGGGCGTGCCGTTGTTCACCAGCCTGCTCAACTACCGGCACCAGGGTGCGGACAGCCGCTTGCAATGGCCAGGCATGCGCCTGCTGGAAAGCGCCGAGCGGACCAACTACCCGCTGGCCCTGGCAGTCAACGATTACGGCGATAGCTTCGGGCTGTTGATGCAAAGCGTGCAGCCGGTGGAGCCGCAACGCCTCTGCGCCTTGATGCAATGCGCCCTGGAGCAATTGACCCAGGCCCTGATCCACACGCCGAAGCTCGAGCTCACGCAACTGGATGTGCTGCCGCTCGCGGAACGCACCCTGTTGCTGGAAACCTTCAACCAGAGCCAGCAGGACTACCCGGCGGACGTTTGCGTCCAGCACTTGTTCGAAGAGCAGGTCCGGGCGCAACCCGAGGCCATTGCCCTGGTCTTCCAGGGGCAACAGCTGAGTTATGCCGAGCTGAACCGCCAGGCCAACCGTATCGCCCACCGCCTGATCGGCCTGGGCATCGGCCCGGATGATCGGGTGGCGATCTGTGTCGATCGCAGCCTGGAAATGCTTGCCGGGCTGCTGGGGATTCTCAAGGCCGGCGCCGCCTATGTGCCGCTCGACCCGGCCTACCCGCTGGATCGTCTGACCTACATGCTGGAAAGCTGTACTCCGGCGCTGATCCTCACCCAGCAAGCCTTGCATCCGGTACTGCCGCCAAGCGCCGTGCCCGTGCTGTTGCTTGATCCCGAGCACGCGGAACGCGAAGGTTTCCTCGCTCAGCCCGAGGTCAACCCAGTACCGGCCGAGCTACGCGCTGAACATCTGGCCTATGTGATTTACACCTCGGGCTCCACCGGCAATCCGAAGGGCGTACAGATCGCCCATCGGGCCTTGAGCAACTTCCTTCTCTCCACAAGCCGGGAACCGGGGCTTTCGGCGCAGGATCGCTTGCTCGCCGTCACCACCATTTCCTTCGATATCGCCGCGCTTGAGCTGTACCTGCCCCTGGTCAACGGCGGCTGTGTGGTCCTGGCCTCCCGCGAGGCAGCCATGGACGGCCTGCAATTGCAGCGCCTGCTTGAAGAGCAGCGGATCAGCGTGATGCAGGCCACCCCGGCCACCTGGCAGATGCTGGTGAGCAGCGGCTGGACCGGCAATCGGGACCTGCGCATTTTCTGCGGTGGCGAAGCCCTTCCCCGCAGCCTGGCTCGTGAACTGCTGTCGCGCAGCCGTGAACTGTGGAACCTCTACGGCCCTACGGAGACCACCATCTGGTCCTGTGTCGCGCGCGTCGATGAACAGGGCGAATCGATCTTCGTGCCGATCGGCAAACCGATGGCCAACACACAGACCTACCTGCTGGACGAAAACCGCCGGCCGGTACCGCTGGGTGTGGCGGGTGAGCTGTATATCGGTGGCGCGGGCGTGGCTCGCGGCTACCTGAACCGCGACGACCTGACCGCCGAACGCTTCCTCGAGGATCCTTTCAGCCAGGACGCTTCGGCCCGTATGTACCGCACCGGCGACCTCGCTCGTTATCTGCCGGACGGCACCCTCGAATACCTGGGGCGTAATGACAACCAGGTGAAGATCCGTGGTTTCCGCATCGAACTGGGGGAAATCGAAGCCCGTCTCGCCGCTTATCCCGGGGTCAAGGAAAGCGTGGTACTGGCACGAGAAGACCATCCGGGTGAAAAACGCCTGGTGGCCTACTTCACCACGCAGCAGCCGCAAACGCTGCTGGAGGCCGAAAGCCTGCGCGGCCATCTGCAAGACGCGCTGCCGGAGTACATGGTCCCGACGGCCTATGTACAGCTCGACGCCCTGCCATTGACGCCCAACCGCAAAGTCGACCGTAAAGCGCTGCCTGCGCCGGAAGGCGCCGCACTGGCCAGCCGCGAATACGAAGCGCCGCAAGGCCAGACCGAAGAGCGCCTGGCCGTTATCTGGGCCGATCTGCTGCGCCTGGAAAGGGTCGGTCGTCAGGACAACTTCTTCGAACTCGGCGGCCACTCGCTGCTGACTGTGCAACTGCAAGCCCGTCTGCACCAGGACCTTGGCGTCGAGATCAATCTGCGCAATCTGTTCGGCCTGAGTTCCCTGCCGGCCCTGGCCGAATCCGTGGACCGGGCCACCCGCTCGCAGCTCAAGCCAATTGAAGTGACATCCCGCGACCAGGACCTGCCGCTGTCCCTGGCCCAGCAACGGCTGTGGTTCCTCGACCAACTGGACCATGCCGCCAGCGTCGCCTACCACATGCCGGCGGCCCTGCACCTGCGCGGCCAGCTCGACCGTGAGGCCTTGCAGCGGACCCTGGACCGCATCGTTGCCCGCCACGAAAGCCTGCGCACCACCTTTGAACGGCAGGACGATAAAGTCCGTCAGCACTTTGCTCGCGAAGACATCGGCTTTGCCCTGGCCGAGCACGACCTCCGTGCCCTCACCGACCAAGCCCGGCAAGAGCAGGTCGAGCAACTGAGCCTGACCGAAGTCCAGGCGCCTTTCGATCTGAGCCAGGGCCCGCTGATTCGCGGACGCCTGCTGCAACTGGCCGAAGACGAACATATCCTGCTGGTCACCCAGCACCATATCGTCTCCGATGGCTGGTCCGTGGCGGTGCTGATCGACGAATTCAACCGCCTGTACAGCGCCTTCAGCCAGGGTCTCGACGATCCGTTGCCGCCGTTGGCCCTGCAATACGCCGACTACGCGACCTGGCAGCAACAGCACCTGCAAGGCGAACGCCTGCAAACCCAGACCCGTTTCTGGAGCGAGCACCTCGGCGGTGCGCCAGGCTTGCTGGAACTGCCCACCGATCACCCACGGCCGCAGGTGCAAAGCTACCGTGGCGCCACCCTGGCACTGGAACTGCCGGCGCCGCTCAGCAACCGGTTGCGGCAGTTCAGCCGGCAACAGGGCCTGACCCCATTTATGACCCTGCTGGCGGCCTGGTCG
>Ga0302157_10002269_pt1 | contig 22515 bp, 22 predicted proteins | sample I_Bog_N3_3_FD_193502 | JGI IMG/M metagenome (GOLD analysis project Ga0302157, IMG submission 193502) | Peat permafrost microbial communities from Stordalen Mire near Abisko, Sweden - I_Bog_N3_3 | ecosystem: Environmental > Terrestrial > Soil > Wetlands > Peat | place: Sweden: Abisko, Stordalen... | reverse complement strand
GGTCGAGTCGCTGACGCCCATTCGCCCCATCGGTGAACGGCTGCGGGTCTGGAAGCAGTTGACCGGCAAGGAGATCACCTTCGTCCACCTCGACCTCGCCGAGGAGTACGACCGGCTTGAGGCTCTCCTGCTCGAGGTCCGTCCCGACGCCATCGTGCACTTCGGCGAGCAGCGCGCCGCGCCCTATTCGATGCGCAACTCGGTCGCCAAGCGCTACACCGTCGACAACAACGTGCGAGCGACCCACAACGTCCTCGTCGCAATCGCTACGAGTGGTCTCGACATCGCGCTGGTGCACCTCGGCACGATGGGTGTCTACGGCTACGGCTGGTCGGGCAGCGCGCCCATTCCCGAGGGATACCTCACCGTGAAGGTTCCGACCCCCGATGGGGACATCGAGCGTGAGATTCTGCACCCGGCGAATCCCGGTTCGGTGTACCACATGACCAAGACGCTCGACCAACTGCTCTTCGCCTTTTACTGCGCGAACGACCAACTTCGCATCACCGACCTGCACCAGGGCATCGTCTGGGGTACCCAGACGCCCCAGACGGTCTTAGACGAGCGTCTGATCAACCGCTTCGACTACGACGGTGACTACGGCACCGTGCTGAACCGCTTCTTGATGCAGGCCGCCATCGGCCACCCCCTCACCGTCCACGGGACCGGTGGTCAGACGCGGGCCTTCATCCACATCCGCGACACGGTGCGCTGCATCCAGATCGCCTTGGAGAACCCACCCGAACGCGGTGAGAAGGTCAAGGTGTTCAATCAGGTCACCGAGACCCACCGCCTGCGCGAGCTGGCCGAGATGATCTCGAAGTTCACTGGTGTGGATATCGCCTACCTGCCCAACCCACGTCGCGAGGCGGCCGAGAACGAGCTCAACGTGAGCCGTGAGCAGTTCCTGGCCCTGGGGCTCAACCCCACCAAGCTCTCGGAGGGCCTCTTGGAAGAGGCCCGCGACATCGCGATGCGCTACAAGGACCGCGCGGACACCACGAAGATCATCGCTCGTTCCACGTGGCGTGCGGGCATGGAGACGTCCCCGGACCTCGTCAAGGGCTAAAGGTTCCGAGGGATTCCTCGCGCTCGCGCTCGCGCGTGTGAGACTCCGAGCATGTCCAAAATCTACGAGTACATCCGTCATCCCCGCGCGAGCGAACTGGCTCGCCTGGGCCATCCGATAAAGACCAACGACTTTCGAAAACCCAAGTCCGACAACATCTTTGCCCGCTTCAATTCGAAGTTCGGGCTGAAGATCACTCTGGTGGTCGGCACCATGTGGTGCTCCTATCTCTTTACGATCTTGGCCCTCTTCGCGCTCCCGTCCGCGATCAAACAGGGCACCTACTTCATCGTCGTGTGGCTCTCCAGCAGCTTCTTACAACTCGTCTTGTTGCCCATCATCATCGTGGGACAGAACATCCAAGCGGCCGCCTCGGACAAACGCTCTGAAGAGACCTACAAAGACGCCGAGGCCGTGTTGAAAGAGGCCGAGGAGATCCAGCGGCACCTCCTGGCCCAAGACGAGGTCATCTCGGGGATCATGGCGCACGTCCAGTCGATGATGGAGGCGCTGCCGCCGAAGGCGACGAGTTAGAAGCCGCGCACCGTCACCAGTTCGAGGATCTGGTTGCACATCTCTCGCCACGTGGGCACGCCGTCTTTTAACACCGCCCGGCGAAAGGGCTCGGCGAACTGGTTGTAGTCGTTGGTCTGCATCGAGGGCGTCACCGTCGAGAGGAACGTCACGCCGATGGTGACAAAGACGATGGAGCGAATGAGGTAGTGGAGTCGGTCCTTCTCCTCGTCGCTGATGTTGGTGAGTAAGGGGATGACCGATTCGAGGTCACTGACCTGTCCAAGGATCGCGACGCCGAGCTTTTCGCTGTGCGCCGCCGCGAGGGCGGTCTCTAAGGTGAAGCTCTGGCGCACGGCGTTCGCCTCGCTGGCCGCACCGGTGAGCAGGTGGGTGAGTGAACCCTCTTCCAGGACGTCAATGAAGTTCGTCGCGTTCATCCACCGCGCGCGCATCAGATCGTGGAAAGCGGCGATGACCAGGTCCTCCTTGGAGGGGTAGAGCTTGTAGATCGCGCCCGGCGAACAGTTCGCGCGGCGCGCGATGCGTGAGATCGTCGCGTGGGTGTAGCCGCTCTTGCCGACCACGCCGAAGGTGGCGTAGGCCAGCTGCGCTCGGAGGTCGTCGCCGGGCGCGAGGATGATCTGCTCTTCGGGAATCCGGGCCTCCACCTCGTTGACGTCACGCGGATCGGTCTCGAGCGTCTCGAGGAGCAACTTCTCCAAGACCTCCTGGTACGCGGGGTCGCGGCCGTAGGTGGCGTCGGCGAAGATCTGCACGATCATCATGCCAAAGAGCGTCAGGCCCCGGGCGAAGGAGGCGCTGCGCGTGTGCGAAGGGCCAGACTCGCGCTCTAGGTAGTCGTGGATGAAGGGTTCGACCTCTTCGTGCAGGGTCGGAATCCGACGCGCGGTCAAGAGCACCTGCACGCAAGCGACGTCGGCGGACGTGGTGTCGCGGATGAACTCGAACAGCGCACCCACGGTCTTGGTGCTCGGCAGTTCCGCGGCGTTCATGCACACTTCGAACATGGCGATGGCCCGTTGGCGCAGAACCGAGTTCCACAGGTCCACCAAGAGCTCGTCGACGTCCTCGTAGCGGGCGTAGGTCGCTCCGTGGGTGAGCCCCGCTTGGTGGCCCACGTCGCGCAGCGACACGTGGTCGACGCCCACGCGCAGCACCTCAGAGACGGCGGCTTCGCGAATCGCCGCGTCGTTAGCGACAGCACGCGCACTGCGCGTTCGTTGACTTCGCGGCATAGGCAATGCTAACCAAATTATTCGCGGTAACCAACTACGAAAGCCTGAAATACTGGGCTTTTCGCGATGTCGCGCCGCGTGGAAGATTAGGGACATGGGATTTCGCTCGAGGGTCGTCGTTGCGGCGCTGCGCACCAGCGCCAACGTCATCGACCCGCACAAGGGGGCGGTCTTGCCCGAGGGCCGTATCGCGGTGATCGCCGTGCCCCTCGCGGCCCTCGCCTACTACTACTTCGTGGTCTACCGACGCCGCGACCGCTGAGGGTGGATCCGACGCCGCGTTACGTGCCCCTCGACGCGCGGGGCTGGCGGCTCGCGATGGGACTTCGGCCCCTCGACCTGAGGAACTGGCTCGAACTCGACGAGCACTACGAGCGCGACCTGGCCGAAAAGTCCGGGCTGCTGGACCGGTGCTTCGACGTCGTCGTGGCGACCGAACCCGAGGGTGATGCGGGAAGCCGCGAACTCCTCCGCGAAGTCCAGGACTTTCTTCGCCGCGTCCACCCCGAGGTGGCGACCAGGGTCGACGAGAACGAGCACCCGATCGTCGCGGCGAGTCGACTCGTGCAAGAGGATCTTTGCGTGCTCGTCAAAGACGACGAGTGGCGACTGCGCGCGGCCTGCGTGTGCTTTCCCTCGCGCTGGGACCTCGCCCAAAAGATCGGCACCACGCTCGACGCGATCCACGGACCCGTGCCGCACTACGACGAGGTGCTCGCGCGTCCGACGAATGGCTTCTTCGATCGCCTCGGCCCCGAACGCGCGTTCTGGCGACTCAACTGGACGCTCCTCGATAGCGCCGCGTTGCATCAGCCGAGTGCGGCGCGGGTCGCCCCGAGCGGGCAGCTCGCCGACTGGTTCTTTCGTGTCGAGCGCCAGACGCTTCGCCAGCTCCCATCGACGAAGGCAATCGTCTTCACGATTCGCACCTACGTCACGTCCGCGGCGACGCTCGCGCGCAGCGACGGCGACTTCGTTCCCGCGCTGCTCTACGCGATGGAGAGTGCGTCGCCCGCTACCCAGGCCTACAAGGGTTGGACGGGTGTGGCCGCCCGACTGCGCGACGCGTTAGTCGCGAAGTAGGTCCTTCGCCACGGCGACCACCTGCATCTCGTCGGTGCCGGCGTAGATGCGCAGCACGCGGGCGTCGCGACTGAGCTGTTCAACGCGGTACTCGGCGATGTAGCCGTTGCCGCCGAGAACTTGGATGGCGTCGTCGGCCACCTGGCACGCGGCCTGGGCGGCGTAGAGCTTCATCGCCGACGCCTCCGCGAAGCTGGCGCTGACCCCGGCTTTCGATCGTTCGATGTGGGAAAACACCAGGTTGCGGACGTTGACGCGAGCAACTTCCATGTTCGCGAGCTTGAGCTGGATCAGCTGGAACTCCGCGATGGGCTTATCCCAGAGCACGCGATGTTTCGCGTAGTCGATGGCGATGCGCTCGCACTCTTCGATGATGCCGAGCGCCATCGCCGCGACGCCGGCTCGTTCGGCGACGAAGTTGTCGCGAGCGCTGGCGCGCCCCGAGCCGGGCGCTCCCTCGGTCCCGCCCAGCAACCGGTCGCGACCGACGCGCACGTCGTGGAGGAAGACGTCCCCGGTGGGCGAGCCGTGCTGGCCCATCTTGCGCATCGGTGCCGACTGCTCGAGGCCGTCCATGCCGCGGTCCAACACGAAGGTGAGGACCTTTCGTTGGCGCACGTCCGCCCCGTCGCCCTCGTCGAGTTTGGCGTAGAGGACGATCGTGTCCGCGTAGGGTCCGTTGGTGATCCACGTCTTCTGGCCGTTCAGCACGTACTCCTCCCCGTCGCGCCGGGCGCTGGTGCGCATGCCCCCCAACGCGTCCGAGCCGGAGTCGGGCTCGGTGATCGCCCAGGCGCCGATCTTCTCCAGGGTCATGAGGTCCAGCGCCCAACGGCGCATCTGTTCGGGCGTGCCGAGCTTGTTGATGGTCCCCGCCGCGAGCCCGGTCGAGACGCCGAGCGAGGTGACGAGCCCCGGGCTCACCCGACAGAGCTCGACGGTGGGAATCAGCGTGAGCGCGGGGTCCTGGGCTCGCGAACCACTCGGCGCCGTTTCGCCCGCAACTTTTCGCTGGTAGAGACGCTCGAAGGTGTCTCGCGCGACCTCGCTGAGTCCGAAGACCTCGAACATCTTTCGCAAGATGTCGTACGGCGCCACGCCGTGGTGCTCGATGTCATCGAGGTGGGGGCGAATCTCCTCATCGACGAAGCGACGAACGACGTCGATGATCGCTCGGTGTTCCTCGGACCACTCGTACATGCGCCACCCCCGATGACGCCGTCACTCGACGACGCCGGCCTCAGCCTAGGAGGAGCCCCTCGCTTCTACGGTGGGGCCGCTCAGTAGATCGATCAGCGCCGAGAACCACGACGTCTCGACGTAGGCGACCACGATGGGCCCCACGCAGAGCCAGAGGTCGTCGTGGGCGGCGACCGTGAAGAGGGTGAGCAGCCCCACCTCGAACACCACGCGCCAGAGCCTGGTTCGCCCGAGTCGTCGCGTCGCGAGGAAACTCGCCACGAAGAGGTTGAACCCGGGGATGAACGCCTCAACGCTCCAGCGGCCGTTCAGCTCCCTCACCCCGAACGCGCAGACCACCGAGCCGACCACGAGCAGCGCGACGGCGACGTTGCTCGCCGCGAGCGCGAACCACCAGGGCACCGGGTGCGCCGTCGCGGGCCAGTGCGCCAGGACGCCCACCAAGAGCGACAGTCCTCCGAGGACCCCCACGATGCCCACGACCAGGACGCGGCGCAGCGCTTGGATCAGCGAGACGTCGGCGACGAGCGACGTGGTCGCGACGGGGCTCGGAAAGGGCCGAGTGACCTCGGACCATTCCGCGCCAGTCCACACGCGCCACTGGCGTCGTCCCGCCGGGTCGGGATACCACCCCGGCGGGACGGCCGCGGGCGCGGAAGAGGTCACCCCACTAGCCTCGCATAGCAACGAAGGGGGACGAGAGTGAGTGATCGTCGAGGGGCCGCCGCGCCCCTATCCGGTGCCCAGGATGACGCGGAGTTTGACGAAGCGATCTACGAAGAGGCGGTGAGCGAGGTCGCGGCGCACGCCGTGGGGTGGTCCCGGACATCGCCCAAGGAGCGAGCGGCGTTGTTGGCGCACGTCGTCAACGACACCGCCGCCGTGGCTCGCGAGTGGAACGAAGCGGCGTGTGCGGCTAAGGGCTACGACCTCGAGAGCCCCGAAGGGGCGGAAGAGGTCTTTAGCGGCGTGACGACCTTCGTGCGGATGGCTCAGGCCCTGCGTCACTCGATGCTCGACCTCGAGCGGTACGGACGACCCCGCTACCCCGGACCCGTGCGGCACAAGCCCGGGAGCCGCATCGCGGTGCAGGTCACGCCGGCCAACGTGTTCGACCGACTCTTCTACGGCGGCGTCACCGCCGAGGTCTGGATGGAACCCGGCGTCACCGAGGATCAGGTCAAGGCCTCCCAAGCGCCGGCCTATCGCTCGCCGGGTGAGTACGCGGGGGTCTCGCTGGTGCTCGGCGCGGGCAACGTCGCCTCCCTCGGGCCGCGCGACGTCTTGAGCAAGCTCTTCGCCGACGGCAAGGTCGTCGTCCTGAAGGCCAATCCGGTCAATGAGTACCTCGTGCCCTACTGGCGACGCGCGCTACGAGCACTGATCGAGCCGGGCTACCTACGCATCGTCACCGGCGGCGCCCGGGCGGGTCGTTACTTGACCGCGCACGACCTCATCACCGACGTACACGTCACGGGGTCGGACAAGACCTACGACGCGATTGTCTTCGGCGTGGGCGAGGAAGGTGCGCGACGAAAGCGCGAGAACGACCCGCTGGTCACCAAGCCCGTCAGTGGTGAACTCGGCAACGTGTCACCCGTCGTGATCGTGCCCGGCGAGTGGACGGCCAAGGAGATTCGCTACCAGGCCGAGCACGTCGCGACGATGATGGCGAACAACGCGGGCTTTAACTGCCTCACGCCGCGCGTGATTATCACGTGGTCCCAGTGGACTCAGCGCGAGGAGTTCTTCGCGGCCCTCGGTGAGGTGCTGTCGTCCCTGCCCGCGCGCCGCGCGTACTACCCCGGGGCCGCGGAGCGGCGAGCCGGGTTCTTCGCGTCGCACCCCGAGGTCGACGAGTACGGCGAAGGGGCCGAGGGCACCACGCCGTGGACCCTCGTGCGCAACGTCGACGCGTCCAACCTCGAAGACGCGGCCTTTAACGTCGAGGCCTTCTGCGCCCTCACCGCCGAGACGGCGCTCGAGGGCTCGTCGCCGGCTGACTTCCTTCGACGCGCGACGGTGTTCTGCAATGAGGTCGTGTGGGGCACCCTGTCGATGACCCTGCTCTGTGACCCTCGGTCGATGTCGGACCGCGAGACCGGAGCGGCGCTGGAAGAGGCGGTCGCGAACCTGCGCTACGGCTCAATTGGCGTGAACATCTGGCACGCGTTGAGTTTCGCGCTCGGCACCCCGTCGTGGGGGGCGTATCCCGGCCACCCGCTCAACGACATCCAATCCGGACGCGGCGTCGTCGGCAACGCCTACCTCTTCGATCGACCGCAGAAGTCGGTCGTTCGAGGGCCCTTCGTGGCCCGGCCCGCTCCGGCGTGGTTCGCGACGAACCCTCACGCGATCGAGGTCGCGACTCGGGTGCTCGACTTCGAGGTACGACCGTCCTGGTTGAAGGTACCCGGGCTCGTGCGCGCCGCGTTATAGGTCCGAGGGCACGCTGAGCACGGTCGTGACCCCGACCGCGGCGCAGACCTGTGAGCCACACGCCGCCGCGATGAGCGGCGTCGGAACGTAGCGCAGTCGTACGTCGGTGACGACTCGACCGCGCACCAGGGCGAGCCAGGGCGCCGCGTTCGCGCTACCTCCCGCGACGAGACACGTCGCGGACGGCGTACAGGCGAGCGCTGACGCCGGACTCGACAACGTCAACGTCGTCCAGGTGCGCGCGAAGGTCCTCGAGCGAACGAGTACCGAGCCCCGGGCGTCCTGGGCGAGCGCGTCGCAACGGCGCTGCACGCACGACAACGACGTAAGAGTCGTCCAGCTGCTCGGCGTCGTTTGCACGCTCCACGTCGCGCCCGCGTCGCGCGTGACGTAGAGGGAGAACTCGTGCGTGGCCGACAACACCCCGAGGGCGCAGTCGCTGACGGTGCCGCAGGCGAGCGTCGTCACCGCGTCGCCCCTCGCGAACGCGATCGCCTCAGGTGTGCCCCACGTGAGACCACCGTCGCTGCTCTCGATGAAGCGCGGCGGACCGCTGTCGGCGCCGGTGTCCACCAGCGCGCAGTCATCGAGGTCACACGTCAACGCGTCGACGCCAATGCCGCCCGGTGGCGCCGTCGCGGTGCTGAGGCTATGTCCCGCGGCTTGAAAGAGCCAGAGCAGATCGCTGCCCGGCTGGGAGCCACCGAGGAGACACTGGGTGCCCGAGCACGCGACGGCGTCGATCAGCGGTGACCGGGCTGAGGGGACGGCGAGCGTCAGCCAGTTGCCCTTGGGCGTCGCGAACTCCGCCACCGCGTCGGGGACCGCGTTCACACTGGACGTGCCCACGGCGACGCACGCGTCGTTGCGGGTGCACCCCACCGTCGAGATCGGCACCGAGATGCTCCGCGCGGGGGTCCCGGCGGCGCTGACGTGGGGTCGCACGGTGGCGCTCGGGTGGTGCGCGCAACTCGCGAGGGCCAGCGCGCCGAGCGCGAGGGCCGCGACGAGGCCCACCGTTGAGCGCGCGTGGCGAAAGTGGTGTCTCATGATCCTCGTCATGCCCGCGGCTGGTGGGAACTACTGGACCGAACGAACCGCGGCGCCGAGCACGCCCAACCCGTCGGCGAGTTGTTCGTCGGTGATCACCAGTGGCGGCAGGAGTCGGATCACGTTGCCGTAGGTGCCCGCCGTCAAGGCGACGACGCCGTGTTGCTGGCAGTACGCGACGATGGCCTTGGCCGCCGCCGCGTTGGGCGTGGTCGTGCCGGGCTCGATCAACTCGATCGCCACCATCGCCCCGCGGCCGCGCACGTCACCGATGACCGCGACGTCGCGTTGGAGTGACGAGAGAGTTTCGAGCATCGTCGCGCCGAGTTCGCGGGCTCGCGCGATGAGGTTGCGGTCGCGCAACGTCTTGATGGTGGCGAGGGCCGCCACCGCCGCGACCGGGTTGCCGCCGTAGGTTCCCCCGAGGCCTCCCTCGTGCACCGCGTTCATCAGATCGGCCCGGCCGGTGACGGCAGCCAAGGGCATCCCGCCGGCGAGGCCCTTGGCGGTGGTGACCATGTCGGGGACGACCCCTTCGTGCTCGACCGCGAACCAGTAGCCCGTGCGGCCGAAGCCGCTTTGGATCTCGTCGGCGATGAAGACCGCCCCGTGCTCGCTCGTCCACGTCGACAACGCCGGTAGGAAACCCTCGGCGGGCACCACGAATCCACCCTCGCCCTGGATCGGTTCGATCAACACGGCCGCGACGTTGCTCGCCCCGACGTCGGTCTCGATGATCTTGATGGCCCGCGCCGCGGCGTCGGCGCCGCTGAGGCCGTCGCGGTAGGGGTAGCTCATCGGGACGCGGTAGACCTCGGGCGCGAAGGGACCGAAGCGGTCCTTGTAGGGCATGTTCTTCGCGGTCAAGGCCATGGTCAAGTTGGTGCGGCCGTGATAGGCGTGCTCGAAGACGATGATCGCGCTGCGGCCGGTCGCCAGGCGGGCGATCTTGACCGCGTTCTCCACCGCTTCGGCGCCGGAGTTAAAGAGCGCGGAGGTCTTCTCAAAGGTGCCGGGCGTCAGGGCGGCGAGCTCCTCGCACACCTCGACGTAGCTCTCGTAGGGCGTCACCATGAAACAGGTGTGGGTGAACTTGGCGACTTGCGCGCTGACCGCATCGACGAGCTCCGGAACGGCGTGACCGATGCCGGTGACCGCGATGCCCGAGCCGAGGTCGAGGAAGCGGTTGCCGTCGACGTCGACCAAGATGGCGCCTTCGGCGCGATCGATGTAGACCGGGAAGCCGATCGTCAGGCCGGCGCTCACCACCTTGGTGCGGCGCGCCTGGAGGGCCCGCGACAGGGGTCCGGGTATCTCGGTGACGACGTTGCGCTCGGTGCCGACTGAGGAATCGAGTGATGAAACCATGACATTCTCCTGGTCCGACTCGTGCGAGTCGCGACTCCTAAGCGTACCGTCGTCGTGTCCTGGGGTCCGGGGCGAAAAACGGGTGACCGTGGTCACCCGTTTCTCGCGCTGGCGGAGGAGGTGGGATTTGAACCCACGGTGCCCGTAGACACAGCAGTTTTCGAGACTGCCCGATTCGGCCGCTCTCGCACCCCTCCGTCGACGAGTCTACCGTGCCGCTCCTCGCCGCCTTGGGGCGAGGCTGACCTACGCTTCGACGTCATGAACGATGACGAAGGGTTCATGCGTGACGCGTTGGCGCTGGCGCGACGCGCGAGTGAGCACGAGGACGTGCCGGTCGGCTGCGTGCTCGTCGAGGACGGGGTGGTGCTCGCGGTGGGGGAGAACCGTCGCGAAGCCGACCAGGACCCGACCGCGCACGCCGAAGTGATCGCGCTGCGCGCCGCCGCCGCCGCCCGGGGGCGCTGGCGACTGGTGGGGGTGACGGCCTACGTGACCTTGGAGCCGTGCGCGATGTGTGCCGGGGCGCTCATCAACGCGCGAGTGGCGCGCGTGGTGATCGGTGCGGCCGATGAGAAGGCGGGCGCGGTCGGTTCGCGCTACAACCTCTTGAGTGACCCTCGTCTCTTACACGAGGTCGAGGTGACCTACGACGTGCTCGCCGAGGAATCGGCCGCGCTGCTGAGCGCGTTCTTCGCGACGCGACGCTGAGGTCGCGCCCGATTGTGGCGCGACGGACACGCGGCGCTCACGCTCGCGCCACCTCCCAGACCTAGGTTGAAGACGGTGTTCAATGACCTCGATCAGACCCTCGCGGGACAGCGCACGGTGGTGGTCGGCGCGGGCATTGTGGGCACCACGCACGCCCTCTTCGCGCTGGTGCGCGGGGCGCAGGTGGTGCACCTAGAACGCGACCCCGTCCCGCGCGGCGCGACGGTGCGCAACTTCGGGCTCATCTGGGTGAGCGGCCGGGCCGCGGGTGGTGAACTCGCGCTCGCTCTTCGCGCGAGGGAGTTGTGGGAGGAGATCGCCGCGACGATCCCCGGCGTGGGCTTTCGCGCCAACGGCTCGTTGACCGTGTTGTGTTCCGACGCGGAACGCGAGGTCGCTCGACGAGCGCTCGAGCGACCCGACGCGGCGGATCGCGGCTTCGAACTCCTCTCACGCGATGAGGCGCGCCAGCGCAACCCGGCCCTCCAAGGTGACTTCGAGGCGGCGCTCTGGTGTGGCCGCGACGCGGCGGTCGAGTCACGACTGGCCCTTGGGGCGATGCGTGGGTGGATGACCGCGACCGGGCGCTACCAGTACCTCCCGGGTCGTGAACTCGTGGGTCTCACCGAGAGCGGGGTGCTCGATCACCGAGGCGAGCGCCACGCGGGCGACCAGGTGTGGCTCTGTGTGGGGGCGAGCCTGTCCGGTTTCGCCGCGGAACTCTTCGAGAAGGAGCCCCTGCGGCGTGTGCGCCTGATGATGGCCGAGACCGAACCGCTCGGTCGGGCCCTGACGACGTCGGTCGCCAACGGCGACTCCTTTCGCTACTATCCGGCCTTTCGCGAGGACGCGTCGTCGCTGCTCGACGAGCAAGAGTCCTACGCTCGCCGCTTCGCGATACAGCTGCTCTGCCAGCAACGCCTGCACGGGGGACTCACCATCGGCGACACCCACGAGGTCGACGAAGCGGGTCTCTTCGAGACGCGAGACCGCCCGATGGACCTGATCGTCGCGGCCGCGCGCTCGGTGATCGGCCACGACCTTCCCCCAATCGAGCGACGCTGGAGTGGCGTCTACCACCAGGTGGAGGGGAGTGGCGCGGAGCGGTACTACCGGCGCGAGGTGGCCGACCACGTGGTCGCGATCACCGGGGCCGGCGGGCGTGGCATGACGGCCGCGCCGGCGATCGCGGAGGAGAGCTTCCTATGACCATCGAACTGATCTGCTTCGACATGGCGGGCACGACCGTCGACGACCACGGGCTCGTGCTGAACGCCTTTCGTCGCACGATTGACGATCTCGAGGTGTCGGGGGACGAGGCGCGCGACGCGGAGGCCTACGTGATCGAGACGATGGGTCAGTCGAAGATCGAGGTCTTCACGGTGCTCTTCGGTGATCGCGCGTCGAGTGCCAACGACGCCTTCGAGCGCCACTTCGTCGAGGCGGCGAGTGAGGTCGGGGTGAGTGAGGTGAAGGGCGCCCGCGCGGCGGTCGAGACGTTAAAGACCCGCGGGGTCGCCGTCGCGCTGACGACGGGTTTCTCACCCGCGACGCGCGAGGTGCTGATCGATCTGCTCGGGTGGTCCGAACTCTTCCCCTTGCGCGTGTCGCCCGCCGACGCCGGTCGTGGTCGTCCGACCCCCGACATGATCCTCCTGTGCGCACTTCGCGCACGAATCAGCGCCGTGCAGACCGTGATGGTCGTGGGCGACACCGCCTCGGACATGCAGGCGGGTCGACGAGCGGGGGTCGGACAGTGTGTCGGGGTCCTCTCGGGCACCGACGACCAGGCTCGACTCCTGGCGAGCGGCGCCGACGTGGTGATGAACTCGGTGGCCGAGCTGCCGAGGTACGTGTCCTTGCTCGATCACTGACGCAACGTTCGCGAAGAATCCCGGCGTTGGACACACAACGTCGCGCGGGACGTCACCTGGCGCTAACCATGCACTCTTACTCTCGGGGCGAGTCACCAACGAGGTGCTCACTTTTAGGAGGCTTTAGGCGTGATTTCAAACAAACTAAGGATCGCCTTCGCGGCCGGCCTGGTGGGGACGGCCCTGACGACCGTCGCCGTGGTCGGCGGAGCGAACGCGGCGACGAAGAACGTCAACTGGTCAACGGTGACCTCAGCCAAGGCGGGCGGCGGCATGAGCGCGTTGATCAAGGCGGCGAAGAAGGAAGGTCACGTCAACGTGATCACGATCCCCCTGTCCGGCTGGGCCAACTACGGCGCGATCATGAAGGACTTCACCAAGAAGTACGGCATCAAGATCAACGACCAGAACCCCAACGGTTCGAGCGCCCAGGAGATCACCGCCATCAACACCCAAAAGGGTCGCGCGGACGCGCCCGACGTCGTGGACGTGGGCACGAGCTACGCCACCGGTAACGAGAACCTGTGGGCTCCCTACAAGGTGGCGACCTGGTCGGACATCCCGAGCTCGGCCAAGGACGCGAGCGGACGCTGGTACGACGACTACGGCGGGTACGTCGCGATCGGTTGTGACACCAAGATCGTTACCACCTGCCCCACGTCCTTCGCCCAGTTGACGAACCCGATGTACAAGAACGAGGTCGCCATCAACAACGACCCGACCTCCGCGTCGGCCGCGTTCTACGCGGTCTGGGCCGCGGCGATCGCCAACGGCGGTTCGTTTAGCAACATCCAACCGGGCATCAACTTCTTCGCGACGTTGAACAAGGACGGCAACTTCGTACCCGGGGGCACGGCCGCCACGGCGGCCTCGGGCGCGACGCCCATCCTGATTTGGTGGGACTACCTGCAAAACGGCGTCGCGGCGAGCGTGCCCGGTTGGAAGTCGGTCATTCCCTCGGACGGCACCATCGCGGCGTACTACACCCAGGCGATCACCAAGGACGCCCCGGACCCGGCGGCCGCTCGTCTGTGGGAGGAGTACCTGTACTCGGCCACCGGCCAGAACCTGTTCCTCCAGGGATACGCGCGCCCCATTGAGTTGGCGGCCATGACGGCCAACGGCACGGTCAACAAGACGTGGCTCGCGGCCCTGCCCGCCGCTCCGGCGGGTGGACTCACGTTGCCCACGCAAGCGCAGGTGACCGCGGCCGGTGCGACGGTGGACGCCAACTGGGCGTCCGCGGTCAGCGGCAGTTAGTCCGCGCAGGTCATGACGGTTCTCTCCGACTACGACATCGCGACGCCCGACGGCGACGTCGCGAGTCGCCCGGGTCGGGGCAGAACTGGCGGAGTGGGAGCGCTGGTTCGTTCGTTGCGAACCAGCGCTCCCGTGCTCCCGTTCTTGACCTACGTGATCTTGGTGCTCGGGGTCCCGACCGCCGTGATCGTGCTCTACGCGTTTCGATCGAACACGGGGCACTTCACCTGGTCGAACATCCACACGATTCTGGCGGGCGGTCAGTATCGCGCCGGCTTTGAGACGAGTCTCAAGTTGGCGGTGGTGACGGCGGTGGTCCCGGGCGTCCTCGGGACCCTGGTCGCCTACGCCCTCTCTACGTCCGAGCACGCTCTCTTCAAGCGAATCACCTCGGCGACGGCCGGCGTCCTCGCGCAGTTCGGTGGCGTCAACTTGGCCTTCATGTTCATTGCGGGCTTCGCCGCGACGAACGGAATCGTCACCGAGTGGTTGCGGCCCCTCGGTCTGGACCCGTGGAACCACGGATGGAGCCTCTACAAATTTTGGGGCGTGGCCTTCGTGTACGTGTACTTCCAACTTCCCCTCATGGTCCTCATCATCACCCCGGCCTTCGCGGGCCTTCGTCCCGCCTGGCGCGAAGCGGCCGAGAATCTCGGAGCGTCACGCTGGCGCTACTGGCGCCACGTGGGCATGCCCGTGCTGACGCCCGCCATCCTCGGCAGCATGTTCTTGCTCTTCGGCAGTGGGTTCTCCGCCTACGCCACCGCCGAGGCGTTGACCGCCGGGACCATCGCGGTGACGCCCATTCAAATCGGCGCCATCTTGCAAGGCAACGTCATCGCCGGTGAGCAGAACATCGCTTACGCCCTGGCCTTCGCCATGATCGTCATCTTGCTCGTCACCGTCATCTTCTACGTGCTCCTACGACGAAGGACGACGCGATGGCTTCGTTAGAGTTCGGCACCCTCCTCGCCGATCCCTCGACGACTGACCAACCCTTCGCGGACGACGCGCCGGTCACTCGACGTCGTCGACGCGTTCACTGGGGTCGCGGCGCGATCCTCGTGGTGGCGGCGCTCTACTTCGTGGTGCCGTTCTACGCCGCGATGGCGTTCTCCCTGCAGCGACCGACGGGTGGGTTCTCCTTACAGCCGCTCAGCCAGATCGCCTCGGCGCCGGGTTTCCTCTCGGCGCTGTGGCTCTCCACGCAGCTCGCCGTGATCACCATGATCGTGGTGATGCTCTTGATGGTGCCAACGGTCATCTACGTGCACCTGCGGATGCCGCGATTTCGACGAGCGATGGAAGTGATCACCATCCTGCCGATCATCATTCCCCCCATCGCGTACTCCGTGGGGGTCTTGGAGTCGGCCCCTTCGTGGCTGCGGTCGTCGCAGTACCTGCTGGCGATCGTCTACGTGATCTTGGCGATGCCCTACGTCTACCGATCGCTCGATTCGGGTCTGGGGGCTTTAGATCTTAAGACGCTGGTGGAGGCGTCGCGTTCACTGGGCTCGGGTTGGATCTCAACGATCTGGCGGGTGCTCGTGCCCAACCTTCGCTCCGCCTTGATGTCCGCCTCGGTGCTGACGATCGCGCTGGTGTTCGGCGAGTTCACGATTGCCAACGTGGATAACTGGACCACGATCCCGGTGTGGATCTACCTCGCGCCGACCGACAACCCGCGGGTGAACACGTTGGTCGCCATGATCGCCTTGCTCGCGACGTGCGTGGTCCTCACCTTGATCGTGTCGCTCGATCGATCGCAGTCTCGAGACTCCAGGAGGAGCTGATGGCCATGGCAACCGACACACCGACGACCGTCGAGACCCGAGGTGCGTCCTCGAGTGGCGCGCCGGTCGTCTTTGACAACCTCACGCGCCGCTTCGGCGCCACGACGGCGCTGGACCGACTCTCCTTGGACATCGCCCCGGGGGAGCTCGTCGCGTTACTCGGACCCTCGGGATGCGGCAAGACCACGGCGCTGCGGGTGCTCGCGGGATTTGACCGTCCGGACCTCGGTCGCGTGCTGGTCGACGGCAACGACGTCTCTCACGTTCCGGCCCAGCGTCGCGACATGGGCATGGTGTTCCAGAGTTACTCGCTCTTCCCGAACATGAACGCCCGTGACAACGTGGCGTTCGGTCTTCAGATCCGTCATCAGCGCACCGCCCAGCGACGCGCGAAGGCGGCGGAGCTCTTGGAACTCGTCGGCCTTGGTGAGCACGTCACCAAGTACCCCCACCAACTCTCGGGCGGTCAGCAACAGCGCGTCGCCCTCGCGCGCGCCCTCGCCATCGAACCTCGCGTCCTGCTCCTGGACGAACCCCTCTCGGCGCTCGACGCGAAGGTCCGCGCCGAGCTGCGCGACCAGATCCGCGCACTGCAGCAGCGTCTGGCGATCACTACGGTCTTCGTCACCCACGACCAAGAAGAGGCCATGTCGATGGCCGACCGGGTGTGCGTCATGTTCCAGGGTCGCGTCGAGCAGGTGGCCACCCCGTCGGTCCTCTACTCACAGCCCGCCACGCCCTTCGTCGGTCGATTCGTCGGCGTCTCCAGTCGCGTCGCGGTGACCCGGCGTGGTGATCACGTCGAGGTGCTCGGCCGCGACGTGCCCATCCGCGGCGACCTCGCGGCGGTGCCCGCGGGCGAGCTCGAGGCCCTCCTGCGCCCCGAGGACCTCGACGTCACGGTCAATCCGAACGGACTCGGCGTCGTCACGCACCGTAGCTTTCTGGGCGCCACGACGCGCGTGGGCGTGGGCATCGCCGGCGCGAATCTGCGCGTCGACGTGAGGAGCGCTCAAGCGGACGACCTCGAACTCGGGACGCGCGTCGACGTGAGCGTCAACGCTCGAGACGTGCTCGTGACCACGCGGCAGCCGTCGTCGTGATGAGTTCCTCGTAGTCGCTCATCGCCCCCACGTCGAGGCCCTCGATCTTGCCCTGGTCGTCCCAGGAGCGCAGATCGAGCGCCGCGTGAAAGCCGGGGTGGGCCTCGAAGCGTCGACACTGCCCCTCGCTGAGGGGACCACCCTGGGCGACGAGCGTGTGCCGGGACGCGGCGGAGAGCAGATCGAAGTAGTGGGGTTCTCGGGTGCAGCGCCAGCGCTTCGCGGTGACGTGCAGTGAGACCGGTAACGCCACGGCCGGACCGAAGAGCGGCGCGAGTACGCGTGCGCCGATCAGTTCGTGATCGTCGTCGCGCTCGGCGAGCGTGAACGCGGCGTCGTTCTGCAGGTCGGCGACGAGGTGACCAACGTCGTGAAAGAGCGCCGCGACCACCAGCGCGTCACTGGCACCGGCTCGACGCGCCAACGCCGCGCACTGCAGCGCGTGTTGGGTCTGGGTCAGTGCTTCACCGTAGGGCTCTCGTCCCCGGGTCTCGTAGAGCGCGACGAGACCGTCGAGGTCGCTGACGGTCGAACCCGCGTGGCCTGGGTCTCGAACCACGAGCTAGCCCGTTCGAACGTTGCGGTGGCCGTCGTCGGACCACGGCTCGTCGGGGAGACGCACGATGCGAAACTCGATGGAACGCCACGGATCACTCGTTTCGCGCACGATCGACTCCGTCGGTCGGTTCCGCTCGGCGGTGACCCGCGCCGCCAGGAGGGGGTCGCGGTACATCACCGTGTCGAGGCCGCCTCCGGAGTGGTAGGGACGGCGTGGTGAACGCCACCGCCGCCACCCCGAGCCCAGGCTGAAGTTGCGGCGCATGCCTGCACCCTAGGAGGGCGAAGTTACGGCCACGTGATGGAACGTCGCGCGTCGTGGGCCAATTAGGGGCATCCGGTGAGCGCGGGGCTTCACCTCAAGTTCTCTGTCCGGATTCGGGAGGCGACGGGCCGAGGACGTCCCTAAATTACGTGGCGTGGAAGATCTCGACGACGTGCGGTGGCGGGCGGTGGAGACCCGTGACGCGCACCACGACGGCGTCTTCTTCTACGCGGTGCGCTCGACGGGCGTCTACTGTCGCCCGGGCTGCGGTTCGCGACGTCCCCTACGAGCCAACGTCGAGTACTTCGCGAGCGCACTGGTCGCCGAGTCGCGGGGGTATCGGTCATGTCGACGGTGTCGCCCCGACGCCGTGGAGCTCACCGATCCGACGTTGAGTGCGGTCGTCGACGTCTGTCGACGCCTCGAGGTGGACGGGGACGTGAGCGTCGCGACGCTCGCGTCGGCGGTGGGTTACAGCGAGCGACACCTGCGGCGCACGTTCAACGAGTTCGTCGGGGTGACGATAGGGGCGTACCGACGCACCCTTCGGGGGGAGCGAACCCGCCTCGCCCTTCGAGAGGCCACGGGGGTCACCGAGGCGGCGATGGAAGTGGGGTACGGATCGATGAGAGCGTTTTACGAACACGGGTCCCGCCAACTCGGCATGGCGCCACATCGCTACCGCGACGGCGGCCGGGGAGAGACGATCCGCTACACGAGCGTGGAGACGCCGCTCGGCGTGGTCGTCGCCGCGGCGACCGAGCGAGGTGTCTGTTCGATACAGCTGGGCTCCGACGAGTCGGTGATGACCGCGGCGCTCGTTGAGGAGTTCCCTCACGCGCTGATCGAACGTGACGACGAATCACTCGAAGAGCTCGCGGTCGTTCTCGCGGGTGCGGTACGGGGCGAGCCTGGGGCCATGCGCCTGCCCCTCGACGTCGAGGGAACCGCGTTTCAGATCCGAGTCTGGGAGGCGCTGCGGTCGATCCCCGTGGGGGAGACCCTCACGTACGCACAGGTCGCCGCCGCGATCGGCGCCCCGCGCGCGGTTCGCGCCGTCGGCTCCGCGTGTGGGGCGAACGCGGTGGCCTTGGCGGTGCCCTGTCACCGGGTGGTGCGAAGTGACGGTTCCCTCGGTGGCTATCGCTGGGGCGTCGAGAAGAAGTCGGCCTTGCTTCGTGCGGAACAGGAGAGGTCCGTGTCGTAGCTCCTCCGTCTTGACCAGGGAGTACGGACATTCTTCGAAATAACTATTGACAGTACCCAAAAGGCTAAGTAATATAGCCAACATGACAACCACACCACACTCCCGTACCTCCACCCAGTTCATCGATCGTCCCGGTGGGCGCGTCGCCTACGAGGTCGCCGGCCACGGCCCGCTCGTGGTCCTCGTGCCGGGGATGGGCGACCTCCGACAGACGTACCGGTTCCTGGCGCCTTCGCTCGTAGAGAGTGGGTACCGCGTCGCCTCGAGTGACCTTCGAGGACACGGCGACAGTGACGCCACGTTTCCCTCCTACGGGGACGAGGAGACCGCGGGTGACATCCTGGCCCTCGTCGACGCTCTCGGGGGACCGGCGATCGTCATCGGGAACTCGATGGCCGCGGGCGCCGCAGTGATCGCCGCCGCGAACGAGCCCCACCAGGTGTCGGGACTCGTACTCGTCGGACCCTTCGTGAGAAACGGCGGCGGCGCGCTGCAGCGTCTGATGTTGCGCGCGATGCTCGCTCCTCGGTGGGCGGCGGCGTCGTGGAAGACCTACCTGCCCAAGCTCTACGCCGGGCAGCGTCCAACGGACTTCGACGACTACCGCACGCGAGTCATCGCCAGTCTCCGACGACCGGGCTACGCGAGGGCGTTCTCGTTGACCACGCGACTCAGCCACGACCCCGCCGAAGCGCGATTGGACGCGGTCACGGCGCCGGTGTTGATTCTGATGGGCGACCGCGACCCCGACTTTAAAGATCCGCGGACCGAAGCCGATTGGATCGCGCAGCGACTGCACGCGAAGGTCGTCATGGTCGAAGAGGCGGGTCACTACCCTCACTCGCAGCAACCCGAAGCGAGCCTCGCGGCGATTGACGCCTTCATTAAGGACGTCGTTGCGCGTGCCTAGGGCTGGACTGAGCGAGGAGCTCGTCATCGAAGAGGCGGCACGCCTCGCCGACGAGGTCGGTCTCGAGCAGATGACCTTGACGGTGCTCGCCGAACGCCTGGGGGTTCGCCAACCTTCGCTGTATAAACACGTCGATGGCGTCGCGTCGCTGCGCCGCGGCATCTCGTTGCGCGCGAAGACCGCCCTGGCCGAGATCCTCGCGAGGTCCGCGGTGGGCCGTTCGCGCGAAGACGCGATCGTTTCGATGTCGGAGGCCTATCGACGCTGGGCACTCGCGCACCCGGGTCAGTACGAAGCCGCGCAACGCGCGCCCGCGGAGGGTGACGACGAGGACCAGGCCGCAAGTCGTGCGGTGGTGGAGATCTGTGCCGACGTGCTGCTCGGCTACGGGCTCGAGGGTGACGACGCCATCGACGCGATACGGGCCTATCGCTCGGCGCTCCATGGCTTCCTCTCGCTCGAGACCTCCGGGGCCTTCGGACTGCCCCGAGACGTCAATCGCAGTTTCGATCAACTCATTCGCGCCCTGTCGATGACCTTCACCAACTGGCCCGCCGTGACGTCGACGGCGAGTGACGCGTCGTGACGACCTCGGGGGTGGTGACGAGTGCACCGCGCCGGTGGCTACGCCTCGAGGCCGCGGGGCTGCTCGGTGCGTCCCTCGTGGCGTTTTCCTACACGGACCAGTCGTGGTGGCTCATCGCGCTCGTGTTCCTCGCGCCCGACCTCTCGGCAATCGGCTACGCGCTCGGCACTCGGTGGGGTTCGTGGTGCTACAACCTGGCTCACGCCACGCCCGCCCCGCTGGCCCTCCTCGCGCTCGGGTGGTGGACCCACGACCGTCTGGTGCTCGCCGTCACCTTGGTGTGGTTGATGCACGTCGGCGTCGATCGCCTGCTCGGTTACGGGCTCAAGTACGCAGATGACGCTCAGCACACGCACCTGGGTCAACTCGGGATTCGACACCGTGCGTCGTACGCCGCAGCGAGTGCGCGTACCTCTTCCAACTGAGGCACCGTCTCTTATGTCGCGACACATCGCAGTGGCGGAGGAGGTGGGATTTGAACCCACGGAAGGTTTCCCTTCACACGATTTCCAATCGTGCCGATTCGGCCGCTCTCGCACTCCTCCTACGTGGCAGTCATTTCGAGAAATGAATACCGGCTCGCAAGGCTACTTGAGGGCGCGTCGCGGCCACTCCGGTATCCTGGAAACGCCGAGGTTGAAAGCGGTGGTCGGGTCCCGTGCGACGGCCTTTCGTGAACCGAGTCAGGGGTGGAAGCCAGCAGCTCTCAGCGAACTGTGTCGGGTGCCACGGATCGCCTGGCCATCGCTTTGGACCCCGGCGACTGACAGCCCACCATTAGCATCAACGCATGCCATCTCGGAAGGAAACGCCGCCGTCGCTTGACGGGGTGACGTCGCTGTATCGACGTTTTCGCCCGGGTCGCTTCGCGGAGTTACGTGGTCAAGAGCACGTCGTGCGCGCCCTCCAGGGCGCGGTGGCGAACGACCGGGTCTCTCACGCCTATCTCTTTTCGGGTCCGCGCGGGACCGGTAAGACCACCACCGCGCGCATCCTCGCGAAGGCGCTCAACTGTCAAAATCCCGACGACGGCGACGCCTGCGCGGTGTGCGAGAGCTGCCTCGCCATCGCCAAGGGAACGTCGCTGGACGTGGTGGAACTCGACGCGGCCTCGAACAACGGGGTCGACGACATTCGCGACATCATCGCGGGGGCGTGGCACAACACCCCGGGCCGCTGGAAGGTCTACATCTTTGACGAGGTCCACCAGCTGTCCAAGGCCGCCTCGGCCGCGTTGTTAAAGACTCTCGAAGAGCCACCCTCCCACGTGGTGTTCGTCTTGGCCACGACCGACCCGCACAAGGTGCTGCCCACGATCCGCTCGCGCACTCAGCACCTCGAATTCCGTCTGCTCGGCGCTGACACGCTCTCCACCCTGCTGCAGGACGTGCGAGGTGCCGCGAGTCTTAACGTCGATGACGCAACGATCGATGCCGCAGTTCGTCTCGGCAGAGGCTCCGCGCGCGACGCGTTGAGCGCCCTCGATCAACTCCTCGCCACCGGATCGGTCGTCGAGACTCAGCCGGAGTTCGACGGGCTCTTTGACGCACTGACGCGCAACGACGCGGTGGCCGCGCTTCGCGCACTGGCGATCCTCGCGCGCGAAGGGTGGGACCCCGAGCAACTGGCCGAGGTCTTCGCCGGTGAGGTCCGTCAGGTCTTCCTTCTTCAAGTCGCCCCCGACGTCGCCGACGCCGTCGACGCCGATCGCGAGCGTCTGAGCGGGTGGGGTGAACAACTCGGCCTCGCGCGCAGCGTGCGGGTCCTCGAGACCGTTGGGCGAGCGATCAGGGAGATGAAGAGTGCCCCCGAGAAGATGGTCATGTTAGAAGTCGCGATGGTGCGACTCACCAAGCCCGAGCTCGACGTCTCCTACGAGTCGCTCGACGAGCGACTCACGCGACTCGAACGAGGGGCGATGCGACCCGCAGCGTCGAGCGCGCCCGCACCGCCGCCGCTTCGACCCATCGGCGCGACGTCGAGCGAGAAGGAGCCCGCACCACTCAGCCCACCCCCGAGTGCTTCCGCGCCGTCGCGCGACGTGACGAGTGCGTCGCCCCTCCCCGCGCCGTCGATGAGCGCGACCGCGGCGAATGGCGACGCGACGTCAGCCAAGGTGGCCACGCCATCGCTGGAAGAGGTGCGAGCGCGGTTCATCGAGCACGTGATTCCTCGCACGTCGCGCTCGGCGCAACTCTTGTTGCGCTCGGCGAGGATCGAGTCGGTCGAGGGACTTCTCGTGACCATTGCCGTGCCGAGTGAGGAGA
>Ga0302157_10002262_pt1 | contig 22532 bp, 18 predicted proteins | sample I_Bog_N3_3_FD_193502 | JGI IMG/M metagenome (GOLD analysis project Ga0302157, IMG submission 193502) | Peat permafrost microbial communities from Stordalen Mire near Abisko, Sweden - I_Bog_N3_3 | ecosystem: Environmental > Terrestrial > Soil > Wetlands > Peat | place: Sweden: Abisko, Stordalen... | reverse complement strand
CCCGGCGCCGGCCCGGCATGGCGATCCCGACGATTGCGGCCGCGGCCGGACTTGCCAGCGCCTCTTGCTGCCGGCGCGCCTGCGGCGCCCGGGCTCTTTTGTTCTGTACTCATGCCGCGATTATCGGTGGCGCAACGAGTTCGGCCCCGGATCGCGCGAAGCGACCCGGGGCCGAAGGGGATGACAGCCTCTTTTGTTCGATCAGTGCGCAGCGAGGCGGAACACGCTCACGTCGGAGACCAGGCGCTGCACCTGCGTGCTCATCGAATCGGCGGCGGCGGCCACCTGCTCGACCAGCGCCGCGTTCTGCTGCGTGGCCTGATCCATCTCGGTGACGGCCGCGTTGACGAGGTCGATGCCGGCGCTCTGCTCGACGGTCGCGGAGGTGATCTCCGACACGATGCCGGCCACGTGCTGCACCGAAGTCACGATCTGCGCGATGGTTTGCGAAGCGACGTCCACGAGGTGGGTGCCTTCGTCGACCTTGTCCACCGACTCGCTGATCAGCGTCTTGATCTCCTTGGCCGCCGTCGCGCTGCGCTGGGCCAGCGTGCGCACTTCGGTGGCCACCACCGCGAAGCCGCGACCCTGCTCGCCGGCACGCGCCGCTTCCACGGCGGCGTTCAGCGCCAGGATGTTGGTCTGGAACGCGATGCCGTCGATCACGCTGATGATGTCGGCGATCTTCTTCGACGACGTCGCGATGTCGCCCATCGTGCGCACGACCTTGCTCACTGCTTCGCCGCCCTGCTGGGCCTTGGCGGCCGCGTCGTTGGACAACTGGCGGGCGTGCGTGGAGTTGCTCGCGCTCGTCTTGACGGTGCTCGACAGCTGGTCCATCGACGACGCCGTCTGCTGGATGCTCGCAGCCTGGCGCTCGGTGCGGCTGGACAGGTCGGCGTTGCCCGATGCGATCTCGGTCGCGGCACTCGCCAGGCTGTCGCTGCCGTTGCGTACGCTGGACACGACGGTGACCAGGCTCTCGGTCATCGCCGCCAGGGCCTTCAGCAACTGGCCGGTCTCATCGGTGGCATGCGAGGTGACGGTGACGCTCAGGTCGCGGTTGGCGACGCGGCGCGCGATTTCCACGGCCTGCGAGATCGGCACGGTGATGGAGCGGGTGACGGCATAGCCGATCGCCGAGGCGACCAGCAGCGCAATGATCGAGATGCCCAGCACGATGCTGCGGGTGTTGCTGTACGCGTCTTCGGCGCTGGCGACGGCCGCAGCGGTGAGCTTCTCGTTGAGCGCGACCATCTCGTCGACGGCGGCCATCCACTTGGCCTGGGCCGGGTTGGCCTTGTCGCCCAGCAGTCCGCGGGCGGGGAACTTGTGGTTGTCCAGAGCCATCTGCACCACCTGGTCGGCCAGGTCGCGGGCTTCCTTCTCGGTGCCGTCGATGTGGCCCAGGATGGTCTTCTTGCGAGCGTCGCTTTCGGCGGCGATCATCTTCGTCAACTTGGCCCTGGCCACGTCGTAGGTCTTGATGTCGGCCTTCAGCAGCTCGTTCTCGGCAGCCATTTCCTCGGGCTCGGACACCATCAGGATGTTGCGCACGCGCACCGCCTGCTGCGTGGCCGCCATACGCATCTGGTCGGCAAGCGACGACTCGACCGCGATGCCGCCGGTCACCGCGTTCATGTCGTCGCGCATGCCGCTCGTGCGCGCCAGCGCAATGATCGACAGCGTGGCCAGCAGCGCCAGCACGATGCCGAAGGCCAGCGCCAGTCGTACGCCGATTTTCAGGTTGGTCAGCATTTGGATTTCCGAAGTTGGCTGTTGAATTTTTTGGGTCGATCACACGCCGCCGTTCCCCCCAACGGGTCCGGCGCCGCTTTCCAGCAAATCGCAGCTCGATGTCCGGCGTTGCCGAACCTCGCGTCGAGCCCCCGGCGAAGCGCCGGGCAAAAGTAAAAACTCAGTTCAATTTCCAGACGAATTCGGTCTTCACCCATTGCTGGGCGGGCTTGGCATCGGCCGGTTGCGGCTTGAACGAGCACTCCATCAGCGCGCGCTGGGCGGCCGTGTCGAGCTTGCGGGAGTGGCTGGACGTCTCGATCTCGCTGTCGATGGCCTTGCCATCGACGCCGACCAGGATGCGCAGCGCGGTCGTGCCCTCCTCGCCCTTGTTGAGCGACTCGCGCGGGTATTCCGGTGCGGCGCAGCTCTTGGCGTCTTGCACCCACTTGCCGTCGCCAGCCATCGCGCCGGCGCCGGCGAGCGCGCAGAGCGAGGCGATCAGGGCGCCGCGAATCGTGGGCAGGTGTGCAATGCGGTTCATGGTGGAACTCCTTCAAGCAGTCAGAAAATGGGGCCAGATTCAACTCCAGTCAAGCTTCGCTCCTCAATGGAGGATTCCTGACGGAGGTCATGGCCCGATTTCGACCTGGCAGAGACATTCTTGAGTGCACTTCTTCACACTGATCGAGAGATCAATGCCGAGAACAGGGTTCAGATCGCGCCGCGCACGCCTATGCACGCCACGAGCACGGGCGCAGTGCACGAATGTGCGAACCTGGGCACGTCGTTGCCTCGAGACGGGGCGAAAAAAAACGCGCCTCGAAGGCACGTTTCCTGGAATGGGGTGTGTCGCGGCTCAGCGCGGCGGCAGCAGCCGCGCCGGATCGATCGGCTTGCCCTGCTTGCGGATCTCGAAGTGCAGTTGCACGCGATCGGCATCGGTGGAGCCCATCTCGGCGATCTTCTGGCCCCGCTTGACGATCTGGTCTTCCTTGACCAGCAGCGTCTGGTTGTGGGCATAGGCCGTGAGGTAGTTGGCGTTGTGCTTGACGATCACCAGGTTGCCGTAGCCGCGCAGGCCGGAGCCCGCGTAGACGACACGGCCGTCGGCGGCCGCCAGCACCGGATCGCCGGCCTTGCCGCCGATGGCCAGGCCCTTGGTCTTGGCCTCGTCGAACGGCGCCACCACGGGGCCAGCCGCGGGCCAGGCCCACGTCAGGTCGTCGTCGTTGTCGCGCGGCGCGACCGGTTGGGGCGTGGCGGCGCCCGTCAACGGCACGGCGCTGCTGGGGGGCGGCGCGTTGGCAGCCGGCGTCGCGCCCGCCGTGGCGACGCCGCTCGCCTTGGTGGCGATCGGCGGCAGCGGCTTGAACGTGGCGGCCGGGGCCGCGGTGGTCGTGGTCGTCGCGACCGAGGTGGTGCTGGCCACCTCGCCCGCGGGCGGCAGCACGCGCAGCACCTGGCCCACCTCGAGGTGGTTCGGATCGGCCAGGCTGTTCCAGCGCGCCAGGTCATGCCAGCTCTGGCCGGTGTCCAGGCCGATCTTGGTCAGCATGTCGCCTGGCTGGACGGTATACGTCGCGCTGCGGGTCTCCGTGACCGGTGTCTGGTTCGATGCGCCGTTCCTGCTCGCGTCCACGGTGGAAACGGCCGGACGGGCCGTCTTCGCCGAATGATCTTCCACGGGCGCCTGATTCGGGGTAGCGCACCCGATCAAGGCCCAGGCGGACGCCACGCAAACCGTCGTCACGAGCGTTCGTCGACCCCAAAGCGATGCCATATTTTCCCTGCGTTGATTCAACCAATCCCCGATTTTAAGGGAACAAACGTTACAGACTCTCCGATCTGCCTGACGAAGCCCTCCGGCGTGCGATCCACGATCACCAAAGCCTGCCCCGCCAAGCCGGGCATCGCGGTCGGTGCCACCAGCCGTCCACCGAGCGCGAGCTGCGCCAGCCAGGCCTGCGGAATGGCCTCGCCGCCGGCCGCGGCGACGATGCTGTCGTAGGGCGCGTTGGGCGGATGGCCGATGCGGCCGTCGCCGTGCACCAGCCGCACGCCGGGCACGCCCAGCGCGTCGAGATGGCGCCGCGCCATCTGGTGCAGGGGCTGCAGGCGCTCGATCGAGATCACCGTCGGCGCCAGACGCGCGAGCAGCGCGGTCTGGTAGCCACAGCCGGTACCGATCTCCAACGTTCGCCCCAGATGGCCTTGCTTAGAGGCATTGGCGCCGTCGAACAGCCACTGCAACTGGCGCGCGACGACCGACGGCTTGGAGATGGTCTGGCCGAGGCCGATCGGCAGGCTGGTGTCCTCGTAGGCCTGGATGGCCAACGCGGTATCGACGAAACGATGGCGCGCCACGGCGGCGAACGCAGCCAGCAGCGCGGGCGTCGTGATGCCCTCGCTGCGCAGGCGCGACACCATGCGCTCGCGCATCGGGCTGCTGTCCAGGCCGAGGCCGGTGGGCACCACGTGGCGGGCGGCGTCCTGCGCGGCGTGATGCAGCAAGGCCTGCGGCCGCAGCGGATTGCGTGCGGTGCCACTCGGCGCCTTCGGCCCGTTGCCGGTCGACCACTGCGCCGGAAAGCGCTTGGCGCGCGGGGCGTCGCCGCTCATCGGGGCGTCGCCCCGTCCAGGCCCAGCCGGGCGGACCAGCCGCCCAGGTTCGCATGGTCGGTCAGGTCGACCTGCAGCGGCGTGATCGACACGCGTCCGCTGGCCACGGCGTGGAAATCGGTGCCGGCGCCGGCCTCGCGGGCATCGCCCGCCGGCCCGATCCAGTAGATCGGGTCGCCGCGCGGATTCTTCTGCACGATCACCGGCTCGCTGGCGTGGCGCCGGCCCAGGCGCGTCGTGGCCCAGGGCAGCGCGTCGGCGTCCGGCCGGTTGGGGAAGTTGACGTTCAACAGCCACGGCGCCGCGCCCGGCTGGCCGAACGACGGATGCGCGATCAGGGCCTCCACCACCCGGCGCGCGCCGCGCGCGGCGGCCTCCACATGCGCCCAACCCTTGTGCTGCAGCGAGAACGCGATCGCCGGCACGCCGAACAGGAAGCCTTCCATCGCCGCGGCCACGGTGCCCGAATAGAGCGTGTCGTCGCCCATGTTCTCGCCGTTGTTGATGCCAGAGAGCACGAGGTCGGGCTTGCGCTCCAGCAGACCCGTCATCGCCACGTGCACGCAGTCGGACGGCGTGCCGTTGACCACGCGAAAGCCCTTGGACGCGCCGCCCTGCGCTTCGAACACCGACAGCGGCCGGCCGAGCGTCAGCGAGTTGGACATGCCGCTGGCGTTCTGCTCGGGCGCGATCACGTCGATGTCGCCCAGGCCGCGACAGGCCTCGACGAGGGCGACAAGGCCCGGAGCGAGATAGCCGTCGTCGTTGGCGATGAGGATGCGCATGAGCTCATTGTAGGCAGCGCGACAGCGCCTCTCCCGCTGGGTCGCGTCACCCCTGCGACTGTGCGCGCCACGCGGCGTCCTTATGATCACCGGTCCCCAAGAACAGGAGTCGACGCCATGCATGCCTGGATGTGTGAAACGCTGGACGGGCCGGCCGCCCTGCAGTGGCGCGAGCGCCCCACGCCGCAGCCCGCGGCCGACGAGGTGCTGATCGCGATCCACGCCGCCTCGCTCAATTTTCCCGACCTGCTGATCGTGCAGGGCAAGTACCAGATGCGACCGGAGCTCCCGTTCGCGCCGGGCGCCGAATTCGCCGGCGTGATCGAAGCGGTCGGCAGCGCTGTCACGCACCTGCGGCCGGGCATGCCGGTGGCTGCGCTGGGCGGCCACGGCGGCTTCGCGACGCACGCCTGCGTGAAGGCGATGCAGGTGATGCCGCTGCCAGACACCTTTTCGTTGCGCGACGCCGCGGCCTTCGCATTCACCTACGGCACCGCGCACCACGCGCTGATCGACCGTGCCGCCTTGCAGGCCGGCGAAACGGTGCTGGTGCTGGGCGCCGCCGGCGGCGTCGGCACCGCGGCGATCCAGATCGCCAAAGCCGCGGGCGCAAAGGTGATCGCGGCCGCGTCAACCGACGCCAAGTGCGAGCTTTGCCGCGCCATCGGTGCCGATCTGACGATCAACTACACCACGTCCACCCTGCGCGACGCGCTGAAGGAGGCCACGCAGGGAAAGGGCATCGACGTCGTGTTCGACCCGGTGGGCGGCTCGTACGCCGAACCCGCCTTCCGCGCCATCGCGTGGCGCGGGCGCTACCTCGTCATCGGCTTCGCCGACGGGCAGATCCCGGCGCTGCCGTGGAACCTGCCGCTGCTCAAGGGCGCCTCGGTAGTGGGGGTGTTCTGGGGCGATTTCGTTCGCCGCGAGCCCGCCGCGAACGCGCGCATGCTCGGTGTGTTGGCCTCGCAATACGCCCGGGGGCTGGTCAAACCCGTGATCGACGAAGTTATTCCACTATCGAAGCTTGCGGATGCGTACCATCGACTTGAAAATAGACAGATCCTGGGCAAGCTGGTGCTGGTGCCGGACGAACTGCTGGGAGCCTGAAACAGAATCGGGTCCCGACCTGCCTGTCCAGGCAAGCCGCCATACGCAGTTCCCCCCATTTGGCTGCCCCGAAACGGGGGATGCGGCGAGCCGATCGGCTCGCTAGCATTCCACGATCGCGCCAACGAACGGAAACCCATTCCGTCAGGCGCCGGCAAAGGCAGGCAAAGGGGAACGACATGGCAGTCAAGGTATTGATCCTCGAGGACAACCCCGCAGCGCGGGAATTCCTCGGACGCGTGGTGCGCGAGAGCTTCAGCGACACCATCACCATCGTCGAGGCCGGCGATCTGGAAAGCGCACGCCGCGAGGTGCGCATCGCGGGCGGCGCCCAGGGGTATCACGGCGTCGATCCGTTCAAGCTGGTACTGGTGGATCTCGAACTGCCCGATGGCTCGGGCCTCGAGCTGCTGGAGGAACTGCGCCAGTACCCGGCCACGAAGATCGTCACCACGCTGTACTCGGACGACGAACACCTGTTCCCCGCCCTGCAGGCCGGTGCCGACGGCTACCTGCTGAAGGAGGACCGGTTCGAGTTGCTGGTCGAAGAACTGCAGAAGATCGTGCGCGGCGAGCCGCCGTTGTCGCCGGCGATCGCGCGCCGGCTGCTGGGCCACTTCCGTACCAACACGCGTACGGGCATGAACCGCCGCATCACCGATGAAGGCAACGGCGAGTCGCTGCGCGCCAACGGCGGCAGTTCGACGTTCACGTCGGCGCTCGCCTTCGCCGCGCCGTCGCCGGTCGTGATCGAACCGGCGCTGGACCTGCCCGCGCTGACGCCGCGCGAGGTGGAGGTCCTCACTTTCCTCAGCAAGGGCTTCACGATCAAGGAGATCGCGGCGCTGATGTCGATCAAGTGGTTCACCGTGAACGACCACATCAAGTCGATCTACCGCAAGCTCAACGTGTCGAGCCGCGCCGAGGCGGCCGTGCTCGCGAGCAAGCAAGGGCTCGTCTGAGCGTGCGGGCGGCGGCACGCATCGAAGGAATATTCCCGGGCCAGCCACGATGAGCCACGGCCGCGTGCGCCCGATGGGCTGGCGCCGGCTGCTGCTGCTGCCGATCGCGTTGCTGGCCAGCCTGGCCGTCGTGGTCCTGGCGCGCACGCTGGCGCAGACGCCCGACCTGGACGCCCGCTGGCGCCTCGACGGCACCGGCCACCTGCAACTGATCGCCACCGACCTGCCCTGGATGCGCGCCGCGCTGGGGCACTCGCTGGAAGTCATCGTCGCCCCCGGCATCGCGCCGTTGTACGTGGACGGGCGCCGGGTGGTCAACTCCACGCGCTGGGTGGCCAGCGACGAGGATCGCGACGCGGCCGCTCGCCAGCAGCGCCAGATGGCGCACATGCTCGCGGCGGGCGTGCCGGTGCTGCTCGGGTTCACGGACCGCATGAGCGCGCGCGTGACGCCGCATGCGCGCGGGTACGCGACGCTGGGCATCACGTTCTGGCTGCTGTGCGGGTTGGGCCTGGCGCTCGAACTCGTCGGTGCGGTCGTGATCCTGGTGCGCCAGGACGTGCGCAACCTGCTCTACGCGATCATGGCGCAGTGCCAGGCGGCGCAGCTGCTGCTGGCTGCCGTCGATGCCGTACCGGGTATCGGCAACGTCAGCCTGCTGGGCGGCCACGAGGCCGCGCTGCGCATGTCGCTGGACGTCATCACCTGCGCGGCGCTGCTCAATGCGACGCTGCTCTATCCCACGCCGTTGCCGCCGCGACGCGCGCTGGCGTGGCTGTCGTGGACGGCCGCCGCCGTCTTCACCGGCGCGGTCATGATGTTCGAGCTGCCGCAGGCGTGGTGGTGGTCGGAGGCCCTGTCGTTGAGCACCGGGCTGCTGGTGATCGGCCTGCTGGGCTGGTCGTACCGCATCACGCCGCACCCGTATGCCACGGTGATGCGGCGGCTGAGCATCGTGACGACGGGCAGCCTGGCGCTGGTCACCATCGTCGTGGCACTGAACGACCGCATGCCCGGCGAGGTGCAGTCGCTGGTGACCGCGGTGCCGGTGATCTGGACGGTGTTCTTCGCGTCGCTGCTGCTCATGTCGCCGTTCCTCGCGCGCTCGCAACACATGATGCGCGAGTTCGCGATGCTGGCCGGCGTCAGCACGCTGGCGACGTCGGTGGACCTGCTGTTCGTGGCGGTGTTCTCGTTCAACCAGTTCGCGTCGATCACCACGTCGCTGTTCGTTGCGCTGGGCGTCTATGCCGCGTCGCGCCAGTGGCTGCTCGACCAGATGATCGGCGCCCGCGCCGTGACCACCGAACGCCTGTTCGAACACCTGCTGCGCATCGCGCGCAAGGTGGAGGAGCAGCCGGAACGCGCCGCCGACTGGCAACTGGAGCTGTTCCACGCGGTGTTCCAGCCCCTGGTCGCGCGCCACGAGCCGGGCTTCACGCAGACGACGCGCTGGTACGAGGGCGGCGCAGGCCTGCTGGTACCGCTGGCCGTCGAGCCGCAGGTCAACGTCGACTCGCCGTCCCAGTTCCACGGCGACGACCAGCCTGAACCGCGCCTGATCGTGCTGCGCTTCGCCGAACGCGGCAAACGCCTGTTCACGGCCGAGGATGCGCGGCTGGCAGACCGCATCGTGGAGCAACTCCGTCGCGCTGTCGCGCACGACCGCGCGCTGGAACAGGGCCGCAGCGAGGAGCGTGGCCGCATCGCCCAGGATCTGCACGACGACATCGGCGCGCGCCTGCTGACGCTGATGTACAAGGCCCCCAACACGGAGATGGAGGACTACGTCCGCCACACGCTGCAGGACCTGAAGACGCTCACGCGCGGCCTGGCGGCGACGACGCACTTCCTGTCGCACGCGTCCGCCGAGTGGAAGGCCGACATCGCCCAGCGCCTCGCGCCCACCGGCTGCACGCTGGCGTGGTCGTTCACGCAAGACACCGAGATCCAGCTGAACGTGGTGCAGTGGTCGGGCCTCACGCGCATCCTGCGCGAACTGGTGAGCAACATCATCGCCCATGCGCACGCCACGCACGCCACGATCCACGCCGACCTGAGCTGCGGCATGCTCAAGCTCAGCGTCACCGACAACGGCGTCGGCGGCACGCCGAAAGACTGGTCCACCGGCCTGGGCCTGGGCGGCATCCGCAAGCGCGTGCGCATGCTGGGCGGCACCATCGCCTGGCAGCAAAACACGCCCGAAGGCGTGCGCTGCGACGTCAGCGTGCCGCTGGCTGTTCCCTCTACGCCGGCAGCCTCGTCGCCGCCCACGTCGCCCGGCGCAGTCGCGGGCTGACCCGGTAGCGCTCGCCGCGGTAATGCGCGTCGAGGGCGTCGAGCAGGCGCGCGGCGGCGTCCGCGCCCCACAGCGCCAGCCACGCGAACGGACCGGCGGGGTAGTTCACGCCCAGCGTCATCGCCGCGTCCGCGCCGGCGGGATCGCACACGCCCTGCTCCACCGCATCGCTGGCCTCGTTGACCAGCATCGCGATCGTGCGCGCCACCACCAGCCCGGGCACGTCGGTCAGGCGCTGCGGCAACCAGCCCAACGCGCGCAACACCTCGGCGGCCCGGGTGGCGAACTCGGCGCTGGCCTGCGGCGCCGGCGCCCAGGCCAGCGCCACCACCGGTGACGTCGACGCGGCGGCGGCCGGGCCCATCGGCCAGTCGAACAGCGCGAGGTCGGCGTTGCCCATGACGCTGGCGCGCTCCGCGGCGCAGCGGCCATCGGTGAGCATCAGGCGGCCGGCGCCGATCTGCAGCCCGGTCTCCATGCGCGCGTCCCCGGCTTCGCGTGCGAAGCCCAGGCCCGAAGCGGCCAGCCGGGCGGCCAGCAGGTCGGCGATGGCGCCGCTGCCATGCAGCACCAGCGGCAGCACGGACATCGGCGCGGCCTCGACGTCGCCGTCGCTCGTCTTCGCGCTGCCTTCCGGGTAGCGGTAGAAGCCGCGGCCGGACTTGCGCCCGAGCAGGCCGCCATCGACCAGTTCGCGCTGCACCAGCGAGGGCTGGTAGCGCTTGTCGTAGAAGTTGGCCTCGTAGACGGATTGCGTGACGAAGAAATTGGTGTCGTGGCCGATCAGGTCCATCAGCTCGCAGGGCCCCATGCGAAAGCCCGCGCCACGCACGCACGCGTCGAGCACGGCCGGCGTGGCCGCCTGCTCCTGGAGCAACGCCAGCGTCTCGGCATAGAACGGGCGCGCGATGCGGTTGACGATGAAGCCCGGCGTGGACTTCGCATGCACCGCGGTCTTGCCCCAGTCCTGCGCCAGCATGTGGATGGCATCGGCGACGGCCGGCTCGGTGGCCAGGCCGGACACGACCTCCACCAGGCGCATCAAGGGCACCGGATTGAAGAAGTGCATGCCCACGACGCGGCCGGGCAGCTCGAGCCCGCGCGCCACCGCCGTGATCGACAGCGACGATGTGTTGGACGCCAGCACGCAGTCGTGCGACACGATGGCCTCCAGGTCGCGCATCAGCGCCTGCTTGACGCCCAGGTTCTCGACGATCGCCTCGATCACGATCGCCGCGTCGCGCAGATCGCTCAACGCTGCGGCGACGCTCAGCCGGCTTCGCGCGGCTGCCACGTCCTCGGGCGTCAGCTTGCCCTTGTCGGCCAGCTTGCCGAGCGTGAGCAGCAGTTGCTCGGCGGCCGCGGCGGCCGCCCCTTCGCGAACGTCGAACAGATGCACGGGATGGCCGGCCAGAAGCGCCACCTGCACGATGCCGACACCCATCACGCCGGCGCCGATCACGGCGACGGGGCGATTGCGGAACAAGTTGATATTCGTCATGGGGGGATTCTCCATCCTTATGGCTCGCTTCAGGCTGGCGAAGGCCACTCCCTCGAAAATGACCGCCGTCGCAGCTTCTGTTGCGACACCTTGCCGCCCGCGTGGCCGCGCATCATGCGGTGTCGGGTCGATACGGGCGTTCAAGCCTCCCTGTGAACGTCACGCCGATCCGACGGGCGGACCTTCTGCGCACGGGTCCTGAATGGACCTGCGGGTCGCGCCCGACATCCACACCCACGGTGACGCCAGGCGCAGGCCAGTCGCGAGCGATGCATGGTCGCGGCCAGCCCGAAGGCACCGTCTCGCGCAATCGACCCCGTCGGTGCGGCCTGATTCCAGGCAGGCTTCCGGTTCCTTTCGCGGGCCCGCGCCGGCGCGCAGGACGGGGGATCCCCGCATCCCCCGATTTCACCCGCCGCATCCCACCGCGACGCGCTTGTGCCGCGCGGCCTCCGTCGCGAGACTGGCTCATCGAATCCAACTCGACAAGCCTAGGAGGGCAGCGTGCAAAGACATCCCGGATCCCAGAAGCCGCTCGCGCAGGCCGTCGGCCTCGCTCTTGTCGGACTCGCCTCGGCCGTGCACGGCCAGGGCGCCCCCGCGTCCGCGACCGCGGCGTCTGCCCCGGCGAACGTCGCCCCCGCCCAGACGCTCGAAACCGTCACGATCACGGCCCAGGGACGTGCCCAGGCGCTGCAGGACGTGCCGATCTCGGTGAAGTCCTTCTCCGCCAAGGAGATCGAGAAGAGCGGCATCACCTCCACCCAGTCACCCAGAAGTTCCAGGACCTGCACATCGCACAGGACGGCCCGCTCGCCGAGGTCTCGCTCGTCTTCGTGAATTCATCGGCCGAGGGCACGAGCTGGGGCTGGAAGACGCTGCAACTGCTCAAGGTGGCCGGGCAGTGGAAGATTGCCAGCGAGTTCTACACCGGTCATGGCTGAACGGTAGCTGACGCGCGACGCGCACCTGAGGGAGCCGAAGCGTCCGGCGCCGGCGGACTCGCCAAGCGGGAAATAGTCCTTTTAAGCGCGCGCGTGCACCGTTGAGCAGGGTTCGGCGTTAAGCAGGGATCGCAGGCTGCGGCACACTATGGCGACCATGTCCGATTCCCCGAACGACCGACCCGGTGCCGCTCCCTTGCCGGAGGACGGCAGCGACGCGCTGCCCGTCGGCACCCGCCTGGCGGAATTCGAGATCCGGCAGGTACTCGGCGCCGGCGGCTTCGGCATCGTCTACCGGGCCTGGGACGAGGCGCTCCATCGCGACGTCGCCCTGAAGGAATACATGCCGGTCTCGCTGGCCGGACGCGGCGGCGGCGAGCGCGTGACGCTGCGCTCGCGCACTCATGAGGAGAACTTCGCGCTCGGCCTGCAGTCGTTCGTCAACGAGGCCCGCCTGCTCGCCCGTTTCGACCAGCCGGCGCTCGTGAAGGTCTTGCGCTTCTGGGAGGCCAACGGCACCGCCTACATGGCGATGCCGCTCTACAACGGTCGCACGCTGCGCCAACTGCGCAAGCAGATGGCGCCGGGCACGCTCGATGACGCCTGGATTCGAGCGCTGATCGAGCCGCTGCTGGACGCGCTGGAAGTGATGCACGACGCCGCGGTCTACCACCGGGACATCGCGCCGGACAACATCCTGTGGTGCGACGACAACCGCCCCGTGCTGCTCGATTTCGGCGCGGCCCGCCTGGTGCTGGGCGACCGCACGCAGACCGTCACCGCCATCCTCAAGCCGCAATTCGCGCCCATCGAGCAGTACGCCGAGACGCAGTCGATGCGCCAGGGGCCGTGGACGGACCTGTACGCACTGGCCGGTACCTGCTACTTCATGCTGACCGGCCGCGCGCCGCTGCCGGCGACCGCGCGCGTGATGAGCGACGAGCTGGAGCCGCTCGCGCGCGTTGCGCCGCCGGGATGCTCGCCGCGCCTGCTGCAGATCCTCGACTGGGCGATGGCGGTGCGCCCGCAGGATCGCCCGCAGTCGGTGGCGCAGTTGCGCGATGCGCTGGCAGGACGGATCTCCATTCCGATGCGCGCCGGCGCGCAGGCGCCCACGGCGCCAGAGGATCCGGCGTCGGTTTCTTCGGCTTACGAGAAGACGATCCAGGCCACGAGGCGTGCGGACCCGAGCCGGCTGAAGCCGGTATCGCACACGGCCGGTGCGGCGCCGTCGGCACCGCGCTTGCGTGCCAAGCGCGAGGACGATCTCGAACGTCCGGAGCGCAGCGTCATGCTGCCGCCGAAGTCGCGCTTGCCGTTGAAGCCGCTGCTGTTTCTGCTGATCGCGGCCACGATGGCGGCCGGGGCCTGGACGACGCGACCACAGTGGATGCCGGCGGTCGGGCTGCGGATGGCAGCGCTGCCTGCCGCGGAGAGCGCTTCGTCCACAGACGCGCCCGCCAGCGCCGCCGCGTCGACGCCGGTCGCGGCGCCGGCTGCGGCCCCGATCGCCGAAGCCGCATCGACCGCGGCCTCGCAGACGTTGCCGGTGGCAAGCGACGCGACGGCGAGCGAGCCCGCGTCGCTTGCCTCCGGCGGCCCATCCATCGCGCCTCCGGCCGAGGCGCGGCCGTCGAATCCGGCGCAGTCGAAATCGTCCACGGCGTCGCACAGCAAGGCATTGGCGGCTCGGATCGCGGCGCTCACCTTGCCGCCGCCGGTGCTTCCGCCTGCAAACGAATCGCAGGTCGTCACATCGGCGCATGCCATCGGCAACGCGACCGCCGAAGCGGTCGCACCGACGGCCGCGGCGCCCGCGTCGGCTGCGCCACGCGGGCTCGGCCCGCGCGAGGTCTGCGCCGACCAGGGGCCGGAGAACATGCTCGCCTGCGTCAAGCGACTGTGCGACACCTATCCGCGCTACCAGCGCTACCCGATCTGCCAGCGCGTGCGTCTGCAGGAAGAGCAGCGGCAGCAACGGGGTGCGTCGGAGTAAGGGCTGAGCGCGACGATGGCGCGCCCGCCCGCGCCCGCGTCCCCACTGCTGGCACACTGTGCCGGCTCCGCACCCGCGGGCACCCTTCCCGCTCACCTCGCTCCGCCATGCCCAAGCCCGCGCCGCCCCCGCCCGAAGAAGACGACGGCCCCACCGCAGCCGAGGCCGCCTCGCACGCGCGTGCGCTGCGCGGCGCCGCGAAACTGGCCACCGAGGCCACCACGGGGCTCACCGACCTGGTGGAAGCCGTGCACGCCCGCATCGCCAGCGTGCCGGGCCTGCCCGGACCGGCCGACGGCCGCACGCGCGGCATCACGGGGCTGGTCTACAAGACCATCCGCGGCGTCACGCGCGCAGTGGGCGGCAGCGTGGACACGTTGCTGGCCGTGCTCGCACCGGCGCTCGCGCCACGCCCCGGCGTGGAGCCGGGCGGGCTGCCGTCGCCCGAGCGCGAAGCGATCCTCGCCGCGCTCAACGGGGTGCTCGGCGACCACCTTGCGAAGACGGCCAATCCGCTGGCGATCCGCATGGCCGTTCGCCACGGCGGCCGCGCACTGGCGCTGACCCGCGAATCACTGACGACGGCCCTGCCCGCGGCCGGCGAGAAGCTGCTGGTACTGATCCACGGCCTGTGCATGAACGACCTGCAGTGGCACCGTTCGAACGGCCACGATCACGGCCAGGCGCTGGCCGAGGCGCTCGGATTCACGCCGGTCTACCTGCACTACGACAGCGGCCTTCACGTGTCGACCAACGGCCGCGCGCTGGCCAACCAGCTGGAACAGTTGCTGGAGCAATGGCCGCGACCCATCGCTCGCTTCGCGATCGTGGCCCACAGCATGGGCGGCCTGCTCGCGCGCAGCGCGCTGCACTACGGCCGCGCCGCCGATCATCATTGGCCGCATCGGCTCGACGACCTCGCGTGCCTGGGCACGCCGCACCACGGCGCGCCGCTGGAGCGCGCGGGCTTTGGGTTAGACATGCTGCTCAGCGCCACGCCCTACGCCGGCCCGTTAGGCCGCCTGGCCAAGCTGCGCAGCGCGGGCATCACCGACCTGCGCCACGGCAACCTGATCGACGAGGACTGGGTGGGGGGCGATCGCTTCGAAGGCGCCGCCGACCGTCGCAAGGCGGTTGCGTTGCCGGCCGGCCCGCGCTGCTACGCGATCGCGGGCACTGTCGGTGCGGAGGGCGACCTGAAGGACAAGCTGCTGGGCGATGGCCTGGTTCCGGTGGCGAGTGCGCTCGGCAAGCACCGCCTCGCCAGGCGCATGCTCAAGTTCCTGCCGGAACACCAGCGCGTGTTCGAGCAGACGAACCACATGCAGCTGTTGTCGAGTGCGGACGTGTTCGAACAGCTGCGCGACTGGCTGAAACACTAGGCTCTTGCGGCCAACCATTGCGCGGTCGCTTCCGAATCCCCGATCAGCTTCCCGTTGACGAACACCTGCGGCACCGTCTGCGCGCCAGTCATCGCGCGCAAGGCCCGGGCCCGCTGGAGCGGCGGCAGCGAGATGTCCGTGAAATCGATTCCGGCGGCCTTCAGCGCGGCCTTGGTCTTCGCGCAGAACGGACAGCCTTCGCGACTGAGCATCGCGACCTCGTCGGGATGGCGCGCCGCCGGATCGATGTAGCGCAGCATCGTGTCGGCGTCGGATACCTCGAACGGATCGCCGGGCTTGTCGGGTTCGGAGAACAGCTTCTGGATCACCCCGTCGCGCACCAGCATCGCATAGCGCCATGAGCGCGCGCCGAAGTTCAGGTCGCTCTTGTCCACCAGCATGCCCATGCCGCGCGTGAACTCGGCGTTGCCGTCGGGCAGCAGGTGCACCTTGTCGGCCGACTCGCTGCGGCCCCACTCCTCCATCACGAACGGATCGTTCACCGACACGCAGACGATCTCGTCGATGCCCAGTTGTCCGAACACCGGCGCCAGTTCCTCGTAGCGCGGGAAATGCATCGCCGAGCACGTGGGCGTGAACGCGCCGGGCAGCGAGAACACGACCACGTTGCGGCCGCTGAAGATCTCGCCCGTGGACGTCTCCACCCAGTCGGGGCCGCGACGCAGGCGAAACGTCACGTCGGGCACACGGTCGCCGGCTTTCAGGGCGTCATCACCGGGGGCGGAGCCCAGCGTGGTTCGGTTGTCGGCTGTCATGGTGCGCTCCAGATTCGACGGAAAAAAGGGAGACGGCAAGAGACATGCCGTTGCGCAACAAGCCGTCGCGCAGCCGCACCCGGCACGCAGGATCCAGAAGCCCGGCGCAAGCACGGTTTGGTGCGGTGCAGCACAATCGGCAAACCCCTGGACACGCTGCCGCACGGACTCCGCCCTCATGACTTCTGCCTCGCCCGCCCTGTTCGCCGCCGCACCGCCGCCGCTTGACGCCGCGGAGCGCGAACGCCACTTCTGGCCGGCCGTGTGGGCGCTGGGCGTCGGCAGCTTCGCGATCGGCACCGGCGAGTTCGTCATCATGGGCTTGCTGCCGGAGGTGGCCAAGGATCTGGGCGTGACCATCCCACAAGCCGGCCATGTCATCACCGCCTATGCACTGGGCGTCGTCGTCGGCGCGCCGGTGCTGGCCGTGCTGGCCGCCAACTGGCCGCGCCGGGCATTGCTGATCGCGCTGATGGCGCTGTTCGCCGCCGGCAACTTCGCCAGCGCGCTGGTGCCGGGCTACGTCGCGATGGTCTTCATGCGTCTGCTCACCGGCCTGCCGCATGGCACATATTTCGGTGTCGCGGCCTTGATGGCCGCGTCGCTGGCGCCGCCGAACCGGCGCGCCAGCGCGGTCGGACTGGTGATGTCCGGCCTGACCAGCGCCACGCTGGTGGGCGTCCCGCTGGCCGCCTGGCTGGGCCAGCACCTGGGATGGCGCGCCGCATTCGTGCTGGTGGGCGGCATCGCGGCGCTGGCCTGCGTGCTGATCCGCCGAGGCGTGCCCGACGTGCCCGCGGCCCACGGCGCGAGCCCGCTGCGCGAACTGGGTGCCCTGGCCCGGCCGCAGGTGTGGCTCACGCTGGGCATCGCCGCCGTCGGCTTCGGCGGCATGTTCGCCGTCTTCAGCTACATCAAGCCCTTGCTGACCGAGGTCACCGGCCTGTCCGTGGATGCAGTACCGCTCGTCCTGGCGCTGTTCGGCGTGGGCATGGTGAGCGGCAACCTGGTCGGCGCGCGTTTCGCCGACAGGTCGTTGATGAAGACCGTCGGCGGCCTGCTCGTGTGGAGCGCGCTGGTGCTCGCGGCGATTCCGTTCACGGCGCCGTACACCCTCGCGATCTGCATCAACGTGTTCCTGCTGGGCACCATCGTCGCGATCGCACCCGCGCTGCAGATCCGGCTGATGGACACCGCCGGCGACGCCCAGACGCTGGCCGCCGCGTTGAACCACTCCGCGTTCAACACCGCCAACGCGCTCGGCGCCTGGCTGGGCGGCGTCGCCATCGCCAGCGGACTGGGCTGGACGTCCACCGGCTGGGTCGGCGTGCTGCTCGCCTTCGGCGGCATGGCGGTGTTCGCGGCGTCGCTGGCGATGCAGCGGCGGATGCGGGCGCGCGGCGAGGCGCACGCCTAGACGGCGGGGCCGCGTTCGAGCCGTTTGCGCGCAGGCCGCGCCGCGTCCACCTCGCGCCAGCTTCAGGACTTGGCGGCGTGCTTGAGAAGGCCCAGCCGCACCAGGCTCTCGGCCGTGGCGACGATGGCGTCCTCGGCGGACCGCGGCGACCAGCCGAGCACCCGGCGCGCCTTCTCGTTGGTGGCGGTCTTGCGCTTGCCGAGCTCGGGCACGATCTGGCCCACCGATGGATCGAACAGCGCCACGATGCGCAGCAGCCAGTCGGGCAGCTCGCGCGTGGGCACGCGCCGACCTGCACTTCCCATGCGGCTTTTCAGGATGAGGCCGATGTCGCGCATGGAGACGAACTCGCCCGCCACCGCCAGGAAGCGCTCGCCCGCAGCCGCCGGATCCGTCATCGCGCGCAGGTGCAGGTCGGCCACGTCGCGCACGTCCACCACGCCGAACGTGATGCGAGGCAGCGCCGGCAACGCGCCGTCCATCATGCGCTTGATGATCTCGATCGACGTCGAGAAGTCGGCGCCCAGCGCAGGCCCGAACACGCCCACCGGATTGACGACCGCCAGCTCCATGTCCCCGCCTTCGCGCGCCATGAAGTCCCACGCAGCGCGCTCGGCCAGCGTCTTCGACTTGGCATAGGCCGTCACGCCGCCGCCTTCGGGCGCCGTCCAGTCGTGCTCGGTGAACGGGCGCACGACCTCGGGATGGCCATAGCCGATCGCCGCGAACGACGAGGTCTGCACCACGCGCTTCACGCCAGCGCCGCGGGCCGCGCGCAACACGCGCAGTGCGCCCTCGCGCGCGGGCACGATCAGCTCGTCCTCGTGCCTGGGCACGTTCACGGGAAACGGCGACGCCACGTGCAGGACGAAGTCGCAACCCACCGCGGCCTCGGCCCAGCCGGCATCGGCCATGAGATCGGCGGCGAAGAATGCGAGCCGGTCGCCCGCATCGGCGCCGGCCGCCTTCAAGGTGGCGCGCACCTCGGCTTCGCGCGCGAGCGAGCGCACGGTGGTGCGCACGCGGTAGCCGGCGGCCAGCAATTGCAGCATGCAGTGCGTGGCGATGAAGCCGGAGCCGCCGGTGACGAGGACGAGTTCGCCGCTCATGGGCGCTTCCTGGCAGGCACGAGACGGTGGTGACGGATCATGGCGGTGACTTTCCCGGTGGGTGAGATGTGCAGCGTGGCCCGGACGAACCGGGGGCTGGATCGAACGATATCCCAGCAGCCCCGCTCACGTATCGTCGGCGTCGATTCCAGCCGGGTCGCCGCGGCAGGTCCGACGAGGTCGCGCAAGGACCTGGCCTCAGCGTTGCATGCGCATCAGGCCATCCATGCCCACCATGCCCGCATCGAGGTTCGCCATGATGATCAGCGAGCCGAACACCACCAGCGCCACCACGAACACGCCGAAGGCGAGCGCCAGGATCGTGTTGGTGCCTTCGGGGCCGCTGGAGATGTGCAGGAAGAAGACCAGGTGCACGCCCATCTGGCCGATGGCCAGCGCGGCCAGCAGCACGGGCACGCCGGGGCCCCAGACCAGGCCGGTGCCCGCGGCCCAGAACGAGGCCAGCGTCAGCACGATGGACGCGGCCAGGCCGATCAGGCTCTTGGCCAGGCCGCTCCGCCAGCTGGCCGACTCGCCCGGGGCTTCCGAATCGGGTGCCGGAGTCCGTCGTGGGTCGCGTTCGTTCATCAGTGCGCTCCCAGGTAGACGATGGTGAAGACGCCGATCCAGACGATGTCCAGCGCATGCCAGAACAGGCTGAAGCAGGCCAGCCGATCCAGCACCATGGGCCGCCAGCCCAGCGTGAAGACCTGCGCCATCATCGCGACGAGCCAGCCAAGGCCCAGCGTCACGTGCAGGCCATGCATGCCCACCAGCGCGAAGAACGCCGACAGGAAGGCGCTGCGATCCGGGCCGGCACCGTGCGCGATCATCCCGGCGAATTCGCTCAGCTCGATCCGGAGGAAGGCGGCGCCCAGCGCGAACGTCAATGCGGCGCCGAGCACCATGAACGCCTTGTGGCGCAGCTCGATCGCGAGCGCCATCATCGCGCACGTGAAGCTGGACATGAGCAGGCAAGCGGTCTCGATCAGGACGTTGTCGCGATGGAACAGCTTCACGCCGCCGGGACCGTCGGCGGTGCGGCCGGACAGCACCGCGTAGGCCGCGAACAGTGCCGAGAACACGATGATGTCGCTGAGCAGGAACAGCCAGAAGCCATAGCCGACGATCACCTTGCGCGGCGACGGACCGCGCTCGGAGATCGGGATCTCGCCCTCAGCGACCAGGGTCGTGGCCGCGTTCATGCCTGAACTCCCCGACCTTCGAACGCGGCGATGTCGGCTGCCGCGACCTCGGTCTCGTGTTCGGTCTGCCAGGCACGCACCAGGCAGGCGAGGACGATGCCCGCCAGGCCGGCACAGGCCAGCCACGCGATGTGCCACACCAGCGCGAAGCCGGTGACGAACGCGAAGAACGCGAGTACGACGCCCAGCGCACTCGGCTTGGGCATCTCCAACGGATGCTCGCCCTCGCCCGGCGCGACGGCCAGAACGCCGCCGTTCGTGCGCTTGGCTTCCCAGAACGCGTCGATCCCGTCGACCTGCGGCAGCGCGGTGAAGTTCCAGGCCGGCGGCGGCGAGCGCGTGGCCCATTCCAGGCCGCGGCCGTCCCACGGGTCGCCCGTCGCGTCGCGCAGGCGCTCGCGCGTGCGCACGCTCACCACCAGTTGCACCACCGTCAACACGATGCCGGACAGGATCACCAGGGCGCCGACGAAGGCCACGATCATCAGCGGCTGCCACTCGGTGTTGCCGTAGTGCTGCATGCGCCGCGTGGCACCCATCAGGCCCAGCGCGTACAGCGGCAGGAACGCCAGCCAGAAGCCGATGAACCAGCACCAGAACACGGCCTTGCCGAGGCCTTCGTGCAGCTTGAAGCCGAAGGCCTTCGGAAACCAGTAGGTGTAGCCGGCGAATGCGCCGAAAACGACGCCGCCGATGATGACGTTGTGGAAGTGCGCCACCAGGAACAGGCTGTTGTGCAGCACGAAGTCGGCCGGCGGTATCGCCAGCAGCACGCCGCTGGCGCCACCGACGACGAAGGTCACGATGAAGCCGATCGCCCACAGCAACGGCGTCTCGAAGCGCAAGCTGCCGCCGTACAGCGTGAACACCCAGTTGAATACCTTCACGCCGGTGGGCACCGCGATGATCATGGTCATCATGCCGAAGAACGCGTTGACGTCGGCACCCGCGCCCATCGTGAAGAAGTGGTGCAGCCACACCATGAACGACAGCACGCAGATGGCCATCGTCGCGATCGCCATCGAGCGGTAGCCGAACAGCGGCTTGCCCGAGAACGTGGAGATCACTTCCGAGAAGATGCCGAACGCCGGCAGGATCAGGATGTACACCTCCGGATGGCCCCAGGCCCAGATGAGGTTGACGTACATCATCGGGTTGCCGCCCAGCTCGTTGGTGAAGAAGTGGAAGCCGAGGTAGCGATCGAGCAGCAGCATGCCCAGCGTGGCGGTGAGGATCGGGAACGCCGCGATGATCAGCAGGTTGGACGCCAGCGCCGTCCACGTGAAGATGGGCATGCGGCCGTAGCCCATGCCCGGCGTACGCATCTTCAGGATCGTCGTGGTGAGGTTGATGCCCGACAGCAGCGTGCCGACGCCCGCGATCTGCAGCGACCACAGGTAGTAGTCCACGCCGACGCCCGGAGAATAGGCGAGCTCGGACAACGGCGGATAGGCCAGCCAGCCCGTGCGCGCGAACTCGCCCACCACCAGCGACACGTTGATCAGCAGCACGCCGGCCGCGGTGAGCCAGAAGCTGACCGAATTCAGCACCGGGAACGCGACGTCGCGCGCGCCGATCTGCAACGGCACGGCGAAGTTCATCAGGCCGACCATGAGGGTCATGCCCACGAAGAAGATCATGATCGTGCCATGCGCCGAGAAGATCTGGTCGTAGTGCTGCGGCGGCAGGTAGCCCTGGGCGTGTCCGGCAGCCAGCGCCAGCTGGGAGCGCATCATCAGCGCGTCGATGAAGCCGCGCACCAGCATCACCAGGCCCAGCACGATGTACATCACGCCGATGCGCTTGTGGTCGACGCTGGTGATCCAGTCGCCCCACAGCACCGGCCACCAGCCCTTGACGGTCACCAGCGCGAGCACGCCGACGATCGTCAGCAGCACCAGGGCCGCCGCGAACAGCGGGATCGGGTCGTGCAGGGGAATCGCGTCCCAGGTCAGCTTGCCGAACATGTCATTCCATGGGCGCCGGCTTTGCCGGCGCCGTGGTGGGAGGCTTCACCGAGGTGGCCAGAATCGTCTGGAACAGCCCCGGCGCCACGTGGCCCCAGGTGGCCGTGGACGCGGGAACGCCGGGGTGCGCCAGCGCGGTGTAGTGCATCGCATCGAGCGTGTCGGTGCTGGCGCGGGCGGCCGCCAGCCATTCGGTGAATCCGGCCGGGGTCGTCGCGACGGTGTCGAAGCGCATGTCCGAGAAACCGTCGCCGCTGAACTGTGCCGACAATCCGGCGTAGGTGCCCGGCTTGTCGGCCTGCAGGTGCAGCGTCGTCGTCATGCCGGCCATCGTGTAGATCTGGGAGCCGAGCTGCGGCACGAAGAAGCTGTTCATCACGCTGGCCGAGGTCAGGTGCAGCCGCAGCGGCGTGCCGGCGGGCACCACCAGCCGATTCACGCTCGCCACGCCCAGGTCGGGATAGATGAACAGCCACTTCCAGTCCAGCGAGACCACCTGTACTTCCAGCGGCGGCGCCGACGCGGCCACGGGCCTGCCAGGGTCGAGGTCGTGCGAGCCGATCCAGGCGATGCCGCCCAGGAACAGGATCACCAGCGTCGGGATGGACCACACGGTGACCTCGACCGGGCCGGAATAGGCCCAGTCGGGCGCGCGCCGCGCCCATTTGTTGCCGGCGCGAAACCACCACGCGAACGCCAGCGTCAACAGGATCACCGGCA
>Ga0302157_10002258_pt1 | contig 22565 bp, 19 predicted proteins | sample I_Bog_N3_3_FD_193502 | JGI IMG/M metagenome (GOLD analysis project Ga0302157, IMG submission 193502) | Peat permafrost microbial communities from Stordalen Mire near Abisko, Sweden - I_Bog_N3_3 | ecosystem: Environmental > Terrestrial > Soil > Wetlands > Peat | place: Sweden: Abisko, Stordalen... | reverse complement strand
CCGAGAATCCCGGCATCCGTGTGCCGCCAGCCGTGGAGAACGGCGCCGGATAGGCCGCGCTCTCCTTTGCGGACCAACAGGCGCACGCGCGGGTCTTTCTGGGCGATGGCGGAGACAATCTCCTCGGTTCCGTCGCGGCTGTCGTCATCGACGACCAGAATCTCGTAGGCGATTCCCAGCGGGTTGAGCACGGAACGGACGTGGTCCAGGAGGCCGGGGAGGTTTTCGGCCTCGCGCAGAGTGGGGATGACCAGCGCCAGTTTCTCCTGCATAGTTTCCATGCCCTCGCCTTTACCAAAATCGGTTGTGCTTCTGCTGCAAAGTCCGCTAAAGATTGATGATATTCCATCTGAACATGTCAGAACCTTCGCCTCGAATGACGGCGATCACCACATGTTCTTAACTGTCAATTAATCGATCCGGGTCATGTCCAAGCCGCGGGTCCGACGACGCCGGTCGGACTCGCGGGCCCAACTTCGTCTGCTCCTTCGCGCGCAGTTCCCTTTATTGGGAAGAATGCTCAAATCCGCAACAGACGGAGGCCATCTCTGGCCGCGCGGAGGAGGAACAGCACAGTCTCATCCAGACTCCACCTTGCACCCCGTGAGACCGGAGAACGGTCTCGGACTGTAGAATGTGGTCTGGAGACCCATTTCATTTCATGAATCTGGCTTTTCTTAAGAGGCTGAAAGGCCTGTGCATCCTCCCTGTGCTGCTTTTCAGCGGGATAGGCTTTCTGGTGATGGGCTACCATCCGGGGGCCGAAGACAATGAAGTCTATCTGCCCGCCATCAAGGCGGACCTGAACACATCTCTTTTTCCGCATGACGCAGTTTTCTTTCAGTTGCAGATGCGCACCAGTGTCTTCCCCCATTTGATGGCGCACTCCGTGGCGATGACCGGGATGCCGTTGGAATGGGCGGAGCTTCTTTGGCAACTGGCCTCGATTTTCATGATTCTTTGGGCTTGCTGGAGCGTCGTCTGTCAGCTCTTTGAAGAGGCGGAGGCTCGATGGGCCGGGCTGGCCATGGTGGCGGCGATGTTTACGCTTCCGGTGGCCGGAACGGGGCTTTACATTGTGGACCAGTATCTGCACCCGCGCGCCATGGCAACGGCTCTGATCCTGTTTGGAGTCTCGCGGATTCTGAGCGGCAAGGGCTGGCAGTCCGTTCCCCTGCTGGTCTTGGGGACTGTGCTCCATCCGCTGATGGGCGCCTTGGGTATTTCCTTCTGCTGCATTCTCGCGCTTACGCTCTTCGAGCCGCTGCAAACACGCCTCCGCGCTCTTCGCGTAGGGCCAGTCTCGAATTCGTCTGCTACCGTCGCGGCATTTCTTCCGTTAGGCTCGGTATTCCACCCACCTTCGCAGATCTGGCTCGAAATTGCGCGCAACCGTCATTTGCTGCGCCTCTACCAATGGGAATGGTACGAGTGGCTGGGTGCGATTGCGCCGCTGCTGCTCTTCGCGCTGGTCGCGTATGTTGCTCATAGACGCCGCGAAACTAAATTAGCCCGCTTTGCCACGGCGATCTGCGTCTACGGGGTCTTCCAGATGGCAGTGGCGATGATCGTTCTCGGCCCCAAATCGCTGATCGGCCTCAGCGCGCTGGAGCCCATGCGCTTTTTACACTTGATCTACGTCCTGCTGATGCTTGTCGGAGGGGCGTACCTTGGGAGGCATGTCCTTCAGAGGAAGGCTTGGCGCTGGGCGGTTCTCCTGATTCTCGCCAATGGCGGCATGTTCATTGCACAGAGGCAATTGTTTGCCGGCACCGAGCACTTGGAGCTGCCAGAAAGGAGTTCGGCCAACCCCTGGCTGCAGGCCTTCACATGGATTCGCCAGAACACGCCCGGCGATGCCTATTTTGCACTCGACCCCAATTACTTGGCCGCGCCGGGCGAGGATTATCACGGCTTCCGCGCGCTGGCTGAGCGGAGCCAGCTAGCCGACAACATCAAAGACAGGTCCATGGTGACGCTGGTTCCGGAGCTATGCGAAGAGTGGGATCGACAGGTCAAGGCGCAGCAAGGCTGGGCCCACTTCCAGCTGACGGACTTCGAGCGGCTGAAGGCGCAGTTCGGCGTGAACTGGGTGGTGGTCTCGTACCCTCCGCCGGGTGGACTCGCCTGCCGGTGGCACAACGATGCTGTGTCGGTCTGCCAAGTGCCGTAAAAGCAGGGGTCAGGGGTTAGGGATCAGGGGTTAGGGATACCCCCCGGCTGGCGTTGCCGGACCGCAGGATATGAAACAGGTTCAGATCATGATCGCGGCGGTACAATCGAACTCCCGTTTCATGTTAGTTTTGAGTCATTAGCGGTCTGCGGCGAGAGGCTGGCAGCACGGATAAAGCGGTTCCTGATCCCTGACCCCTGATCCCTGTTTTTCCGGCCCGGAGACCGGACGATGCTCAACCTTACTCAGCGACTGATTCTCGGCTGCGTGTTGCTTGTCTGCCTGCCGGCATGGCTGGTGGTTGTCACGCATAACGCGCTGGCCGCCACAGGGCAGTCAAGGCTCGCGTACGTGTTCCTCACAGCGATGACAATCGTCGCAGCGGGAACTGTCTTCTTTGTGTTGCGGCCCATCCGCAGTCTGGCGCGCGATGCCCGCAGGATCGCTCAAGGCAACCTGGAACACCGGGTAGAGTGGAGCAGCCGCGACGACTTCGGCGAAATTGCCAGCGAACTGAACCGGATAGGGGTCAGGCTTCGCGGGCTGCGCGATACCGAGGCAGGGCGCCGGCAGATGGAGTTCCAGCTTTCCGACGCCGTGCTGCAATCCATCTTCGAGCCGATCATCGTGACCGATGGCAAGGGGCATGTGCTGAAGCTGAACCAGGCCGCGGCAGAGCTGCTGGGCGAAGCTGCCGGTGATCGCATGGCGCTGACAAATGCCCCTGGCGGCGACAAGATTCTGAGCGCCATTCACGACGCCGTCTCCATGCAGAAGGCGGTAGCCAAGGAGGACGAGGCTTCACTGCTTCCGATGCGGATCGGGAAACAGGAGCGCAGCTACCGTCTGCGCACCACGCCCATGCGTGACTCCGATGGACGGCTGCTGGGCACGGTGACGACGCTCGAAGACGTAACCACATTACAGGATGCCGACCGATTCAAGACGCAGTTCATCAGTGTGGCCAGTCGCAAGCTGCGTGATCCGCTGCTGCGCTTGCGGCGCGGCCTTTATGCTCTGGGACAGGGCTTTAGCGGCGAGTTGCTCCCCTTGCAAGCGGAGCTGGTGTCGGCGGCCAGCAACGAGAGCGAGAAGCTGGACGATCTGATGGGGGACCTGATTGAGGTAGCTGAGTTGGATGCCGGCAGGCGCGAGTTCACCTTGGATCACTTGCGCCCGTTGCAGGCCCTGAGCGAAGCCCGCGACCGCTTCTGCGACGAGGCGGCTGAGAAGCACATCCGCGTCGAGGTCAATGCATACGCCGATCTCTCGCTCGTGCAAGCAGACCGGCGCGCGCTGCGCTCTATTCTGGAAAACCTGCTGTCGAATGCCATTCGCTACACGCCGACCGAGGGGGAAGTTTTGCTGAGCGCCGAAGAGATTCCAGACTTTGTCCAGTTCACGGTACGCGATACCGGCCGCGGCATAGAAGCTGACCGGCTGGGCACGATTTTCGACCGATTCAACGCCTACTCGGATCGAGGTTCCGGCCTGGGGCTGGCGCTGGTCCGCCGGCTGGTGGAGTCGCTGGGCGGCCAGATTGCCGTCGAGAGCCGGCCGGGTCACGGGACCGCTTTCCGATTTACTCTTCCCGTGGCGGCCGTGCACGAAGTCCGTCACCCCGTCGAGGTGGGCTGAGCTATGGCAGAGATCCAACTGGAACGCAACCAGGAACCTGCCAAGCTCCGCGTCTACCTGGGGGCGGCGCCGGGGGTGGGCAAGACCTACCACATGCTCAACGACGCCTACCTGATGAAGCACCAGCAGGGCGTGGACGTGGTGATTGGCCTGGTTGAATCGCATGGACGCAAAGACACGGAGGCCCGGGTTCGCGACCTGGAGGTTGTGCCCCAGCGCGTGATTCCCTATCACGGGGTCAGCCTGAAAGAGATGGACGTGGACGCGATTCTGGCCCGCCATCCGCACACGGTTATTGTGGACGAACTGGCCCATACGAACGTTCCCGGCAGCAAGAACCGGAAGCGCTACGAGGATGTGCTGGAGCTGATGGACGCCGGCATCAACGTGATGACGGCAGTCAACATCCAGCACATGGAAACCTTGAACGATGCAGTCTACCGCTCCGCCAACACTGTCGTACGCGAGACTGTTCCGGACAGCTTTCTGAAGCGCGCCAATGAAGTGGTGAACGTGGACTTGACCGTGGACGAGTTGCGCTCCCGCCTGCGCCAGGGCAAGATCTATGCGCCGGAGAAGGTCGAGCAGTCACTGGCCAACTTCTTTCGCAAGGGCAACCTGAATATGCTGCGGGAGCTGGCTCTGCGCATCACCGCCGAGCAGGTTGGCAACCAGGCCTCCGCCTACCGCCGAACGCAGGGCTTGGAGCAGGCGCCGATTCCAGAGAAGGTAATGGTTTGCCTGAGCACGCGGCCCGGCACCGAGCGGCTGCTGCGGGTGGGCGCCCGCATCGCCGGCCGCCTGGCCAGCAACTGGTACGCCGTCTACGTCACCCGTCCTGACGATGACAAGGGCCACGGCGACCCGGAGGCCTTTCACCGCCTGGAGGAGTATCAGCGCATGGCCAAGGATCTGGGCGCTCGGGTGGTCTCGCTCACCGACCGCAACGTCTCCGATGCGCTGATCCGGTTTGCTCAGCAGGAGAGCATCTCCCATGTAGTCTTCGGCCAGTCGGTTCGCTCGCGCTGGGAGATCTTTCTGCGCGGCTCGGTCATCAACCGCTTTCTCTCAGAGGTTCGGGACGTGACGGTGCAGGTGGTGCCCATGGACAAGCCGCTGCGGCGGGGATGAAGCGGTCCACCATATCTGGCTTGAGTCGCATTGGAGCGCCGCAGGGGGCGGTTCATTCGGCCTTCCGACATGCTGGAGAGATTTTGGCGAGCCGAGGATGGATCTTCCGCAATCGATGCAGAACCTGGAAGCCTCGAAAGCGGCTGAAGAGCCAGTAGAAACCGGCGCGAAGGCCTTCCCGTGGGAGGGAACGATTCCCGGACCAGCCATCGATCGTTGGAGCGCTCAGCCAGCGCCGCTGTGCCGATGAAGCACCTCACGGGGCCGCCGCAAAGGCCGTCAAGCGGAAGCCGTTTGGAATCCCCGCAGGCTATCGCCGCAGATCCTCCCAGGAGATCTGCGAGTCGTCGTCCTTCTCATTGCGCACAAAGACATCCGCCGCCTTATGCCACTGGGCCATTTGCTCGGGTCCTGCTCCGTCCAGGGTGACCCTGTAAGCTCCCGGCCCATCGTCGCCTTTTGCACTCGTTAGAATGATTCCGTCATAGGCTATTCCTTTGTCAGTGATGACAGTGACCTTCTGGCCCACATCAAACATGGCAGTCCCCCTCCGTTTGAGAATCTTCTTATCAGCCTAACCCACTTTTTCGAAGTTTTTGTCCGGAGGGCTGGAATTTTCGGTGGATGATCGAGCGTGAAGGGCGGCAAACAACTGCTCACGAAGGAGGATGCGCATCGAATGCCGTCCTTTGAGGAGGCCCTCATCGGTTTCCTGTTGCTGTGGAGGCGCCCAACCAGCTTGCTCCGCTCCCACCGGAAAGAAGGCGCAGAGCTTTTATATCCCGTTGCGGCCCGTGGATGCGGGGGTGGGGCTTCAGAGTGGAGTTTCCCTGTTCCGGACTACCGGCCGGAGAACCAGTAGTCCAGAGAGGGCCCAGCGCTGTTCTGATTCACTTCAACTTATGGATCGTAAGCTGCCAGGAACGATCGCTCCGGCTTGAGCCGTCGACCTTTCAACAAGATGTCAGTGGATCATGTTGATGGTTTCCTGGGTGATGGTATCGAAGGTGGTCATTGCCTTGGAGTTGGCCTCGAAGGCGCGCTGCGCAACGATGAGGTCGGAGAACTCGGCCGAGATGTTGACATTCGAAGCCTCGAGCGAGCTGCCCTGAAGCGTGCCGCGCCCGCCAGCCCCGGCTGCACCCACCGAAGCCTGTCCGGAAGCATTGGTCGTCTGAAACTCGGTCGATCCCGCGTCAACCAGCCCCTGCGGGCTGCTTACCGTTGCGATCGCCAGTTGTCCCACGGTCTGATTCTGGCCGTTTGAGTACTGAGCCGAGACGGTGCCGTCGGAGGCAATCGAGAAACTCTGATACTCGCCACTGGTGTACCCGTTCTGGTAGGCGGACGAGGTTGAGCTGGCGGCAGCGGTCTGGCTGACGCTCGCCGTTCCGTTGCTCCCAAGCAAGTCCCAGGTCAGATTCATCGTCGCCGCTCCATCGGAGAGTCCGGCGAAGCTGATTCCGCTGACATCTCCGGAAGGGTTTGTCAGGTTGCCGCTGGAATCGAAGGTCATTGTGCCCGTCGTTTTTGTTCCTACCGGATCCTGCACCACGCCTCCGCTGGTGGAGATGTTGGCCCCGGAGATCGTCAACACGCCGGCGGCAGTGGACGAAACGGTCACTCCACCGGCTCCCACGGTGATCCCAGCCGCCGCCAGCGCGGTATTCAGATCTGTCACATAGTTGGCAACCGTCTCCGGCGTGCCGGTGAATGTCGGCAGAGCGGTGGTCGCCGTTCCGCCGGCCGTGGCAGGCGCGGTGATCGTCAGGTTTGTTCCCGCGTCGACGGTTCCCATCGAGGCGCCGCTTGCCCCGAATTCATAGTTAATCGTCGTGACCCCGGCGGCCGTGGTTGGGTTGGGCGCAATGGTGTCGGGCATTGAAATGCTGTACGACCAGGTGTTGTTTCCCGTCTTGGTGTAATTCACGGTGGCAACATAGCTGTTGCCCAGCGAGTCATAGACCGTCACCGGGCTGGACGCGGTGGTGCCGACAGCGGACTCGGAGTTCAGGTTTTGCGTCACACTGAAGGCCGTTGTCGCGGAAGGCGCCATCACCTGCCCGGTCGGGACCACGATATCGCTCAGGGCGCCGCTGGAATTTGTGATGCCGTTCATCGCGGCGTATCCCATGACTGGCTGGCCGGCGCTGGATTCCAGAGTGCCGGTAGAACTCAACTGAAAGTTCCCGTCGCGCGTGTACAGTTGGCTTCCACCATCGTCCAGCACGAAAAAACCCGCGCCATTGATGGCGGCATCGGTCGCGATACCGGTCGAGGAGATCGAACCATCGGTGAAATCGGTGCTGTTCGAGGCCACTTGCACGCCGGTTCCCACTTGAATTTGATCGCCGGAACCGGTTGTGCCCGTCTGCTGGTAGAACAGGTCGCTGAAGTTTGTCGTCTGCGCCTTGAAGCCGGTGGTGTTCATGTTGGACAGGTTGTTGGCAATGGTATTGAGCGCCGTGGAATCGGCGTCAAGACCGCTGAGTGGAATGTAAAAGCTGGGCATGGTGAGTCTCCTTGAGCCTTCCTCTGAAGTTGTCGCCAGCCTCGGTGGCCGGCGGTTGAACGGAGTCTGCCGGGCGGCTTCAAGCCGGCAGAATTGCTACTGCACGCGAGGCCGCCCATTCAGGGCCTGGGCCACGCGCTCGGATGCGGTGTTAGCCGCGGGAATGCTGAGGTTGCCGGGAGCGAGCCTGGCTGTTGCCGCGCTGATGGCGCCCGGAATGGTTGCCGCGGAATTGGGGCTCGCGGTTTGCGCGGAAACCGGCCTGCTTCCCTGGGAGACCGATTGAAGCTGAGCGCTTGCGCCATTGGCGGCGTTGCCGGCCAGGCCGGCGGTTGAGTCGCTGGTTGCGCCTCCGCTTTGGCTGGCGGGCGTGCTGCCGAGATCCGTGGAGAGCGTTTGGTTGATCGAAATCAACTGCTCCAGGCTGTTCACGTTCACCAACTGGTTGATGTACTCGTTGGGGTCCGTGTCCGCAGTCGGATCCTGATTCTGCATCTCGGTCACCAACAGCGTGAGAAAGTCATTGGCCGAGATGGTTGCCGAGTCGGTGCTTGCGCCGCCTGGACTGCTCGTGTTGCTCGCGCTGCCTGCCGATGCCGCCGCAGGGGTTGCAACTCCCCCGGCAAAAGCCTGCGCAGCCGTCATGTGATGATTCAAGATTCCCGCCGCCATTTTGCCTCCCTGCTCCTCCCTGTTTCGAGGTGCGCTTTTCCGCCTTGCTGATTCCCGGATTCCCGCCGGGCGTTCAATGGATCTGCAGCCTGTTCATGCCTGGATCCCGCATTCCGGTTCAGGCCATTACCGAAATGTGCATGCCTTGCGACCTTGCCTCCGGTGCGTTTCCGTCAAGCTCTGCCCGTAACACCGTGAGTTCCGAAGCGGCCGCGGGCAAAGCTGCTGGGCTCGGGTCCGGGCCGGATTGGGAGCCGGAACCGGCTTGCTGCCCTGTCTGCTCTCCCGGTCCTTGCTGCATGCCTTGTCCTGCGCTGTCCGCCCTTGCACCTCCGCCTTCGGGGGCTGCCAAGGTCAGCGTCTCGACCGGAGTGTGGTGTTCGGCCAGATAGGCATTCAAGCCCGCCAGGTGAGTCCCCAGCGCCTGGGCCGCAGCGCCTGAGGAGGGCACCAGTTCAGCGTGAACTCCACCCCCGCCGCTTGCATCCGCCCGAACGGCTACCCAACCCAGCGACGGATCCTGAAAGCCTGCCTCGGCATGCTGCACACCGGCATGAACCCAGGTCGGCTTCACCTGCGCAGCCCCGGCATCGAGCGCCGCAAAGGTCTCGCGGGGATCCGGCTCGATGGCGGCCGCAGCGGCAGTATGCTCCGAGCCACTAGGCGTCCTCATGGCTCCAGGCACGCTTATCAAGTCACGTGGCAACACGGAGAGATCGACAACTGCGCCAGAAGGCTGCCCTTCCGCGCGAAGACCTGCAGGCTTGGAAGAATGGAGGCGGCCCGCTCCAGCAACAGATTGCAAGATGGCGGGCGCCGGGAATCTTCCACCGCCAACTGCGTCTGGCTTGCTCACAATCAATGGCGCAGCCGAGGGCTGGCCGGATTGAGAGGCTGCATTGGCGAGCACCGGCGCCCGGTCAGGGTCATCGCCGCCGGCCGGCGCGGGAACCGCATGTGCTCCCAGGTTTGCCGGATGCATCGGAAGCTCGCCCGGCAGTTGTGCAGACGCCGGAATCGGGTCTTGTATCTTTGCCCCGGTCTGCGTTGTATTCTGCAAGACCGGCATGAACGCCTGAATTGGTTGCCGGCCCGGCGCGGGCGGTCCCATGCGGTTTTGGCCAAGCGCGACTGCCTGAGCGGGACCACGTTCCGGCTCGGAGGTTCGTGCCGGATTCTGGCTCATTTGTGCGGACCGCGTTCCGTCCTGAGCTGGCACCGTTGTTCGCGATGGGTTTTGTCCAGGAAGGAGCCCCTGAGCTGGCACCGGGTCGGGCTGCAGCCGCGGAGTCGCAATCTGTTCCTGCCGGGCTGCATGAGACAAATTCGGGACCGTCATCTGCGGCCGAGTTCGATTCTCGATGCCAGGAAACGCGCTGGAGGGCTTGTCGTTTGGCGACAGCGTCTCCGCCAGCATCTGACTCGACGCGGGGGCTTCTACCTGGTTTTGGCCATCCATTCCCTCAAAGGCCAATTCCTGAACGGGCGAGGCGGTCCGGATTGGGGCCTGGTTCAGTGCTTGCGGCAGGATTCCGCTCTGGCTGGGAACGAACGGCTGAAAGGACTCCCAGCCAGAAGCCAGATACTGGGCAGGTTTCAAATCAGGCGCGAGCGGCGCCGTCGTACTCTGCTCCGGCATCGCTGTCTGAGTGAAGTGCGGGCCAGGCATCTGTGGCTGAGTCAGGTCCCGCGAGCCGACTGCCATTGGCGAGGGGCTTGGGCCCGGCGCCGGCATCTCTGTGAGGTTGAGACCCGGCACTGCCGGCTCGATCGTCTTCTCACCAGAGAGAGCTGCAAGGGGCGGATTCTGTGTCGGCTCGTAGGTGCGAACCGGATACTGGTTCAGTGCTAAAGTCTGGATCCTCGCCGGAACTGCAACAGATGCCGGAGAAGGGCTCTGATTCGGAACCGGCAGTTGCGCGGAAATCCGCACGGATTCCCGAGTCGAGGCCGTGCCTTGTGCCCGCACAACGCTCTGAGCGGGTTTTGGGCCAGACAGAGGAATCTGAATCCGGTCGTTGCTCGGCAATACTGTGTGAATCGGATTTTCACTTGACGCCGCAGTTGCGGCCAGAATTTGGCTGGATTCCTGCGGCTGATTCAGATTCCAGCCCGGAAAAGACGGCTGAATTGGGCTTTGGCCGGGCACAACCGTGTGAGCCAGGTCGCGGCCGGCTGCGGGCACTTCGAGGAGCCTCGGGCCCTGGGAGCGCACGGCCTGCGGCGGAGTATCTCCTCGCATACTCGGCAGTGTTGCTGTGTCGAGGGTCGGGCTGAATGGCCCATTCGATCTGAAGCCAGGCAAGGCGCGTCCTGGTTCTACCTGTATTGCATCGCCTACGGTTGTTTCCGGAACGGCCGCGGCGGCCGGTCCGATCGCTCCAGTAAGAGCTTCCAGTGGCGGCGAATCCACCTGAGAGGAAGCGAAGCCAGCCGGCACGGCTAAAAGCCCATTTGCCCGAGTGGCTTCCGCCTGAGAGGAACGCGTCCTGCCGCTGGAACTGCCGACATCCGAAGTGGCGATTCGAGACGCCTGCGCCGCCTGCTCAGGACTCGTCATAGTCATCAGGATGAGGCCTGGCATGGTTGCGGCTGCGGCGCCCTCAGCATGGCAGGCCTTGATCGAATAATCCGGGCGGGAACTGCTCGAGGATCGGGGCTTCGACTCCGTCGCCGGCTTCTTCTCCTCCGCTCCGGTTGAGGCCGCGCTTCGAGTTCCGGCATTGAGCCGGTTTCCCTCTTCGGCTCCCCTGATGGCTGCCGGGGAAGACTGCCGTCCGGCGTGCGAAACTCCGCTTTGCTTCTGGGTCCATTGCATCAAGCGGAGGCCCGGACCCGCAGCCAGGGATGCGGTTGCCGCGGAAGATCCAGCGGCAGCTTCTTTCTGACCAGCTTGGGCAAAGCCGACTCCTTCATCCTCCGCTGGCTCCGCATTGACGAAGCCATTCGCCCCGGAGTTCAGGGTGGCCAAGAACGATTTCCAGCCCGAGCGAAAGCTCTCCGCCTGCCCGGCAATTACCGGCAAGGAACATCGAGGGGCAAACCCAGTTGGCCCGGCGCCATGCGATGCTCCCGGAACCTTGCCGAGCTCCGGCGCCGGAACTCCCTTCGTTCCCATCGCGATTGCCGCGGCAGCGATCATGGCAGAAGGCAGAGCAGACAGTGTGCCAAAGGTAGACAGGCGCGGGTTAAAGCATTGTCAGAAATGGAACGGAATCTCCCGATTCAGGAAGCTTCCGGGCCCTTTGTGCGGATTTTCCCTCAAGCTTCATCTCTCGCGCCCTCGCTTCTCCGGGCGGCGGATTCCGAGGCGGCAGGCGCTTGAGAGAGGTGCTCAACCCTGCCGGAGGATCCTGCGCCGGCCTCCTCGCGGAAGAGCCGGGAGCCGTACCAATCGTCCAGGGCCTGTTGGCCGCGCCGGCCTGCCGCAACGGCCTCCTGGGCCTCGGTCTCCCCGATCAAGGTTTCGGCCTGACGGCGCTCGACCCTCTTACCCAGAAACTCCCGGCGCAACGCCGCCACGTCGTCTTCCATGGTCTCGATCCTTTCCCCAAGCGCCGCGGCATGACGGCTGGCCGAACGCGTCTCTTCGAGGCCCGCGAGCCGGTCCGGCAAGATGCCCGTCCGCGCACTGTCGTCGATCAGCCGCCGGCCAAGGCGATCTCTTTCCGCGGTAACCGCGAAGGCATCCCGGAGCCGGCCCAGTTCACCGAGAGCGGATTCCAGCGCCAGGCGGCTCTGCTCCTCTTCAAGATCCCGGATGCGCAGCAGGCGGCGCAGGGCGCGCGAGACGGCCATGGCTCACACCTCGCCGGTCAACGTGGCCAACTGGCGCAGAGAGTCGGCAAAACAGAGTTGCTCATGCTCCTCCTGGGTCATGAAGGCCCGCATCGCTCCCCGGGTGCGCAGCGCGCGGTCCAGTTCCGGGTCCGAGCCCGCCTTGTAGGCCCCGATGCGCACCAGATCCTCAGAGCGGGCGTAAACGGCCAGCAGACGGCGCAGAAGAGCGGCCTGCTCGCGGTGCGCGGGCTGGGTGACAGCCGGCATCAGGCGGCTGATCGAGTCCAGCACTTCGATGGGCGGGTACCAGCCCTCGGCGGCCAGCGTCCGCGAGAGCACCACGTGGCCGTCGAGCAGCGCCCGCACCGCGTCCACCAGAGGATCCTGCTGGTCGTCGCCCTCCATCAATACGGTATAAAAGGCGGTAATCGAGCCGACCCGGAACTGTCCGGTGCGTTCCACCAGCCGGGCCAAGCGGCTAAAGACCGAGGGCGTATAGCCCTTGTTCGTGGGCGGCTCTCCGGCGGCCAGGCCAATCTCCCGGGCGGCCATGGCAAAGCGGGTGAGCGAGTCCAGCACCAGCAGCACGTGCTTGCCCTGGGCGGCAAAGAACTCGGCGATGGTGGTCGCGGCCAGGGCCGCCCGCATCCGAAGCAGCGGCGACTGGTCGGAGGTGGAGACGACCACGACGGAGCGTGCCCGGCCGGCGTCGCCGAGCGAATCCTCAAGGAATTCACCCACCTCGCGGCCCCGCTCGCCGACCAGGCCGACCACGGTCACATCCGCCTCGGTGTTGCGGGTCATCATGCCGATCAGCGTGCTCTTGCCCACGCCCGAGCCGCCAAAGATGCCCACCCGCTGTCCCCTGCCCACCGTCAGAAGCGCGTCGAGGATGCGGATTCCCGTGCCCAGCGGAGTGCGAATCGGCACCCGGTCCAATGGCCGGCGCACCATCCCGTCCAGCGGCAGCGACTGGGTGACGGCGGGGGGAGGGCCGTCATCGATGGGCGCGCCCAGCGCATTCAGCACTCTGCCCATCAGCGCCGGCCCCGCCTCGATCTCGGGATTTACGCCCAGGGCGGAGACCTGATTTCCGAAGCGGATGCCCTCGGTGCTTCCTACCGGCATCGATAGCACATTGGAGCCGCGAAAGCCGATCACCTCGGCCAGATGCGCGCCGCCAAACTGGTCCTGAATCTCGCAGCACTCGCCGACCGAGGCAAGAGGCCCTGCCGATTCGATGGTCTGCCCCACCGACTCGAGCACCTGCCCGCGCCATCGCCAGGGCTGGCCGCGCTCCAGGCGGGCAAAGTAGCGGCTCAGCATGCGGTTCATGCGCGGCTCTCCTGGCCCGCGCTGAAACGGTCGCCCGCGGACTCGGCATTCCGGGAGCTGCGACTCTCTGCTCCGGCGGAGCCTGCGCGGTCAAAGAAGCCGCGCTCGATCTCTCCCAACTGCGCTCGAATCCCCAGGTCAACAGAACCGAGCTCGGTCTCGATGACGCAGTCGCCCAGCCGCATCTCTTCGCCAGCGAGCACGGCGGGCTTTATGGCCCGATTCGGCAAGAGAGCGATAGCCTCGGTCCACAGATCCAACTCGGCCGCGGGCACGCGCAGTCGAACCTGCGTGGAGCTGGAGAGCTGGCCGAGCGCCACCCGCACTGCTCCGGTCAGCAGCAGCGGGTCCATCTGCGCCTCGCGGCGCAGGATGCGCGCCGCCACGGCCAGCGACAGGCTGACTACCTCGTGCTCGACCTCGCGCAGGTAACGGTCCCGCTCCTCAGCAAAGCCCGCGATCCAATCGGCGGCTTGCTGCCTCCTATGCTGCTCTGCCGCAGCCTGGGCGGCCTCCTGTGCCTCTCGCTCGGCATGGCGTCCCTCCTGGCGGCCTCGCTCGCGGCCGGCCTCGAAGGAACGGCGCGTCTCCTCGGCCATCTGGAGCTCGAACTCGGAGTGGAGCCGGGCTTCGATCGCGCTGCCCTTGGCATCCGCCGCCGATGCCTCTGAGGCCTGGGACGCAGTCTCTCCAGCCTCGGTAAATCCATGCCATGCCGGCAAGGGAGGCGCATCGGGGCTGGCCGGGTATTCGAAGACCTCGATCCGCCCGGGGGCGGGGCTGCGCGTTGCCGATGCCACTTGATGCACGGATTGCCTCTCACCTGTGGACAGTGAACAGTGGACAGTGGTCAGTAAGAGCATGGCGCACCAATAACTGCTCACTGACTACTGACCGCTATTCACTGTTCGCGCTTTACTGTTCACTTTCCACTGTCCGCTGTTCACTGTCCACTGTTCACTGTTCACTGTCCGCTGTCACGCCAGCATCTCGTCGCCGGTCTCCAGCTTGAGAACCACTTTGCCCTCAGCCTCCAGCCGCCGGGCCAGGTTGAGAATCTCCTGCTGGGCCTGAGCCACCTCGCGCGAGCGCACCGGGCCCAAAACTTCCATGTCTTCCTTCAGCATTTCGACGGCGCGCGAACTCATGGATTTGAAGATCTGGGCGCGTAGTTCGTCCTTGGCGCCGCGCAGGGCGAGCGCCAGTTGCCGCTTGTCCACGCCGGAGACGATCTCGCGGATGGTGGCCGGCGGCACCGTCACCAGATCTTCAAAGGTAAACATCAGGTTGCGGATGGACAGGGCAAGCTCCGGCTGTCCATCCTCGATGGTCTCAAGGATCTTCTTCGACTCCTCGGCATTGAGCCGGTTCAGCAGATCGGCGACCGCCTTGAATCCGGAGTAGCTCTTGCGCGCCGTATCGCCCACGCTCTCCAGGCGCCGGTGCAGGATGTGGGCCACCTTCTGCGCCATTTCGGGTGAAAACTGGCGCATCTCGGCCAGCCGCTGAATTGACAACACCTTGTGGTCTTCGCTCAGGTTGTCCAGCACCATCGAGGCCCGCCTCGGGTCCAGGTGAGCCAGCACCAGGGCAATCGTCTGCGGATGCTCGGAGTCAAGCAGCTTGCCCAATTGCTGGGGATCGGTGCGCTGCAGCTTGGCCAGATTACCCTGCGCAGCCTCCTGCGAGCGGCGCACCAGCATCAGCAGATCGTCGGCGCGCTCCTTGCCAAAGGTCTCCATCAGCAGCCGGCTGGCGTAGTCCAGGCCGCCGTGCATCATGTAGTTCTGGGTCTCCAGAAGCTCCCAGAACTCCTCAAGAATCTCCGCGGAGAGCTCGGGCGTAATGCCACGCAGATCGGCCAACTCCTCGGTAAGCCGCTGCACGTCCACCTCCGGCAGCGCGAGCAGAATCTCCTTGGCCAGCTTCTCGCCAACCGCTACAAGAAGAACGGCCGCCTTGCGCACCCCGGTCATGTTCGCCGTCGTGCGACGCCGCGCTGCCCCGTTCTGATTATCCTGTTCGGCCAAGGCCCCGGTCCTTTCCCTTGCTGCGCTTCAGCTCTTCCGCTTTTGAGCTCGCCCGTCTTTCGCGTGCCTGCCTGTCAAGTCCTTCTCACCCGCCGCTACCTTTATTTGTTCCGCCTTCTTTCGCGCCAATCCTCTCTTTTCCGGGGGGCGTTTTCGCCGCCTTCGGCGTTATTCGGAGTGAATCCAACTCTGCAGCAGCCGGGAGCTCTGCGTCGGCTCGCGCTTCAGGTGGCTGGTGACCTGCTCGAAGATCTCCTGCGTTCTGATCCGCTCAGGGTCGGCTTCGACCGGCTCAGGCGGCTTCAGCGTCCGTTGTTCCGCAATTCCCGCGGGGCCCGGCAGATTCCTGGTTTCTTCCCTCAGCACCTGCTTTGCCAAAGGGCTGGACCGGGCCTGGCGCAGGGCGGGACGCACTCCGAAGGCCAGCACCACCAGCAGGCCGGCCAGCAGGGCGGCGTACTTGACCACAACCGGCGAGGCTTCCGCCGTAGCCAGCAATTGAGACGGCATCGAGACGGGCGGCTGGAAGCGGTTCTGGTCGAAGGCCAGATCCTCGACGGTGAGCATATCTCCGCGTTTGGCATCGAAGCCAACCGCGGCCTGGGCCAGGGTGGTCAGGTTGCGCAACTCCTCTGGCGAGCGAGCGAGCCATTGCGCCGCCTTTTCCCTGGACGCGGCCTGGGCCAGGCGATCATTGACCACAATGGCGGCGGTCAGCCGCCGGACCCTGCCCGGAGATTCGATCGTGTGCCGAACGGTCTTTGAGGACGCATAGGTTCCGGATTCAGTCTTGGCGCTCTGCGGCGCGCTGCTTTGCTGGGGATAGACCGGCAAGGCCTGCGAGTTGGGCGCATTCGAGGCCGTGCCGGGAACGCCGGCGGCCACCGGCTGGGAACCAGCCGACTGATCGGTGCGCTGCATCGAAAGCGTCACCGTCTGGTCAGGGTCGTAGCTCTCCTGGGTCTCCTCGGTGGCCGCCGGGTCGTAGTCCAGGGTCACCGAGGTCCGCACGTTGCCCGCGCCGGTCACCGGCTCCAGAGTGGCAATCAGCTTCTCCTCCAGAGCCTGCTCGGCGCTCAACCGCATGGCTTCGGCGGTCTTGGGCCCCAGCGGCAGATGGCCGTCGGCATCGACCAGCACCACACGGTCCGGCATCAGACCATCCACCGCCGAGGCCACCAGGTTGCGAATCGCCTCCGGCTCCCCGTCGGCCAGGGAGCGATGACGCGGCTTGATCACCACCGAGGCCTTCGCGGGGCGCTCTGCATCGCGAAAAAACGAATCATGGGGCAGCACCAGGTGGACCCGCGCCGAGGCAACGTCGGAGAGCGAGCTCACCGTATGCTCCAGCTCTCCCTCCAGAGCCCGCTGGTAGTTGACCTGCTCATCGAACTCCGAGCCCACCCAGTTGGGCTTGTCGAAGATCTCAAAGCCCAGCCGCCCGCTCTTGAGGCCCTTGGCGGCGGTCAGCAGGCGCGCCTTGTCCAACTGCGCGGCCGGAACCTGGATGCCGGTTCCGTCGGCATTCGGTTCAAAGGGAATCTGAGCCTGAGAGAGAATCTGACCTGCCAGACGAGCATCCTCCGGGTCCATATCCGCGTAGAGTGTGCGCCAGTCGGTGCGCAGCCCGTACCAGAAAAGTCCCCCGACCAGCGCCACCAGCAACCCCGAGGCCAGCAGCGCCCAGCCGCGCTCGGCCGGCTGCATGCCCGCCCAGCGAACCCGTCCCAAGGCCCAAAGACCGGCCAGCCGGTCAGCCAATTGGGGTTCTCCGGGCCTGGCCGGCGGGCTTTTTTCCAACTGTGTTCCGGTGGCCATGGTTTCCGCTCTCGCCGTTGCAAGTTTTCAGTGATCCGTTGTCAGTTTTCAGAGATGCGCCTGATAGTGAATTACGGACAACTGACTGCTGACAACTGACTACTAAAACTGCATTCCGATCACCTGCTGGTAGGCCTGCACAGCCTTGTTGCGCACCGCCAGCGCCAGCTCAAAGGCCATGCTCGCCTTCTGGGTGGCAATCATCGCCTGATGAATATCCACGCCGGAGCCGGTCATCAGTCCGGTTACAGCGGCGCTGGCCTGGTCTTCGAGCCGGTTGACCTGGCCAACCGCGTCGGTGAACAGCTCAGAGAACGGTGCGGGAGAATTGCCTGAGCCGGCAGACGAAATCGCCGCCGTTCCTGCGCCGGAAAGAACCGGCAGTTGCTCCGTTGCCGCTGCTATGGGATACATCGCGGGTATCATCGGTTCTCCCTGCTGCCTCAGCCGCCAGTTTCAGCCTCTCGGCCGCCGCTTCCCGCCCGAGCCGGCAAGCTCCGGCCCAGGATTAAGACTTCGCGATCTCCAATGCCGAGGCGATCATGCCCTTTTCGGCCTGCACGGCGGAGCTATTCAGACCATATGCACGTGTCGCCCCCATCAGGTCCACCATCTCTGTGAGGGGATTAATGTCCGGATACGAGACATATCCGTCCGCGCCGGCATCCGGATGGCCCGGATCATAGCGCCGGAGAGGGGGAGAATTGTCTTCGACGACGGCGGCAACATGCACGCCCGGCGCCGCCGGCCCGGAGCCATTCAGATTGATTGGAAACAAAGACGCCGAAAGCGGGGGCAATGCCGCACCGGCGAAGGTTCCGGAGCCGGAGGCCCCCGGAGCCGTGCTCTGCGCGGCCACGCTGAAGGAGTTGGCGAACTCCGGGTCGCCGGGGTTTGCGGCGAAGACGACGTGCTGGCGCCGGTAGACGCCGCCTGAAGCCGTGCGCGTCGTCTCCGCGTTGGCCATGTTGGCCGCCACGACCTCGGCGCGCATCCGCTCGGCCTGCATCGCGCCGCCGGAGGTCTCCATCATTGCAAAGAGGTTCATCCTTCCGCCTCCTTTCCGAAAAAGATTCCTGCACGTCACGGTCCAAGTCACTTGCTATCCGCATGGATGGCATCCAAGACGAGCTGGTTCTGCTGGCGAAGCAGAGCGATTCCGGTCTTGAACCGGAGTTGCGCCTCGGCCAGGTTCAGGCTCTCGCGATCCATGGAGACGTTGTTACCGTCGGGCCGCGCGACAAGTCCGTCCACGGTCTTCAAGCGCACCGGGCGCGCCGCGCTTCCCTGCTCCACGTCCGTCAGAGCCTCCCGCATCTCGGCCTCGAAGTCCATGCCAACGGCCTTGTAACCGGGGGTATCGATGTTGGCCATGTTGGCCGCGGTCAGCTTGGCCTCGCTGTTGGCCAGATCGAGGTAGCGGGCAATCTGGTCGCCGAGCTGAGTCTCGATTTGCATCTCCGTCCTCCCTTCTGGACGAGAGCGCCTTAAGCTCCTAGCTCCTAGCCTCTAGCTACTAGCTAGAAGCTAAAAGCTAGCAGCTGGAAGCTGCCCTAGTTCATCGTCAGGCCGAAGTCGATCTCCCTGGAGGTCAGCACGGCCTCTTCGCCGGCGAGGATGGCGCCTCGCTCGAGGACGTGTTCGAGTTCGCGGACATTCCCCGGCCAGTCGTGGATGGCGAGCTTGGCCAACGCCCCCTGGTCAATCCGCTTGACCGGCGCCTCGCGGCCCATACGCGCGAGAAAGTGATTGACCAGCAGCGGCAGATCGTCGCGATGCTCGGCCAGCGACGGGGTGCGAATGAGAAAGACGGCCAGCCGATAGTAGAGATCGGCGCGAAAGGCGCCCGCCTGGGTCTGCTGGGCCAGCGGCTGATGCGTAGCGGTCACGATGCGCACATCCACCTTGACGGTCTCGTTGTCGCCCACCCGCTGAAGTTCGCCGCACTCCACAAAGCGCAGCAGCTTGGATTGGAGGGCCAGGGGCATCTCGCCGATCTCGTCCAGAAACAGCGTTCCCCCGTCGGCCGACTCAATCCGTCCGGTGCGCCCCTGCACCGCGCCCGTGAAGGCTCCGCGGGTGTGGCCGAAGAGCTCGGCCTCCAGCAGCGCTTCTGGGATGGCCGCGCAGTTGATGGCGACAAACGGCTTGCGGCTGCGGGGCGAGAGCCGGTGGAGAGCCTCGGCCACCAGCTCCTTGCCCGAGCCGGTAGGCCCTTCAATCAGCACCGGCGTCGAACGGGGCGCCACCAGACGAATGCGGCGGCTGACTTCGAGCATGCAGGGGGCATAGCCAATCAATTCAGGCAGCCGCCCGCTGGAAGCGGCCTCGATCGCGGAGGAGGGACGATTCGCTTCGGCCGGAGGTATCCCTGGGGAACTGGGCTGAGGATGCGGCAGGGCCGAGGCAGCCGACGATCCGCTTTGCGGCAACAAGGATGCCGGAAGAGAGGCGGGATGAGCCTGACCGGGCCGCGGATTGGGGCGCGCGAGCTCAGTCAGCGGGTTTGTTTTGTCAAGCGCCGGCGCGGCATTCCAGATCGCCGTGTCGTTATCCTGCGAGCTGCGAAGGGCATAGAGCAGCTCCTGGCGGTAGGGTCCGCGCGGACTCTCCTGCTCGACAGAGCCGCTCGTCGTCACCAGATCCACCCCGGAAAACCTGGCGCGAAAGTCCCTGAGAAACTCGGCCAGTTCGAGATCGGGCAGCCATGAGTCTACGATGACGGCTTCGGGCAGGGCAGCTTCGGCCTCTGCCCAGGCCTGGGCGCCGCCCTCGGCTTCCCGCACTGCCCAGCGAAGTCCAGTGAGAGTCTGGGAGAGCCGTTGGCGGAAGCTGCGATCCGCGCTGGCTACCAGCGCCGTGCGCGAGCGGGTTCGGGTGGCAAGCGAAGGAGTCGAGACGAGAGCGGTGGCCATGGAATTCTCCTGAAGATGCGCGGTTGGGATCGAGGATTGGAATCAGCACGCCTCAAGAAACGGCGGAGCGGCGGAGGGCGGAATCGCGGGCAGCGGAAGCGGAGACAGGACTGGAAGGCCAAGGTCGCTCTCCGGAGGCACCATGTAGCCCTGCCCGCGCACGGTGCGGATCAGTTGTCCGGGAGGCCGGTCCTTGAGCTTGCGGCGCAGGTAGTTGACGTAGACATCCACAATATTGGTGGTCTGCGTCGGCTCCAGGTTCCAGACCGAGTCCAGCAGCTCGACCCGCGAGACGCACTGGCCGCGATTGAGCATCAGGTGCTCGAGCAGGGCAAATTCCTTGTTGGTGAGCAGAACCGGCTGGCCTCCGTGGCGGGCCGTGTGGTCCAGCCGGTCCAATTCGAGGTCGCCGGCGCGCAGCAGCAGGCGCGCCTCGCGCTTGCGGCGCAACAGAGCCCGGCATCGAGCCCGCAGTTCGTGCAGGCTGAAGGGCTTGATCATCAGGTCGTCGGCCCCTAGGTCCAGGCAGCGGACGCGCGTATCCACCTCCTGCCGGGCGGTCAGCACCAGCACCGGCAGATTCGCGTCGAGCGCGCGCACCTCTTCAAGCACCTGCTCACCGTCCTTGACCGGCATGTTCAGATCGAGAATGGTAAGGTCGGGCAACTCCTGGCGGAATGCCTCCACGGCGGCGGCGCCATCATGGGCCAGACGGACACGGTGACCGTCCGCCTCCAGGCCGCGGCTCAAAAACAAACCCAGCGCTTTGTCATCTTCGGCAATCAATAGCCTCATGGCAACCTTTCTCTTTGGGAAACGCCGCCGGCCGGCAAAGTCTGCCTGCTCCGCGTTCCCATCGAGCCGGCTTAGTGTGCGCTAAGGAACGGCTCCTTATTACCTTCACGCGAAGGAGAATGGAACTCAAGATTGGAAAGAAGAAAGAAGAGAAGGCGATTGCAGAAACGGGACTGAAGCCGGGGGAATTCCCAAAATGGCGCGGGTGTTTTGTTAGAAGTTAGAGTGTTCTCACTCACTTCCCGAAGAGAATTTTCACGGTTTGCTGATTCGCGCTTCGGTTGCCTTGCGAACAGCCTCAGCGTCCGCAATGTCTTGCGGCCTCCCGGCAGCCAGCTTTGACGCAATGAGGTCGGGGGCGGCGATGAAAAACGCCTTGAGGCCACTTTTTTGATCGAGCACGCCTTCCACGCGCCTTCCCCAAGCGGCCTCGAAATCGACGCCCGGAATGTCAGGAAGAATATCGACGCAGCGCGGATCGTGTCCGAAGCGAAAGAAGCAGCCTCGCACGGAGAAGTCCTCCGGCTTAATGCCCTGAAGCGGCGCTCCGAACGCGGCGAGCGCGGCGTAAGTCGCTTGCGCGTTAGCCGGATCGGCTTGGATGAAAAGGTCGATGTCCTTGGTAAAGCGGGGCTGGGCGTGAAAGATGACGGCATAGCCGCCAACAATCAGGTACTTAACGCCATGGGCATTGAAGGCGGACAAAAGGTCTTTGTAGTCTTGGTACATCCGGCTCGACCTCCCAACCTTTCAGCGCATAGGCGGCGAGAACCATCTCCTCGGCCGCGTCGATCCGCTCATGCGCGGGCCTGCTCTGCCAGTAACGATACTCGTCGGCCTTCATCTCGTCGAAGCTCGTGTACTTGCGAAGGATCGTTCCCATGCCTCTATTGTTTCACTGCAAAGTGCCGGATTCAACGCCTATTTTGCGACTGAATCTTGAGACTCGCTGATCTTTTTCAGGGCACGGCGTGGCGTCCCAATTTCCGTCCTTTGTGAAACACACTGCATGCAACAGATTCTTGGGGACACTCCAGCCATAGGACTAATGCTGGCTGCTTCTGGCCCGCGACGCCGCTTTCTCTTGGTACATTCCGGCGTCGGCCCGGTCGACAAGCTCCTTCATCGTCTCGCCGGGGAGCCGTTCGGCAAGCCCTATCGAAGCTGCCACGCGCAGTTTTCTGGGCGCGGAGCTTCCCTGCACCGTGTAGTTTCCGCAGACCCACTCCTGAAGCCGGTCAACCTGCCCGCGGGCCTCCCTGATTCCGCAATGCAGCAGGAGGATGAATTCATCGCCGCCCCAGCGCCCAATGGTGTCGGTTGCGCGGCAAACCGATCGCATCTTGGCGGCAAACTGCTTTAACAGCTCATCTCCAACCAGGTGGCCGTGCTCATCATTCACGCGCTTGAACTCGTTGATGTCGGCGATGGCAACACAGAACGGCGCGCCGAGATGAAGGGATTGCTCGATCTGGCCTTCCACCCACGGCCGGCTGCGCAGGCCGGTGAGCGCATCGCGCGAGGCGATCTCCTCGGCTTCTTCCAGCCGGACCTGATAGTTCGAGACCTCGACCCGAAGCTTGTCGATTGCCTCTTTGCCTTCGGCGGCCATCCTGTCGATCGAGGTCTTCAGATCCGAAGCGCTCTTCTTGATTGATTCGCGGATTTCAGTCAGATCTTCAAGCCTGGCGATGCCTTTGAGCCGCGTTGTCACCTCGGTAATCTGCTCAGCGCAGCGCTGATCCCGTTCGCCAACCGACTCAGCC
>Ga0302157_10002256_pt1 | contig 22582 bp, 11 predicted proteins | sample I_Bog_N3_3_FD_193502 | JGI IMG/M metagenome (GOLD analysis project Ga0302157, IMG submission 193502) | Peat permafrost microbial communities from Stordalen Mire near Abisko, Sweden - I_Bog_N3_3 | ecosystem: Environmental > Terrestrial > Soil > Wetlands > Peat | place: Sweden: Abisko, Stordalen... | reverse complement strand
CGCTCAAGCCCCAATCGATCAGCTGACGAACTCGCGCGTCAATCGTCGCGTCGGTCCACTCGCGATCGAGTCGAAGGTACCCACCGACGGCTCGCTCGTCGCCGGCCATCGCGACCAGAGCGCGCACCTCGGCTTCGGCGAGGTCATCGTCCCAGCAGTTCGCCACGACGCTCGAGACGCCGCGCAGTGACCCGGCGTCGCCCGCAGCCGGAAACGAACCGGTCGCCCACCGTCGCGAGGAGGTGTGCAGCGTCACGGGCGCGCCACTTCTGAGTGCTCGTACGGCGTCGAGGAGCTCATCGCGCAACTCGGTGCTCAAGGACGCGCGATAGGCGGCAACCTCCTCGGCGCCCTCGCCGAGTGTCGCCTCAGGAGAGGACGCGCCGGTGCCCAGTCCCTGGCGAATCCGGCGCGCGAGGTCCTCGACGTCGAGGCCGCGCGACGCGAGCGCGTCGCGGCACGCGCGACAGAAGCAGATGGAAAGCAACGCGTCGTCGGTCGAGCTCACGCGCGCGAACTCGAGCTTGTCGTGGACGCCACCGTGGTCGAGACCCATCGGACCGCACGCCTCGAGCACGACGCCGCGACACTCGGTCGTCAGCAGCGTCTCTTCAACGAGGGTGCGACAGTACGCACGCACTTCGTCCCAGCGAGGACAGAGGGCGTAGGGGTAGGGCTCGTCGAAGGCGTTACGCACGACGAGGTCGGAGTACTCCGCCGCCGCGTCGTCGAGGTGGGTGAGGACGATCCACGCGTCGACCGCACAGCCTTCGGCCGCGAGTCGACGCTGCGCCTCGAGGAAAGGGCGCTCGCCCTCGAGCCAGTGCGGCGCGCGCGGCACCAGTCGGCGTCCGCGCCAGACGTCCTCACGGATCGGGATGTAGGCGGCGGAGTAGGGAACGTCGGTGACCCGACGGGTGGGGTGCAGCGGTCGGGGCACCCGCGCCGCGTGGTACGTGGCGGCGAGGGCCACCACGTCGAGGCCCACCTCCGCGGTGCGCGACGCGGCCGCGTCATCGTCGAGGTAGTCCCAGGGGTAGGCGTAGCCGGTGACGCTCACCATCGCGGAAGGCCTCCGTCGTAGGTCGGGTCGATCGAGCGCATGTAGCGGGTGTCGTTGCGGTCGGTGATCCCGCAGGCGAGGTAGCGCTCGTGGAGTCGCGCCAGTGCGTCACGGTCGAGCTCGACGCCGAGCCCCGGCGAGGTCGGGACGTCGATGGCCCCGTCTCGAAACGTCAGGACGCCGTCTTCAATCACGTCCTCGTCCTTCCAGGGCCAGTGAGTGTCGAGCGCGTAGGTCAGGTTCGGTACCGACGCCGCGACGTGGGTCATCGCCGCCAGGCTGATCCCGAGGTGCGAGTTGGAGTGCATCGAGAGGCCCAGGTCGAAGGTGTCACAGATCGCCGCCAGGGCGCTGACCTTTCGAAGCCCGCCCCAGTAGTGGTGGTCGGAGAGGATGACTGACACGCTGCCGAGGGCGACCGCCGGGGCGACGTCCTCAAAGCCGACGACGCACATGTTCGTCGCCAGCGGCGTCGGGGTCTCGCGGGCGACCGCGGCCATGCCGGTGAGCCCGGGGGTCGGGTCCTCTAGATACTCGAGCACGCCCTCCAAGCGACGCGCGACGTCGATCGAGGTCGCGACGCTCCAGGCGGTGTTGGGGTCCAATCGCAATGCCAGCGTGGGGAACGCGTCGCGCAACGCGAAGATGGCCTTCATCTCCTCCTCGGGTGCGAAGACGCCGCCCTTGAGTTTGAGGGCACCGAAGCCGAACGTCTCGACCATCCAGCGGGCCTGGTCGACGATGCCCGAGGGATCAAGCGCCGCGCCGAAGCGGTCGGACGCCCCGCCCGGGTGTGAGGCCCACTTATAGAAGAGGTAGGCGGAAAACGGCACGCTCTCGCGGACGGCGCCGCCGAGCAGGTCCGACACCGGTCGAGCGAGGAGTTTGCCCTGGACGTCGAGTGCGGCCACCTCGAAGGCCGCGAATGTGCGTAGCACCGTCCCGACGGAGCTGATCTGCCCGGTCAAGCCGTGACCGTCTGCACCGACGGCCCCACCGAGGGTGGCGGCGGTCACATCCAGCATGCGACTCGTCGAAAACACGTCGACGCCAATAAGGGCGGCGGCGACGGCGTGCAGCCGGGCCAGGTGGGCCGCGTCGCCGTAGGACTCGCCCAAGCCGATGACGCCATCGGTGGTCTCCACCTCGATGATCGAGCGCAGGGCGAAGGGCTCGTGCACCCCCACGGCGTTGAGCAGCGGTGGATCAGCGAAGGCGACGGGCGTGATGAAGACCTTGGTGATGCGCGTTGGGCTCATGGACTCAGGTCGCTGGCGAAGGGACGGGCAGTTTGCGACCCCCCACCCGTGGTGGAAGACTAACGCATGGCATCTTTCTCCCCCTCGTCACCGCGTACCGCGCCACGATGTTGAGAGCGGAGCCGATCACGTGACGACGTTGCGCCAGCGAGTTCGTGACGGTGTGGACCTGCGCGGGACGTTCCTCAACCTCGGCTCACCTCTCGTCGCCGAGGTGCTGGCCCTCAGTGGTTTTGACTGGTTGCTCGTCGACCTAGAGCACGGTTCGCGCAGCGAGGAGGCGTTGATCGGACAACTCCTCGCGGGTGCCGCTCACGAGGTGCCCGTGTTCGTCCGCGTCGAATCGGCCGAGCGCATTCGCGTGGGCCACGTGCTCGACCTTGGCGCCTGCGGAGTGATGTTTCCGCGTTTGGACTCGCCCGAAGAGGTTCGGGCGGCGGTTTCGCACCTCTGGTATCCGCCCGAAGGCGACCGGGGTGTGGCGACCTATAACCGGGCGCGTTCCTTCGGCGGGGACACCCGCGACAGCGCGGGGGTGAACGCCGACGTCATCGGCGTCGTGCAGATCGAGTCCGCCGCCGCGGTCGAACACGTCGCGAGTATCGCCGCCATTCCAGGCGTCGACGCCCTCTTCGTGGGTCCCTCGGACCTTTCGGCGTCCCTCGGCGTGCCGGGGCAGCTCGACGCACCGATCTTTATGGACGCCCTCGACGCCGTGGTCAGCGCCGCGCGGTCCGCGAAGATCGCGGCGGGGATCTTGACCGGCGACCCTGACGCCGTCGCGGCGCTCAATGAACGCGGCTTCTCCTTCGTCGCGGTCGCCTCGGACTCCGCGCTCTTGCGCCGGGCGGCGCTGGACGCGACGTCGCGGACTGATTTTGGAGAGCGGTGACGGCCCGTGACGTGGGACTCGCCACGCCGGTGCTCGATGGGGCGACTACACCCGGGCGGTGACGCGGCGGTACGCCAGTGCGGTGATTCGTCCTAGGACGACGGTCCACACCGCGATGACGATCCAGGCCTCGGTGGGCCAATCGCTTCCACCCAGGGCGGTCTTGCCCGCTTGGACGATCCAGTAGGAGGGCAGCAACTTGACGACGGTCAAGAGCGTCCCGGTCGTGGCCAGCGGACCGAAGGCGCCGCCGAGCAGGGAGAGTAGCGACGTGACGCCGCCCAGCGCGGGACCCAGCGAGTCGACGGTCACGAGGTGTCCGAGCATGATGCCCATCGTCGCGATCGGCAGGAGCCCCACGAGGATGAGGCCCAACATGGTGAGCCACTGGGTCGCGTCGAGTCGCACGCCGAGGGACGTGCCCGCGAGGGCCAGGACGACGATGCTGAAGAGGGCCATGAGGTAGCCGGTCAACACCTTCGCGAAGAAATAGGTGCGGGTCTTAAGCGGCGTGACGCGCATCTGGCGAGTCCAGCCGACTTGGCGCTCCGCGGCGATGCGCCCGCCGCTCGAGACCACGGCGTTCATGGAGCCAAAGGCCATCATGCCCGTCATGAAGTAGAGCGGGAAGCTAATCCCGTCGGTCACCGCGCTCCGGTGCTGACCCGCGATCGCGTAAAACAAGATCAGCGGAAAGATCAACGAAAAGATCAGAAAGCGCCGATTTCTGATCGTGCGGAGCACCTCGTAGCGGACGTAGGTGAACTGCTTCATCGAGCACTCCCCGGGCTCACGTCGCCGGGGTCCTCACCCGTGAGGTTCAAGAACGCTTCTTCGAGGCCCGCGCCGCGCACCTCAACGTCGCGCGCCGCGAGAAAGCGACCGAGCAGGGAGCGCAGGGCGAGGTCCGAGGAGGCTGAGTCGAGACAGGTGAGGGTGAACGCGTCGCCGCGCTGTTCGGCGGTGGCGACGCCGGGCAGCGCCGAGACGTCGGCGAGCGCGACGTCCGGGAGCGTGACGCGAATCGTGCGACCTCCGACCTTGGCCTTAATCACGGTGGGTGGCCCATCGGCGACGATCCGGCCGCGAGCCATCAAAATGATGCGGTCCGCGTACGCGTCGGCTTCTTCGAGGTAGTGGGTCGCGAAGACGATGGTCTTGCCGCGGGCCGCGACCGCCCGCATCGAGTGCCAGAAGTCCCGACGCCCCTCGACGTCGAGGGCGGCGGTCGGTTCATCGAGCACCAGTAACTCGGGGTCCGCCACCAACGCGATCGCGACGCGAACCCGCTGCGTCTGGCCGCCGGACAATTTAGTTGTTGGGCGATCGGCGAAATCGCGGGTTCCCGTGAGTTCTAAGACGTCCTCGACCTTCAGCGGGTGGGGGTAGAGCGAGGCCACCATGGTCACGAGTTCTCGCACGCTGAGGTAGTCGAGCAGCGAACCCGTCTGCAGCATCCCGCCCACGAGACCGGCGTCGACGGCGTCGGTGGGCGAGGACCCAAACAAGGTCACGGTGCCCGAATCTGGACGGGTCAGTCCGAGCATCATGTCGATCGTCGTCGACTTGCCCGCGCCGTTTGGACCGAGCAGGGCGAGGGTCTCGCCGGGCGCGATGGTGACGTCGATGGCGCGAACGGCCTGCACGTCACCGTAGGACTTGGTCAACGCGCGAAGTTCGATGCCGCGAGGTCGCTCAGTTGCGGTTGCCACGTCCAAACCATAGAAGGGCCACACCGCCGCGACCGCGTATTCGGTCATCCATGCGGTGGAGCCGTGGCTCGGCACCCCTCGACGTCGCAAGATCGACCCGGACGCGCCAGATGCGTGGGGCCAGGTGCGCAAAGGGTGATTCCGAGCGGACGTGACGTCCCCTCCCTGCCAGGAGAGTGAACGGGGAAGCAGGTCGTTATGCGCCCGGGGCTCGCCGTGTTCCGCAACGAGAGGTGACGGCGTAACGACTCTTGACGCCGTGGACTGCGTCATTGCGCTCCGACGTGACGGCAAACGCCGTCACCACCAGTGCATCATCCGTGACGGTCTGCGCCGTCTCGCTCAAGGTTTCCGTTTGTTGTGCGGTCCGTGCGCTGAGTTTGGTGGTGGGCGTTGAAGATGGCCTATCACTAAGCGGCAGATGCGGGTGCGTCGTTTACGGAGCAACCCAGCGAAATTCGGAGGGCGTCAGTAGGAGGGCACATGGTTCAGCTTCATCGAACACGCAGGCTCCTACCAACGAACTCCCCACCACCACACGACGAGGAGCGACGGCGGGGCCGCGGCACCTCGAAGGAACTCCTCGAAGAGTTGACGTTGGAGCGCGCTCGACTGAGCGCCACTCGCGACGCCTTGATGGACCCCCACGTGATGTTCAAGGCGGTACGCAACGCCAGCGGGGTGGTGGTCGATTTCGTCTTCGCCGACGCCAACGATGCGGCGATTGCTTATAACAACTCCTCGCGCGAAGAAATGATCGGGGCCCGTCTCCTTGATCTGCTGCCCGGGCACCTCGGTTCCGGGGTGTTCGAGACCTACGTCCACACCGTCGAGACCGACGAGCCCCTGGTCCTCGACGATTTCACGTACTTCAACGAGATCTTGGGCGCCGAGCGCCACTGCGACGTTCGTGCCGTCAAGGTCGGCGACGGGTTGAGTTATACCTGGCGCGACGTCACCGACCGGGTTGAACTGAGCCAAAAGTTCCGGCTACTGGCGGAGAACTCCTCCGACGTCATCTTCGAGACCGATCTCATCGGCGGTATTCGTTGGGTCTCACCCTCGTCACTGGACGTCCTCGGTTGGCCTCCGAGTGAGTTGATCGGCACCAAGACGGTGGATCTGATCAACGAAGAGGACTATTCGAGGCTGTACGACTGGCGACGGGCGGTGCACGCGGGTGAGCCGGTCGAGGACGCGAATCTCCGGGTGAAGACGGCCGGAGGCGACCTTCGTTGGGTGGCGATACGAATCCAGCCCGCTCGCAACTCTGCCGGAGCCGTCACCGGAGCGGTGGTCGGACTGCGGGACTGTCAAAGCGAAGTGGTGGCGCGCCGCGCCGCCCGGACGTTGTCGGCCGGCAGTCAAGTCCTGGTACGGGCGGAGAATGAGAATGACTTACTCCTCCACATGTGCCAGGCGGCCGTCGACGAGGGGGGTTACCTCCTCGCCTGGTACGCCCGTCGGGTGCCGGACCAGGCGCACAGCGTGGAAAAAGTCGCCATGAGCTCGAATCACCACAACTACGTGGACTCCATCGAGGTCGAGTGGAGTGCGGGACCCTTGGGACGGGGTCCCGTCGGGACGGCGATGCGCACGGGCGTGACGGTCGTAATCGGTGACCTCGCGCTCGATGAGACGTTCGCCCCATGGCGAGCTACTTCGTCCTCGCACGGGTTTCGTTCCTGCATTGCCCTGCCCGTCGAGGTGAATGGCACCATTGACGGCACGCTGCAGGTCTACGCCGCCGAGGCGAACGCCTTCGACGAGCACGTCGTCGGCGTCTTAGAGGACCTCGCCAGCGAGTTGGGCTACGGCCTCAAGCGCCTCAGGGACTACGGGCGACTCACCCAGTCCCTGCGGGACCAGACCCTCCTCGCCAAGGCGATCGACCAAGCCAGCGAGTCGATCGTGATCACCGATCCAGAGTCGGCGATTCTTTACGCGAACCCCTCCTCCGTGCGCACCAGCGGCTACGACCTCGCCGAGGTCATCGGCCAAACGCCCACCCTCTTTCGCAGCGAGCTCCACGACCGCGCATTCTTCCAGGCCATGTGGGACCACCTCCTCGCGGGGCACGCCTGGCACGGGACGCTGATCAACCGACGCAAGAACGGCGAGCTTTACGAGGAGGACACCACGATCTCCCCGGTCCACGACGCCGACGGCGAGTTGTTCGCCTACGTCGCCGTGAAGCGCGACCTGACCCTCGAGCGTCGCCTCGAGACGAACCGGACTCGCGAGCAGCGCGACCGCCTCGACATCCTCGACATCATGCAGGAGGTCCGCCGGGCGCCGTCGCTCCAGTCCACGGCGGAGGCCTTCTGCCGCGCCGCGACGAACCTTGACTCGATCGACGGGGCGCTCATGGTCCTCGTCCAGAGCGACGGGACGTTGCTCACCATTGGCGCCGGCGGGGACCGTTTCGCCGACGCTCGAAGCGGGTCGACCCTCGGCGTCGTCAATCCCGAACAGCTCGTCGAGCGCACGAGCGCCGGGGCGTGGTGGCTCGACTTCAGGTCGAACGCCGTGAACTTCAGCGACGCATTTTCCAAGGGTCTGATCCACGACGGATTCACCACCGTCGCCAACGTGCCGATCCGGTGGGAGGGTCAGCTCATCGGGATCTTGGCCCTCGCGTCGAAGGACGTCGACGGTCCGAGTTGGATGACGTCGCGACTCGCCGTCTTCGAAGAGTTGGGCTCGTACGCGGGGGCGCTGTTCGGGGCCGACGCAGAGGTGTTCTCGAAGCGCGAGTCACTGCGATCACGGATCCTCGCGATCATGTGTGGCCGACTCTTCCATCCCGTCTTCCAACCTTTCGTCGAACTCGAAACCGGTCGCGTCGTCGGCTACGAAGCGCTGACGCGTTTCGACGACCTCGAGAGTCCCGAGTTGAGGTTCATGCAAGCCCACAGCGTCGGGCTCGGCAGCGAGTTGGAGTCGCTCTGCGCGCAGAGCGCCCTCGAAGCGGCCGCCGAGTTGCCGGCCGACCTCTGGCTCAGTCTCAACTTCTCGCCCTCGGCGGTGATCGACGGACAAGCCGCTCACGTGGTCGCGGCGACGTCGAGACAGCTCGTGATCGAGATCACCGAACACGCGCAGATAAAAAACTACGCGGCGATTCGTCGGGCTCTTGACGACATCGATCACTGCCAGGTCGCGGTTGACGACGCCGGTGCCGGGTATACGAGCCTGAGCCACATCCTGGAGTTGCAGCCCGACTTCGTGAAACTCGATATCTCGCTCGTTCGCGACATCGATACCAACCCCGCCCGCCAAGCCATGATCGCCGGGATGTGTCACTTCGCCGCTCAGAGTGGCACGACCTTGATCGCCGAAGGTATCGAGACCGAGGCCGAGTCGGCGATGCTGCGCGAGCTCGGGGTGCCCTTGGGCGAAGGCGGGATGCTCGGACAGGGGTACTTCTATGGACGTCCCGCGGCCCTCGGCTAATCCCGTGCGGGGTGTCGGCGGGCTCCCGTCACGAGGCGACGTGACCAGGATGGCGGCGCGGTTGGGGACTCGAGAAATCGTCGAGTGAGGGGTGCATCGATGACGGCGCGAGCCGTCACTGATGGTGTTGCGGGGGCGAAGTACGAAGTGGTGCGGAAAGAAGTTCGCGTAACTCTGAAGGAGAGTTTTGTGTCGATGGACGTCAAATGTGTCGCCAAAGTGGCGTCAGGGTCAAGATACATTGCATTTTTTTCCCAACACCTTGTCAAATCTCTCGCAACAAATGACCAGAACTGAGGAATCATCAAAGTAACCTTCGAAGAAGGATTTAGCCTGGATTACTGCAGAAGTCGTGATGACGACTTACGAAGACGAGTCGGGACCGTCGAGATGAGGGTTAATAATTATCGGTCAATTGATCGCGAGAGTGATCAGTTGTTGACGAAGTGGGAAAATAATGACCATTCTTTTACAAAGCCCAGAACTATATTCAAAACGTTTAGTTTGTGTCGGAATTCGGTGAGGTGACTGTGGCGCTCAAGAGGAAGACGGAAAAAATTCCTCGCCCCGGTCGAGGTGAGAAGGACGACGTCGAGACGCCGACCCCCGGCCCAACCCAGTTGAGCGGGGCTCCGGGCATGTCGGCCGAACGCCCAAGCGGCTCCACCATGGTCGACGCCGCGCGACCTTCCGGCGCGCCGGCCCCCTCTGCGACGAACGTGGCGGGACCCTACAAGGGTCGACTCGGTGACCTCCTCTTGGAGAAGGGTCTGATCACCTCGGCTCAACTCGACCAGGCTCTGGCCGAGCAACAAGAACACGGTGGCAAGCTCGGCGAGCTTCTCGTCAACATGGGTGCGCTCGACGCCCAGGTTCTCGCCGACGCACTCGCCGCGTACTTCGGTCTCGTCGTGGTGAACCTCCGACGCGACAACGTCGACCCGGCGGTGATCACGATGGTGCCCGAAGAGATGGCGCGCCAGCAACTCGCCATCCCGGTGCGACTCGAGGCTGACGGACTCTACGTCGCGGTCGCCGAGCCCAGCGACGAACTTCGAGCGATGCTGGCCACCGCGACGAAGCAAAAGGTCAACCTGATGATCGCGCCGACGAGTGACATCGTCTGGGCGCTCGACACGAACTACCGCGCTATCGGCAGCGTCGGAAAGTTGGTCCAGGCGTTCGAGTCGGTCGAGAGCGCACGGAAGAAAGCCTCGGGCACCTCGCCACAAGAGGCCGAGGTCATCGGCGATAGCGCACCGGTCGTGCAAGTCGTCGACCGCATCCTCACCCAAGCGATGCGCGACCGTGCGTCCGACGTCCACATCGAACCTTCCGAGGAGTTCGTGCGAGTGCGATTCCGCATCGACGGCGCGCTCAAGGAGATCCTCCAACTGCCAATCGCCATCGGTCCGGGTCTGGTGAGCCGCATCAAGATCATGGCGAACATGAACATCGTCGAGCGACGTCGGCCACAGGACGGCCAGCTCACCATCAACATCGACGGACAGGAAGTCGACGTTCGCGTCGCAACCGTCTCGACGATCATGGGCGAGAACTGCGTCATGCGAATCCTCGACAAGACGCGTTCGGTCTTCAAGCTGGGCGACCTCGGTATGCCCAAGGACACGCACAAGACGTACTCGAAGCTCGTGCGCTCGCCCTTCGGGATGGTGCTCTGTGCGGGACCCACCGGCAGTGGCAAGACCACGACGCTCTACGCCACTCTCTCGGAGGTCTCCAACCCCACGCTCAACGTCATGACCATCGAGGACCCGGTCGAGTACGTCTTCCCGAGCATCAACCAGATCCAGACCAACGAGCAGGCTGGCCTCAACTTTGCAACGGGACTGAAGTCCATCCTCCGCCAAGACCCTGACGTCATCCTGGTGGGTGAGATCCGTGACGTGGAGACGACCCGCGTGGCCGTCCAGTCGGCGCTCACGGGTCACTTCGTCATCTCCTCCATGCACGCCACCGACTCGGTGTCGGCCCTCCACCGTTTCCTCGACATGGGCATTGAGTCGTTCCTCGTGGCGTCCTCGGTACTGGGCATCGTCGGCCAGCGGCTCCTTCGCCGGATCTGCCCGTCGTGCAAGACGACCTACACGCTGACCGACGACGAGCGGGAGTTCTACGAAGAAAGCGGCGGACCGGCCAAGACGACCTTCTACTACGGCTCCGGGTGCAACTTCTGCAGCGACACGGGCTACAAGGACCGCATCGGGGTCTACGAGTTGCTCGTGATGACGCCCGAGATCAAGCGTCTGATCGTCGGCTGGGCAACCCAGGAGGAGTTACACAACATGGCCAGGAAGCAAGGGATGCGAACGCTGCGCCAAGAGGCCATCAGCCTCGTGGTCCAGGACATCACCACCGTCGCCGAAGTGATTAGGAGCGTGTACGCACTATGAGCCCACTCACCCTCAGGAAAGAAAAAGATGGTACGGACGAGCCCAAGGTCAAGAAGGAGAAGGTCGTCGTCCCCAAGGGCAAGAAGAATAAGAACGACCACTCCCTCCAGGCCTACAAGTACTCGGCCCTGGACATCAACGGCAAGAAGGTCAGCGGCACGGAAATGGCCGCCTCCAGTGGCGCCGCTCACGTTGCCCTGCTGGAACGCGGCCTCCAGCCCCTCGAGGTCGGGGTCAAAACCAGCGTCCTCAAGTTCGAGATCACCAAGAAGAAGGTGCCGCGCCCGGACGTCATGAACTTCACGCGCCAGCTAGCCGTGTTCATGAAGGCGGGAATTCCCATCATGGAGGCCCTTGAGGTCATCGTCGAAGAGACCCAGAACAAGTTGTTGCGCAACATCATTCGCGAGGTCGTCGACAGCCTGCGCGCCGGTGACACGTTCGCCACCGCCGCCGCCCAGCACCCCGAGGCGTTTCCCAACTTCTACGTGGGGATTCTGGAGTCCGCGGAACTGACGGGCAACCTGGACCAGGTACTCAACCAGTTGGCGGACTACATCGAGCGCGACACCAAGGCCCGTAGCAAGATCACCGCGGCCCTTATCTATCCGGCCGTCGTGGCCTGCATGTCGGTGGTGACCGTGCTGGTGTTGGTCGTCTTCGTGCTGCCGCGATTCACGGTGTTCTTTAAGTCCCTCCACGCCAAGTTGCCCCTCGTGACGGTCATGATGATCGACTCGTCGGGCTTCATCCTGCACTGGTGGTACGCGGAGGTGGCGCTGGTCATCGTGCTCGTCACCGGCTTCATTTCGATGCGTCGCTCGCCCAAGGGTCACGCGATGATGGACGCCTGGATGCTCAAGCTGCCCGTCGTCGGGGATCTCACCCAGACGGCGATCCTGGAACGCACCTGCCGAATCCTTTCCTCGATGCTGAAGGCCGGCGTGGACCTGCCCCGGTCCATGGCCGTTACCGCGGACTCGGCGAACAACGCCGTCTACCACGACGCGCTCGAGGCGGTTCGTGAGGCGATGATGGAGGGCCAAGGCCTCGCGGGTCCGATCGCGCGAAGCGGCCTCTTTCCCGGCGCGGCGCGACAGATGTTCCGCGTGGGTGAGGAGACCGGCACACTCGATCAGCAACTCGACGTCGCCGCCGAGTACTACAACCGCGAACTCGAGACGAAGTTGGACCGGGCGACGGCGCTGTTCGAGCCCGCGATCATCATTTTCATGGGCGTCATCGTCGGCTTCGTGGCCGTCGCGCTGATCTCGGCGATGTACGGCATCTACAACCAGGTAAAGGTTGGATGAGAGCTTCACGACGTCGAGGGGCTCACCCCAGTCCGTCACGTCGTGGCACCGCTTCGCCCGTCGCGAGGATGATTGCTCGACGCCACGGTGGCTCTGACGAGGGGTTTACTCTCATCGAGTTGCTGATTGTCTGCGTGGTCACGCCCCTTATCGTGGGCGGCCTCGCCATAGGACTCCTTTCCGTCTTCACCCTTCAGTCGAGCGTCTCCAATCGCCTGGGCGACACGGGCGACTCCCAGGTGGTGGCGGCGAACTTTCAGACCGATGTTCAAAGTGCCGTCGGCATCACTACGGCCCCAACTCTGACCTCGGGATGTGGGCCCACCGCCCTCGACACGTTGGTCGGGTTCTATTGGGGACCGCAAACGATCACCGTCAACGGCACCAGCGAGACGGTCTACGAGGACTACGTCTCCTACGATGACGTTCAAAACGGTTCCACGTACAACCTGGTTCGATATTCGTGCACTGGCGTCAACACCCCAAACGAATCGACCTCAAGTACGATTATCTCCTACAACGTGCTGGCGCCCTGTCCCGTCGGCGTTACGACGAACTGCCAGGCGCCCCCCTCGATCTATCCCTGCAGTCTCAGCGACGCGAAGAGCCCCTGCGTACTTGCGGCGCAGAACTACACGACCACCTCCAACATCTCGAGAGTTGAGTTCTCCCTCGCCGAGCCCAACAGCACGGAGGCCGGTGGGGGGTACCAATACGCTTTGGCCGGTGTGCCGGCCGACTACTCCGCAAAAGAGGCCGACGGTGGCGCGCCGATAGCCCCAGCGTCGACGACAGGCTGTTACTTCGCGACGCCCGGGACGGGTGAGTACGCCTCCACGATGTGTTTGGTCGACTTCTCTTCCTTGACGGGCAACAACTTGCTCGCGGCCGAGCAGAGTTGTCTCGAGATGTCGGTCGGCCTCCCCGGTGGCTCGACGCTCTACTTCTGCCTCGGAATCACCGGTTCGGCCGTCGCGCCCTCGGCGCTCCCAACCTGGCAGAACGGATTCCTGGGTAATTCGTGTGCCGGTGCGTCGAGTGGCTGTTCGAACGGAACGCCGTTCTATACCGGTATCTCGGGTCAACCCGCGCTCTATCAGACCAGTGGCGGCACCACCTACATCAACTTCACGAACATCGCGGTCGAAAACCAGCAGGGTCTCCTCGCCACTGGGTGGGAGGCGATCAGCGCGGACGCCGAGTCGACCGACGCCGGTGAGTCGATCTCGTGGACCACGCCGTCGAACAGCTATCCGCTCACCATCTTGAACAACGACGAGTCCTACGACTCGTCGAGCGACCCCGTCGGCAACGCGTGCAGTACCGCGAACGTCCCCGCCGACTACGGGATGGGGCTGACGGAGAACAGCACTGACACGAACGTCACCTGTGCGGTTCCCACGGGCGTGAACATTGGTCTCAAGACCGGCACCGCGATGGTGTGGGCACCCCAACCAACATCACTCTCCATCAAGATGGTCGGCAGCGGTCTTGAAGCAATCGTGTTTGGGTTGCTCCTCTCATGAGGCGTTCCCCAACGCCGACGGTCCCGGTCACTTCGAGGACAACGGCGCCGCGTCGTCGTGGAGGTCGTTCGGAGTCTGGCGACACCCTCGTTGAAGTTCTGCTCGCGCTCGTCGTGTTGGGTATGGCCTCGGTGGCACTCCTCATTGCCTTCGGGACCTCAATCTCGGCGTCCGCCGAGCATCGCAACATCGCGGAGTACAACACCATCCTCGCCACCGCCTCCCAAGAGGCGATTGCGGCCATCGACGCGCAGGCGTCGCTCTTCGTGGACGCTTGCACCACACCGATCTCGGCGTACCCCGATCAGTCCGGATTTCCACTTCCACAGCCCTACACGGGCCAGTTCAACGTCACCTACGTCGCCGCCACCACGGCAAATCAGTCTGCCGGCATCCTGCCAGTCCAGTGGTGGAACGGCTCGTCATACTCGGCGGCGCCGGTCGCGGACTACGCCACCGGCGCGTTTCCCACGCCCCCTTGTGAGGACAACCAGCCCCAACTGATCACGATTGGCTTCACCGTGGGCGGGACGCAGTACACGAATAGCTTCGTCGCGGAGTATCCGGTCACCCAGAAGAACAGTTTCAGCGGTGACGCGACCTCTCGGCAACTCGTCTTCACCAACGCCACGACGGTGGGTGGGGGCAGCGGCGGCACGGCGGTTTCCTACGCGGGCATTCCGCTCAATGTCCAACCCGTCATTGACGTGAACGACGTGAATGGTGTGCCCGTCACGACCGACCTGTCACCCGTCACGATGGTCCTTACAGACATGAACGGCAGCGTCGGCACCTTGTCGGGCTGTCAGGGAAACGAGGTGTTGGGTGTCGTCACCTTCACCGGATGCAGTGTGAGCGCCGGTGGTACGTACGAACTGACCGCCACCATAAACGGCACACTGAATTCGGTGACGAGTTCGGCCTTCACCGTCAATAGTTCCACGTACACCCTTCAGTTCACGTCGGGTGGACAACCGGCGGGCGGCGTGTCGGGCTCGGCGTTCACGACCTCGCCACAGGTGGGGGTCTACGTCACCAGTTCTCTCTCCACCACGCCCATGCTCAATACCGGTTGGGGCGGAACGGTCACCTTCACGTTCTCTGGAGGAGTGCTGACGAACTGCACGAGCTCGGCGCCTTACACGTCGACGGCCACGACCGTCACGCTGAATGTGCAGAATGGTTTGGCGACGTTACCGTCGGGGTGCGACTTCGAAGGTGGCTACTTCTTTAACCCCAATTCGAGTCCACAGATCACGGCCACCCAGTACACGATCACCGCCACCGCAAATCCGAACGTCTCCACCAACGCGGCGGTGCCAGCGCTGAGTTCGGCCTTCTCCGTCACGAGCTTTGGCCCGGCCGCCAAGCTGGCCTTCTCCACCGAACCGACGGGAGCGGAGAGCGGAACGGGAACGACCGGCGGTACGGCAACCGGAACCTTCGCCGGTGCGCCCGCTGTCGAAGTCGAAGACGCGTTCGGCAACCAGGTCACGTCGGCGACCCAAGCGACGTTCCCCGTGACGTTGACAATGTCCAAGGGTTCGACGTCGGAAACGTTGAACTGTAATACCCCGAACGTGGCCAATGGGATCTATACGTTCTCGGGCTGTGCCGGTAACGCCTACAACACGGGACTGACGCTCAAGGCAACCAGTACCGGCACCGTCAGCCCGATTACTACCCTTACGCCTGCGACGAGTACCGCCTTCAACATCACGGGTGTGACGACGCAAATTCTGTTCAATCCAGCGATTGTGCCGCCTGCCACGACGCCTTCCGGGCAGCCCGTCGCGGAGGACTCGGGATCAAACTTCGCCGTTCAACCAACGCTTTTGTACGAGGACGCGGCCAACAACGTCGTAACGGCGGAGACCGCGCCGGTAACTCTGACAACATCCGGCGGAGTGCTGTCGTCCTGCACCAACTTGGTTCCAGTGCTGGGTTACGTCAACGTCGCGAACTGCACGTTCGCAGGTGTCGTTGGCACGAACTACACCATGACGGCGACCGCCACCGTCGCGCCCACCGGCACAATTAGCGTCGTCAGCACGCCGTTTTCGCCGGCGGGACCGGGCGTGGCTAGCCAACTGATCTTCCAAAGTTCGCCCGTCGCCGCCGCATCAACGTATCAATTCGCCATACAACCGGTGCTCATCGTCGAAGACTCCCAGGGCAACGTCGCCACCACTACGTCAGTGACCGTGAGTTTGACCACGTCCGGAGGCACGCTCGCCAACTGTGCGAACTTGACGTCGGCCGCGGGCCTCATCAACGTCGCGAACTGCACCTTCGCGGGCGTCGTGGGCACGCAGTACACCATGACGGCGAGTTCCGTCTCTCCCATACTCTCCTCGTCGGCCAGTAGTTCCTTTAGCCCCACGGGCCCAGGTCCCGTGACCCAGATCATCTTGAGTGGTTGTCCGAGCGCGATCACCACGACCAAGACGTGCGTGGAGACGGCGACCCTGGAGGACTCCTACGCCAACGTAGAAACCGGCGACAACTCGAGTGCCGTGACGTTCGCCCAAGTGAGCGGCAGCGGAACGGTGACCGGGCTTGGCACACACACTGACGCCGCGGGCATCGCTAACGACACCTTGACCGCGGCAAACCCGGGGTCGGTGACGATTGACGCCGCGGCGGATTCACTGACGTCTTCCACCTTCACCACCACGGTCAATGCATTGCCCGCCGTGACAACCACGTCACTTGCCGCGGCCACCGACACCCAGACGGGCTACGCCCAGACACTGACGTCAAGCGGTGGCACGTCGCCACAGACCTGGTCGATCTCCGCCGGAACGTTGCCGAGCGGCCTCTCGCTCAACGCCGCGACGGGCGTCATCAGCGGCACCGTCGGGTCTACAGCCACGACCCAGACCTTCACGGTCAAGATCACCGATGCCGACAACTTCTCGGCCACGCAGTCCCTTACCCTCACCGTCAATGCCGTGCCCAACATCACGACGACTACGGCCGCCACCGCCACCGACACCCAGACGAGTTACTCGCAGCCCGTCGCCATTACCGGCGGGACGGCTCCATTCGCGTGGTCGATCTCCTCTGGCTCGCTACCAACCGGTCTTTCGATTAACCCATCTACTGGCACAATCAGCGGCTCGGTCGGCGCCTCGGCGACCACCCAGACCTTCACGGTGCTCGTCACCGACGCGAACGGCGTGAGCGACACGCAGTCCCTCACCATCAACGTCAACGCGGCACCCAATATCACGACAACGTCGCTCCCCGCGGCGACCAAGACCGGCGCCTACTCACAGACCTTGACCGAGACCGGTGGCACTGCACCTCTTAGCAACTGGAGCGTTTCGCAGGGTTCGCTCCCGACCGGCCTGACGCTGAACGGGACAACGGGCGTGATCAGTGGCACGGTGAGCTCCTCGGCGTCGACCCAGACCTTCACCGTCTCGATCACGGACGCCAACGGGGTCAATGACACCCAGTCGCTCACGATCACCGTGAACGCCGCACCCACCATCTCGACGACATCGCTCGCGACCGCGACCGACACCGAGACGGGCTACAGCCAGACGCTCGCCACGACGGGCGGCACGACGCCATTCACCTGGTCGTTGTCGGCCGGTTCGCTGCCCTCAGGGCTAACGTTGGATCCGGCGCTCGGGATCATCAGCGGTACGGTCGGTTCTTCTGCGACGACCCAGACCTTCACGGTGCAACTCACGGACGCCAACAACGTCACCACGACGAAGTCGCTCACCATCACCGTCAACGCCGTACCGAACATCACGACCACGACGGCCGCCACCGCCACGGATACCCAGACGGGTTACTCACAGACCCTCGCCGAGACCGGCGGCACGACGCCACTGACCTGGTCGGTGGTGTCGGGCACGCTGCCGTCCGGCCTCTCGATCAGCTCGACGACGGGCACGATCAGTGGCACCGTCGGTGCCTCGGCGGCCACGCAAACCTTCACCGTCCAAGTCGCCGACGCCAACGGCGTGACTGACACTCAAGTGCTCACCATCACTGTTAATGCGGCACCGGTCGTCACGACGGCGTCGCTCCCGGGAGGCACCAAGACCGGCACCTACTCCCAGACCCTGACCGAGACCGGTGGCACCGCCCCCAGCACCTGGTCCATCTCGACGGGCATCTTGCCGACCGGCCTGACGCTGAATGGGACGACGGGCGTCATCAGTGGCACGGTGAACACCGCCGCGGTCTCCGAGACCTTCACCGTCAAGATCACTGACGCCAACAACGTCAGCGCGACTAAATCGCTGACCATCACCGTGAACGCCGCGCCCAGTGTCACCACCGCCTCGCTCGCCACCGCGACCGACACCCAGACGACGTACTCCCAGACGCTGGCGGCCACGGGCGGTACGACGCCCTACGCGTGGACCGTGACCACTGGTTCGTTGCCGTCGGGCCTCGTGCTCAACGCCTCAACAGGTGTCATCAACGGCACCGTCGGTGCCTCGGCGACGACGCAGACCTTCACCGTGACCGTGACCGACGCCGATGGAGTGACGGCGACGAAGTCGCTGACCATCACCGTGAACGCGGCGCCGAGTGTCACGACGACGTCGCTCGCGACCGCTACCAACACCGAGACCGGCTACTCCCAGACCCTCGCCGCCACCGGTGGCACGGCACCGCTGGGGACCTGGTCGGTCTCGAGCGGTGTCTTGCCCACCGGCCTCACCTTGAACGCCACATCTGGCGTGATCAGCGGCACCGTCGGTGCCGGCGCCGTGACCGAGACGTTCACGGTCAAGATCTCTGACGCCAACAGTGTTGCGGCCACCAAGTCGCTGACGATCACCGTCAATGCGGCACCGGTCGTCACCACGGCGTCGCTGCCGGGCGCGACGCTCAACGGCACGTACTCCCAGACCCTGGCCGCTTCTGGTGGCACGACACCGAAGACCTGGGCCGTGACGACCGGTTCGTTGCCGGCGGGTCTCAACCTGGTCTCGTCGACCGGCGTCATCAGTGGCACCGTCGGCGCCTCCGCGACGACCCAGACCTTCACGGTCACGGTCACCGACGCCAACGCGGTCACTGCGATCAAGTCGCTGACCATCACGATCAACGCCGCCCCGAGTGTGACCACCACCACGCTCGCCACCGCCACCGATAACCAGACCACGTACTCGCAGACCCTCGTGGGCTCGGGTGGCACCACCCCCTACGCGTGGACCGTCACGACCGGCGCACTGCCCTCCGGCCTGGTCTTGGGGAGCGCTACGGGCATCATCAACGGCACCGTCGGGGCATCCGCGACGACTCAGACCTTCACCGTGACGCTGACCGACGCCGATGGCGTGACGGCGACGAAGTCGCTGACCATCACCGTGAACGCCGCGCCGGTCGTCACGACGTCGTCTCTCGCGGCCGCGACGCAGAATGAGACGGGCTACTCCCAGACCCTGACCGAAAGCGGCGGCACCGCGCCCATCACCTGGTCGATCTCAACCGGTTCACTCCCGACGGGTCTTACCCTGACCGCCTCGACGGGCGCGATCTCGGGCACCGTCGGGGCCTCGGCGACGAGCCAGACCTTCACGGTGAAGGCGACGGACGCCAACTCCGTCGCGGCGACCCAGTCGCTGACGATCACCGTTGCGGTCGCGCCCAGTGTGAGCACGACGACGCTCGCGACCGCCACCCAGAACCAGACGACGTACTCTCAGACACTGACGTCGACCGGGGGCACTGCGCCCATCACCTGGTCGATCTCAAGTGGTTCACTTCCGACGGGTCTCGTCCTCAACGCCTCTACCGGTGTCATCAACGGCACCGTCGGTGCCTCGGCGACTACCCAAACCTTCACGGTCAAGGCGACCGATGCAAACAGTATCTCCGGTACGAAGTCCTTGACCATCACGGTCAACGTGGCGCCAACCGTCACGACGACAACCCTGCCGGCGGCGACGCAGACCGGCGCGTACTCCCAGACCCTGGCGCACTCCGGCGGAACAACGCCATTTGGATCCTGGTCTCTCTCCACGGGATCACTGCCGACGGGTCTCACGCTCACGGCAGCGACGGGCGTCATCAGTGGCACCGTCGGAGCCTCGGCGACCACTCAGACCTTCACGGTCTCCATCACCGACGCCAACGGCGTCACGGCGACCCAGTCGATCACGCTCACCGTGAACACCCCGCCGACGGTCACCACGACGACACTGGCGTCCGCTACCGATACCCAGACCGGCTACGCCCAGACCCTCGCGGCGACCAACGGCACGACGCCGTACTCGACGTGGTCGGTCTCAACCGGTTCACTCCCGACTGGTCTCACTCTCAACGCGCTGTCGGGTGTCATCAGTGGCACGGTCGGAGCCTCGGCGACCACTCAGACCTTTACCGTCAAGGTCCTCGACGCCAACAGCGTCGCGGGGACCCAGTCGCTCACCATCACCGTGGCGGCGGCTCCCGTCGTGACCACGACGTCTCCTCTCGCCACCGCCACCGATACCCAGACCACGTACTCTCAGACGCTCGCCGCCTCCGGAGGCACGACGCCACTCACCTGGGCCGTGACCACGGGTAGCTTGCCCACCGGGCTGACGCTCACGAGCTCTACGGGCGTGATCAGCGGCACGCTCGGGGCCAGCGCCGCGACCGCGACCTTCACGGTTACGGTGACCGACAACCACGCCGTGACCGCGACGAAGTCGCTGACCATCACGGTCAATGCCGCGCCGGCGGTCACGACGGCGTCTCTCCCGAGCGGCGTCCACGGCACCGCCTACACGACGTCGACCCTGGCCGCCTCTGGCGGCACCGCGCCCCTCACCTGGACACTGTCGTCGGGTTCACTCCCGCTGGGTCTCAGCCTCTCGACGGCGGGGGTCATCAGCGGAACGCTGAACGCGTCGGCGACCACGCAGACCTTCACCGTCAAAGTCACTGACAGCAATGGCGTTGCCGCGACGAAGTCCTTCACGATCACGGTCACGTGATGACGTTGCTCGAAATGTCACGGCGAGGGCGCAGAGACCGCAAAAATGAAGGAGTGCCGCGTCACGTCCTTCGAGGACGCTCCTCACTGGCCGAGCCGGGAGGTTCGGGCCAGAAGAGCCGGCGCAACTCAGAGTCTGGGGCTGTGCTAATCCTGGCGCTCGTCTACATCATCGCGATCAGCCTGACCGTCGGAGCCCTGGCGCGTTGGGCGACGGACGACCTTGACAACACCAACAACTTCAGTGTCACGGGTCAACTCCACACGGCGATGACCAGTGCGATGACGACGGCGATTGAGAGTATCCGCTACACGCCCTGGCCGAGCGGTACCGGAACGACCGGTGAGTACCTGCTGCCCACCAAGGGCGTGGCGACGGGCTGGGGCTGGTGTTTCCAGCCGACCTCTGGAACGGTGTCGTCCATCACGCTGACCACGTATACCAAGAGCGTCCCCACCGTCTACACGATCGACATCTACTGCAACACTGTGGAGCACAACCTTGAGAAGGAGACGCGGGTGGTCACCTTCGCCGCGTGTCCCAGCACCACGACCGCGGCGGCCTGTGAGGCGAATCCTCTGCTCAGCGCGGTGGCCGAATTTGACGACTATCCCTCTGGCGGTTCGCAAGGACTACAGACTCAGTGCAACGTGGTGCCCGTCCCCTGCGGCGAAGGTCAACTACTCAAGAACTGGATCTGGCTCTAAATCCCAACCGCTCAAGATGAACGGCCCGAGTGAGCCTCGTCGAGGGGTATGAGCTCGTCAAAAGGGCAGTACGCCAACCCTCCTGGAAACGAAGAGCCCACTTCGAGGTTTTGACGAATCTTTGAGTCGAAGTCAAAGCGTGACGTGCGGGAGCGACGCAGCGTCTCTCGCATCCTCCGTTCGCCAGACGGTTCGTACACCACCGGCGAGGATCGACGTCGAGTTGGCGTGACCTACGTAGAGGGGCGTGACGACTGGCGACGCGGCCCTCGCGCCCTTCGGGGGGAAATTGCGGATTTGTTGTCGATTTCTTCGTGCCCGTTGAGTGACCGTGCGGTGCCCGAATTTGGATAAGTACTGATCAAGGACCATATTTTCATCCAGAAGCGCACTGGAAACCTTGGGTGAAAATAGCGCAAATGTAGTTACACCATAGTCATTTATTGCAACTCAGTCTCGTATAATTTGTGCAATTAACCAGAACAGGGCAGTTCCGAGTGTCGGCGCTCCGTGGACGAAAGGGCAACAAATGATTAGTACCTATCAACGATTAAAGCGCCGTAGGGATGCTGGAGAGATCGATGGTTTCACCTTGATCGAACTCCTCATCGTTATCGTCGTGCTCGGTATCCTCGCTGCGGTGGTTATTTTCGCATTGGGCGGGATCACGGGTAAGAGTGCGGCGGCCTCCTGCCAAGCGGACGGTGCAACCGTCTCAACGGCGCTGGCGGCCTTTAACGCACAGAACCCGACGGTTTTGGCCAGCGTGCCGGGTACCGGCGCAAACGGTGGTTCGGCGCCGTTGATGACAGCGGCAACGGCGGAAGGCATCCTGTCCGGAACCTCCTACGGTGGTCCGTACGTTCAGTCCTGGCCGAGCAACCTGCCTCACTACGCCTACACCCTGGTGTGGATCTTGCAGAACGGGCCCGTCTCGAGTTCCAACCAAGGGGTGTGGAGCGAAACGCTGGAAGTTTCGACCGGTAACACCTTGAGTGGTACCACCTACACCGCGACGGGCGCGGCGGGCAACCTCATCGCTGCAGGTTCGCCGACAGCTGACGTCGTTGGTACGGCTGGTTCAGCGCCGTACCTCGTCTACTCAGGCCCCGGTACCTGCACAGGCGTCGCTTGATGTAACTGCCTTACAGTTTGAGCGAAGTGCCCGGCATTCGTGCCGGGCACTTCGGTCTTAGGCAATGAGACCCGATGCACCAGGAATTAAGTGCGAAGTGTGTTCCCCACGAGGTCTCCTTCATCACCCCGTTCGACGGGTAATCG
>Ga0302157_10002251_pt1 | contig 22602 bp, 19 predicted proteins | sample I_Bog_N3_3_FD_193502 | JGI IMG/M metagenome (GOLD analysis project Ga0302157, IMG submission 193502) | Peat permafrost microbial communities from Stordalen Mire near Abisko, Sweden - I_Bog_N3_3 | ecosystem: Environmental > Terrestrial > Soil > Wetlands > Peat | place: Sweden: Abisko, Stordalen... | reverse complement strand
GTGGATCTGGTTTACGGCGCCTTGCATGGCGTGCGCGGCATCGTCGACGAGGAATTTCTCGATCTGACCCGCGAGACTACCCACAATCTGGAGATGGTGGCCCAGACGCCGGCTTCGGCCTTGGGCTCGACGCGGGATAAGCCGGACCTGAAATATTGCCAGGAAATCTTCAAGGTCCTGAAGGCCCACGAGATCGGCTATTTCTTCTATATCGGCGGCAACGACAGCTCGGACACCGTGCGCATCGTCTCGGAAGAGGCGACCAAGGCCGATTATCCTCTGCGCTGCATCCATATCCCCAAGACCATCGATAATGATCTGGTGCTGAACGATCATACCCCCGGCTTTCCCTCGGCGGCCCGTTATGTCGCCCAGGCCTTCATGGGGGCGAACCTGGATAACCGGGCGCTGCCGGGGGTCTATGTGGCGGTGGTGATGGGGCGCCATGCCGGCTTTTTGACGGCGGCTTCGGCCTTGGGCAAGAAGTTCCCCGACGACGGCCCGCATCTGATCTATATGCCGGAGCGCACCTTCGACATTGAACAGTTCCTGACCGACGTCAAGATCACCTATGAGCGCTTTGGTCGCTGCGTGGTGGCGGTGTCGGAAGGCATCCATGACGCCGCCGGCGTGCCCATCGCCGTCAAACTGGCCAAGCAGATCGAGACCGACGCCCATGGCAATGTCCAGCTGTCGGGCACCGGGGCTTTGGCCGATCTTCTCTGTGATCAGATCAAGGAAAAGCTGAAGATCAAGCGGGTGCGTGGCGATACCCTGGGCTATATCCAGCGCAGCTTCGTCGGTTGCGTCTCCGACGTCGATCAGCGCGAAGCCCGCGAAGTCGGCGAGAAGGCGGTGCAATACGCCATGTGGGAAGGCCAGGACGGTTCGGTGACCATCCAGCGCACCGGCTTCTATTCGGTGGATTACAAGCTGGTGCCGCTCCAGGCGGTGGCCGGCAAAACCCGCCATATGCCCGATGAATTCATCGATGCCGCCGGAACTGGCGTCACCGATGCCTTCCGGCTGTATTTGCGCCCGCTGCTGGGCTCGGGCATGCCCGACGCTTACCGTTTGCGCACCAGCAGCAACCGGGTGCCGAAGATCCTCAAGGCGGGGGAATGACGCCTACTATTACAAGAGTAATATAGGTCCTTGCGCTTGAGAGTATCTGTTCCGGCGGGCGGCCATGGGCTGCGCCTTTACAAGAGTGAGGCTTCGACGGCGAGCGCTTCTGCTTCGTCGCTTGGAGTTCACTCTTGGAAAAGGAAGACACTATGTCCAGCAAGTTCGTTCCCGCCGGCAGCTATCTGAAGACCACCAAGGACGTCAAGGTCGTCGTGCTGGCCGAGGCTCAGCGCAAGGATGGTTCGTGGAATGCCGACGCCCATCTGGATCTGACCGACCTGCAGACCGCCGACATCGAGAACCTTGACGGCGTCCTGCACAACACTGGCCGCGACGCTCCGGCGAAGAACTTCGTTCCGGGCGGCAGCTATGCCGAGACCAGCCGCAACATCCGCGTCATCCTGACCGGCCAGGCTCAGAAGATCGACCAGAGCTGGGTCACCGCCGAGTTGAACCTGACCGACCTGAAGGCCCCCGGCGACGTCGCCAATCTGGACGGCAAGCTGGTCGACCAGCAGAAGTAAGCCAGTCTTCTGACGGCTTGGACGGCCTTTTCCCATCTGCGGAAAAGGCCGTTTTCTTTTAGACCGTGAAGCAGAAAATCTGCATCACGTAAGTCCCTCGGCCTCCGCCGCTTGGCCGCTCGCGCAATGCTCGCCAGCGTGATGCACGTTTGCGCATCACGCTCTAATACCCCGCCACAGCCCCATCGCTGCGGGGATCGGCGGCACCCTCGATCAGGCCGTTGTCGTGGCGGACCAGGGCTCCGGCGTGTCCCATCTGGGAATCGAAGGCATCCACCAGGGTGACGTCGTGACCGGCGTCCCGCAGGGCGCGGATCAGCGAGGGATCGAAGCGGCTTTCCAGCTTGAGGTCGGATGCAGCCTCGCCCCGGCCCGGCCCCAGACGCCAGCGGGGGGCACTGACCGCCTGCTGCAATCCTTGGCCGAAGCGGGCATAGCGGGAATAGATGGCGGCCAGGGTTTGCGGCTGGCCGTCGGCCCCCATACTGCCATGAACCATCACCCGGCCATCGCGAAAGCGGGTCAGGGAGGGGCAGAGGGTGTGGAAGGGCTTGCGGCCCGGCATCAACAGGTTCTGAGCCTGCTCGGCCAGAGTGAAGCTGGCGGCGCGGTTGTGCCACAGCAGGCCGAAGTCGCCCACCGACAGGCCGGTGCCGAAGGGATGGCTTAAGGAATGGATGCAACTGACCGCCCGGCCTTCGCCGTCGATGACGCCCAGCCAGGCCGTATCGCCGTCCACGATTTCGCGGTGCCAGGGCAAAGCCCGGCGGGGAGCGATGGCCACTGCCAGCTTATCCAGCAAGGAATCGCTGAGATAGGTGGTGGAATGGATGGTCATATAGGCCGGGTCGGTCACATGGGCGTTGCGGACGATAAAGGCCTGCTTGGTAGCCTCGACGATGCCATGGATATGGGCGAAGCCCTCGGCTTCCTTGACGTCCAGGCGCTCGAACAGGCCCAGGATCATCAGGGCCGCCAGACCTTGGGTGGGCGGCGGCAGGTTGTACATGATGCCTTCCGCCAGATTGAGCGACAGCGGACGGCGGCGCACCGAGCGATGGCGGGCCAGATCCTCCGAGGAAATCGGGCTGCCGGCCTTGTTCAGTTCGGCCCCCAGATGATGGCCGATGGCGCCCCGGTAGAAATCATCCAGGCCGTTCTGGGCCAGACGCTCCAGCAGATTGGCCAGACCGGGCAGCTTCAACAAATCGGCGGCTTTGTGCCCGGCATAGGGGGCGGCCAGGGCGCTGCCCAGCTTGGCGGCGCAATCGGCCTGATAGCCGGTGACCGGATAGCCTTCGGCGGCATAATGGATGGCGTCTTCGAACAGGCGCGACAAAGGCAGGCTGCCGCCCCAGCGGTTGCTGATCTCAAGGGCCGCCTGCCAGCCTGAGACCGCGCCGGCCACGGTGGCGGCGGCCAAGGGGCCGGTGGTGGGAATGGCCTTCAGGCCGCGCTCGCGGTAGGCCTCGGCCTTGGCGCCATGGGCGGCGGCGCCGCTGGCGTCGATGGAGATGGGAGCCTTGCCCGGTTCGTGGATCAGCCAAAAGCCGTCACCGCCCAGCCCGCAGGTATGGGGATAGACAACGCCCAAAGCCGCCACGGCGGCCACCGCCGCCTCGATGGCGTTGCCGCCTTCGCGCAGCACCGAAAGGCCGGCTTGGCTGGCCAGTTGGTGCGGGGCGCTGATCATGCCGCGAGTCGCCAGGGTCGTGTGAAGCATTAGGTCCCATTTTTCTGTCATTAAGCGGGATCGATTTTGATCCATCCGCCGCCCGCCGTCCAGTGCGGCAAGGTGAAGACTTCGCTGTAAAGCAGGCGATAATCTTCCTGTCCTCAAGAGGGCGGCGTTGCGCCTTGACCCTTGGCAGTGATAATAGCGCTCGCGCCGCAGGTTAAGGGAGAGCAGGTCATGGCCCAGGATTTCAGCGAAAACGCCGCCATCAAGATTGGCTGGGACGCTTTGCATCGCGACGCCATCATCCTGTCGCAGAAGCTGCGCCATCTGGGGCCCTTCAAAGGCATCATCGCCGTGGCTCGCGGCGGCTTGGTGCCGGCGGCCATCGTCGCCCGCGAGTTGGATATCCGGCTGGTGGATACGGTCTGCATCGTCAGTTATGACGACAAGGTGCAGCGCACCGGCGAGGCCTTGGTCCTGAAGCCCGTCGAAGGCGACGGCACCGGCTGGCTGATCGTCGATGATCTGGTGGATTCGGGAAACACCTTCCGCCAGCTGCGCAAGATGCTGCCCAACGCCCATTACGCCACCGTCTACGTCAAGCCCAAGGGCCAAGACACGGTGGATACCACGGTGATCCCCATCGATCAGGACATCTGGATGGTTTTCCCCTGGGACGACGACCCGCAAAGTTGGCGGCGGAACTGATCGGAGCGGGTCGTCAAGCCGCCATTGCGGCGGCTGGCCAAGCGGCGGAGGCCGCGCCCGGCGAGGGACTTACGGCGGGCCTAGCCCGCCGGTATAGCCTCCCGCAAAGTTGGCGGCGGAACTGATCGGGGCGGGTCGTCAAGCCGCCTCAGGCCTTCCGCATTTCGAACCGCTCGTAACCGGCGGCCTTGGCCAGGCGGTCATAGCGGCTGCTCCCCAGGTCGGGGGCAAAGGCGGCGTCGGCTCCCGGGACTTCCAGCACCAGGGTGTCGCCATGGGGCACCAGCCGGGTGGAGCGCAGCAGTCCCGGCACGCCGCCGGAGACGCTGTGTCCCAGGCGTAGGGCTTGGCCGATGATGCGGGCGCGGCGCTGGTCTTCTTCGTCCAGCAGGGTGCGGGCATTGACCACCTGGGGCGATTCCACGTCGGACTCATAGCGGGCATGAACGGCCAGGGCCAGGGCGGCGCGGTCCTGATGGCCCATGCCCATGAAGGGCAGGCGGAACACCCGCAGGAAGGCCTGTTCGGCCCGATAGTCGGGATGTTCGTTCCAAAAGACGTCGCCCAGCAGACAGGCGGCATAGCGCAGGCGGCCCTGGTGCGCCGTCTCTTGCGAGAACAGCGGCGCCATCCATTCCAGCATTTCCTCGCCATGCTCGGGGAAGCGACCGGCAGTACGGGCCATTTCGACGCAAGAGGCGATCAGCGGGTCCTGCCATTGCAGTTCGGCGGGCAGTTGCTTGTAAAACTGGCCTTCGCGCATGCCATAGACCGAAAAGATCAGCTTCGACGGCTGAACCTTCAGCAGCACCTTTTCCAGCAGCAGGGCGGCCATGGGCAGATGGGGCAGGCGCTTTTTCGACAGGCCGGGGACCTTGTCCATGGACTTGCGGCTTTGGCGCGACACCAACTCCAGCAGATGCAGGGATTCGCTCTGGTCCAGGGTGTAATTGTCCAGCACATGCAGGGGATGGCCGGTCTGGGCGATGAACAGCCGGGCCAGGGCGCGCCAAGCGCCGCCAACGGCATAAAGCGGACGCCCCTTGCCGCAGTTGGTCCAGTCGATCTTGGCCAGATGGCCTTCGATGATGGCGGCGGCGCGGTCGCGGTCGCCGCCCGAAGCCTCGGTCAGGCGCAGGATGCCCAGCGGCATGGTGGAATAGGGCCCGGCGAAATGGCCGCGATCCAGGGCCACCAGTTCCAGGCTGCCGCCGCCCAGATCGGCGACGATGCCATCGGCCTCGGGCGTGCTGCACAGAACGCCCATGGCGGCAAGGCGGGCTTCTTCCTCGCCCGACAGCACGGTGACCGGGGACTGACAGCGTTCTTCGACCTGACGGACGAACTCTTCGCCATCGATGGCGTCGCGGACGGCGGCGGTGGCCAGGATGTTCAGCACGGCCACCGGCATGGCCCGAGCCAGACGGACGAAGCGTCCCAGGCTGGCCAGGGCTTGGCGGCAGCCCTCGGCGTTCAGGCGCCCCGAAGCGCCCAGGCCTTGGCCCAAGGCGCAGACGGCCTTCTCGTTGAAGATGGCCACCGGCGTGCGGGTCAAGCCGTCATAGACCACCAGCCGGATCGAGTTGGACCCGATGTCGACGATAGCCACATGACGGTTGGCAACGTCGGCCTTGAGGGGCGAGGGCGCGTTCATGTCGGTCAAGGATAGTTCTTGAGGAGCAGCTTGGGCAAAGGCCGGCCGCGCTCCTGAGCGCTACCCCGGCCCGACAGGCTGGGGTTGGTCATGAAGTAGGTATGGGCGCTGAAGGGCTTTTCTCCCTCGGCGGGGGCGATGCGGTGATAGACGCCGTCGGAATCCAGGACCCAGCTTTGCTGGTTGTCTTTCAGGTTAGCGACCATGATCTGCTCCAGGATCTGGCGATGCACGGTGCCATATTCGATGGGCACCAGGGATTCGACGCGCCAGTCCATATTGCGGTTCATCCAGTCGGCCGAGGAGATGAAGACCTTGGCGTAACGGGACGGCAGGGCGTGGCCGTTGCCGAAGCAGATCACCCGGGTATGTTCCAGGAAGCGCCCGACGATGCTTTTGGCCCGGATGTTATCGGACAGGCCGGGGACGCCGGGGCGTAGGCAACAGATGCCGCGGATGACCAGATCGATCTGCACGCCCACCTGGGAGGCCTGATAAAGGGTGTCGATCAGCTTGGCGTCCACCAGCGAGTTCATCTTCAGCCAGATGGCGGCCGGATGGCCGGCCTTGGCATGTTCCATCTCGTTGTGGATGCAAGAGAGCAGGCGATCGCGCAGGGCCAGCGGGGCGATGGCCAGCTTCTCCATCTTCTCGGGCTTGGCATAGCCGGTCATGAAGTTGAAGGTGCGGTTGGCGTCGCGGCACAGCGCCGGGTCCACCGTGAAGAAGCTGAGGTCGGTATAGACCTTGGCGGTGATGGGGTGGTAGTTGCCGGTGCCGAAATGCACATAGGAGCGCAGCTCGCCGCCTTCACGGCGCACCACCAGGGAAATCTTGGCGTGGGTTTTCAGTTCCATGAAGCCATAGACCACCTGAGCCCCGGCGCGCTCAAGGTCGCGGGCCCAGCCGATGTTGGCCTCTTCGTCGAAGCGGGCCTTCAGCTCGATCATGGCGGTGACCGACTTGCCCATCTCGGCGGCTTCCACCAGCGCCTTGACGATGGGGCTGTCCTTGCTGGTGCGGTACAGGGTCTGCTTGATCGCCACCACGTTGGGATCGCGGGCGGCCTGGCGCAGAAACTGCACCACCACGTCGAAGCTTTCGAACGGATGGTGGACGACGATGTCCTTTTTCTGGATGGCGGCGAAGCAATCGCCGCCGAAGTCGCGAACCCGTTCGGGGAAGCGGGCGTTATAGGGCACGAAGGTCAGGTCGGGGCGCTCGTCGGTGATCAGCTGCTTGGTGTCCACCGTGCCGATCAGGCCGCGCAAGGGGAAGACGTCTTCCGGCGTGACTTCCATTTCCGACATGATCAGCGACAGCAGATCTTCGGGAATGTCGGCATTGACCGTCAGGCGGATGCAATGGCCGCGACGGCGGCGCTTCAGGGCGGATTCGAAGACGCGGACCAGATCCTCGGCCTCTTCGTCGATTTCCATTTCCGAATCGCGGATGACCCGGAACACCCCGTGGCCATCGACGCGGAAGCCCGGGAACAGGCGGTCGAGGAACAGGGTGACCATTTCTTCCAGCGGCAGATAGCGCACATTGTCGCCGGGCAGGCGGATGAAACGCTGAATCTGGTGGGGCAGCGGCAGCAGGGCGCGCATGGCCTCGCCGTCATCGCTGCGGCTCAGATGCAGCACCATGGCGAAGCCAAGATTGGGAATGAAGGGAAACGGATGGGCCGGGTCGATGGCCAGAGGTGTTAGCACCGGAAACACATGCTCCATGAAGCGGGTTTCCAGCCACTTGCGATCCGTACGGGTCAACTCGCCGATATCGATGACGGCGATGCCGGCATGGCGCAGCTCGGAGCGGACGCGGTTCCAGCAGTCGGACTGCTTTTCCAGCAAGGCGGTGGCTTCGCGGTTGATGACCACCAACTGCTGGGCGGGAGTCAGGCCGTCCTGGCTGATATTGTTGACGCCATTGGCCACCTGACCCTTCAGGCCGGCGACGCGCACCATATAGAACTCGTCCAGGTTGGCGGCCGAGATGGACAGGAAGCGCAGGCGCTCCAGCAGCGGATGGAGCGGATTGTCGGCTTCTTCCAGCACGCGGGTGTTGAAGGCCAGCCAGGACAGCTCGCGATTGATGAAGCGGTCGGGAGAGAAAAGGTCGATGGGAGACGTGGTTTGGGCGTTTGTGCTCGGCTGCTCGGCGGTCTGTTCGGTCACATCGTCGGTCACAAATATTCTCCCATGCCTTCTTCGGGGCGTTCCGCTTCATTTATAAACCCTTGGCGAGCGGATGTCATGGCCGCTCCCGTCACTGTCATGGAGCTGTCACATCTGGCCTATGGCCTTTGGACGGTGAAGAAGAGTCACAAACTTAACATTTGTCCTGGCGGCTAGATTTAGCTTTCCTGTTGACCTTCGAGGAGGCCTCCCATGAAGCAGATATTCTTGTTGCGCCACGCCAAATCCAGCTGGGACGATCCGTCCCTGGAGGACATCGAACGTCCTTTGAACAAACGTGGTCGCAAGGCCGCCAAGGCCATGGCCGCTCATTTCACAGAGCATGGCTTGGCACCGCAGACGGTGCTTTGCTCGACCGCCATCCGCACTCGCCAGACCCTGGACCTGCTCAAGCCGGTGTTGGGGGAGGCGCCGGTCATTTATGACGACCGTATCTATGAGGCCATGCCGCAGACTCTGCTGGCTCGTCTGAAGGAACTGCCGGAAAGCAGCGCCTCGGTGCTGGTGGTCGGGCATAACCCGGGCCTGGAGCGCTTGGCTCACAGTCTGGCCGGAGATCAGGGCGAGCCCAAATCCCTGGCTCGCATGACGGCGAAATATCCCACCGGCTCCCTGGCGGTCCTGACCGCCGAGGTTGCCGCCTGGACCGAGCTGAAGCCCGAGACCTGTCGTCTCGAAAGCTTCATCTGCCCGGCGGATCTGGATGATTAGCTAAAGACCCTTTTGGCGGCGTAGCGTAATGGGCTCGCCGCCGATGCCCCAATTGTCGGTGTCTACCTCATCGATGACCACCACGGTGGTGTTGGGGGTCTTGCCCAGGACCTCCACTAGCAACTGGGTGGCGCCTTTGATCAGTTGGGCCTTTTGCTCAGGGGTGGCTCCTTCGCGGGTGATCTTGATGTTCACGTAGGGCATTTGCTTGCTCTCCACAGGGGGCGGGGTTTGGCGTTGCCGACCACGACGCCGGTGGAAACCAGCAGCAGGCTGGCCAGCAGCGTCCAGGTCAAAGGCTCGTGCAGCACCGGTACGGCGGCCAGGGCGGCGGCGATGGGGGTCAGGGCGGTCAACATGCCCATGCGCGAGGCCCCGAGAATTTCCACCGCCCGCATATAGATGACCATCTGAATAATGGCGGCCAGGGCTCCCTGATAGGCGGCCTGCAGGGCGATTTCTCCCATGGATGCCAGGGCGATCTGCTTGGGCAGGACCAGCCAATAGACCGGCAGATAGACGGCGGCGGCCAAGAGGGCGACGTTCAGGGTCGATTCCCAGGGCGAGACCTGCCAGCGCCGGGCCAGGACCGTATAGAGCGACCAGCAGAACGAGGCTCCGACGAACATCAGATCGCCGCGCCAGCTGTCGCCGCCGCCTTGCAGAACGCTGAAGCCCAGCATGCCGGCCCCCAGGGCGATGACTCCGATGCCGATCAGACGCTGGCGGCTGGGCTTTTCCCCCATCACCACCCAAGCGCAAATCGCCATGACGAAGGGCTGGATGCCCGAAAGCAGAATGCCGCCATGGGCCGCCGGGGCCAGATGAAAGGCCGAATAGACCAGCAGCACATAGCCCAAGCCGCCGGTCAGGGTCAGAGCCGCCATATGCCAGTCGATGCGGCGGTGATGGGCCAGATGCAGCCACAGGGGCAGAGCAATCATCGAGGCCGTGGTCATGCGGATGGCCGCCACGTCCCAGGCATTCAGGCTGCCGGTGACGCCCAGGCGCGAGACCAGGGTGAAGCCGGTCCAGATGACGATGATGATGCCCGCGAACAGATAGCCGCGATTTAGGGAACCTTGATGCATGGGGTGGCTCCATTGCCGATTGAGGGGATTGTATCGGCGGAAATTCATCATGTATAATGAATTGAATTGATTATTTTCATCCCAAGGAGAGATGAATGGAGCTGTCGGACCTGCTGATCTTCCGCACGGTGGTTGAGGCCGGAGGTGTCACCCGCGCGGCAAATCGGCTCAATCGCGTGCAGTCCAACGTCACCGCCCGCATCCGCAAGCTGGAAGAGGATTTGGGGGTCGAGCTGTTCTCGCGCCAGGGGCGGGGAGTGACATTGGCTCCGGCCGGATCGCTGCTGCTGCCCTATGCCGAACGACTGCTGGAGTTGGTGGAGGAAGCCCGCGAGGCGGTGGGCGGCGGTTCGCTGTCGGGGGTTCTGCGGCTGGGTTCCATGGAAAGCACGGCGGCGGCGCGACTGCCGGCTCCTTTGGCCGAATTCCATCGCCGTTACCCCCAGATTACCCTGGAACTGCACACTGATCCCACCCTGCAGCTGGTCAATCAGGTGCTGCAAGGCAGCCTGGACGCCGCCTTGGTGGCCGGGCCAGTGACCGATCCCCGCCTGGACAGCCGGGGGATTTATGTGGAGGAACTGGTGGTGGCGGCCCCCGCCGGGCTCGATCTGGCCCAGGCCCGCACCATGACCCTGCTGGCCTTTCAGGCCGGATGCAGTTATCGCCATCTGCTGGAAAACTGGGTGCGGGCCCAAGGCGCTGTTCCCGACCGGGTGGTGGAGATGGCGTCCTATCACGCCATGCTGGGCTGCGTCGCCGCCGGCATGGGGATTTCCCTGTTGCCGAAAAGCCTGATCGAGACCTCGCCGGCCCGCTTCAGCATCTCGCTGCTGCCGCTGGAGGGCGGTCCGACCACGGCCGAGACTCTGCTGATCTGGCGTAAATCCGCTCCGCGTGCTCGCATCGAGGCGCTCTTGCAGGTGTTAGCTTAATCCGTAGTGCCTCAGAACCACCTGCCAATTGGGGTCGCGGGGGGCGTTGTTCACGGCTTGGCGCAGGAACTTGAGCCAGGCGGCGTCGCCCTGCATCAGCACCCGGCGGTCATAGGTATAGAGCGGACGGGCCGAGATATGGAGAAGCCCCTGGAACTTGGCCAAGCTTGCGTAGTAGCGGGCGGCCGTTCCTGGAATAATGCCGACCTTCATCCGCTCATAGGCGATCATCATAACAATCTGGTCTTCTTCGCCGAAGCTGACCCGTTCGATTTTGCCTGAGTTCAGGTATTGGTCGATGATGGGATATTGATAGCCAAGGACGATCCCCAACTTCTTGCCGACCAGACTTTCCGGGCCGCTGTAGTCGAAGGGTTCGGAGGCAGGCGACAGCAGGTCGTCGCTGTCGTGCATCAGCACGTTGCCCCATTGATATTTGGTCATTCCGGCATCGCCCAGCCAATCGGGCATCAGCCAGGGCGACAGAAAGGGGCCTTTTTCCTCGGCGATGGCGATGTTGAAACGGTTGCGGGGCAGGATTTCGACCTGGACGCTATAGGCGCCCCCCGACAGCTTGCTCAAATAGTCGGCGAAGTCACGGGTCAGGCCTTGGCCCTGATCGGTCAGGAAGGGCGGGAAGCGATGGTAGTCATACAGCTTGACCACCTCGGCAGACCCGGCGGCGGACGGAAATATGAGTATCATCAATATGATACGCAGGAATCTGTCGAGCATCTCACCTGCTCCGGTCCGCATCGTGCCTGGGGGTAAGTTATCACATTTGCACTAACAGCCCAAATATATCCGAGTGTTTCAGTCATGAAAAAAGCCGCCAAACCCGAAGGTTTGCGGCTTTTTTCGCTGGTCGGAGTGAGAGGATTCGAACCTCCGGCCCCTGCCTCCCGAAGACAGTGCTCTACCAGGCTGAGCTACACTCCGACGCCTGCGAGGCGCTTCTTATAGCGCCAAGCCTGACCGAGCGCAAAGGGGAATTTCACTGAATTCCAAGGTTTCTCACCAAGCCCGTTCGATACAGAAATCGATGATGTCGGTCAGGGCCGATTTGGCCGGGCTGTCGGCGAAGATGTCCAGGGCCTGACGGGCCAGATCGCCGTAATGGCGGGCGCGGGTGATGCTGTCGGCCAAAGTGCCGTGTTTTTCCATCAAGGACAGGGCATGGCGCAGGTCGGCTCCGTCTTCGTCCTGCTCCAGTTCTTCCAGGGTGCGGCGCCAGAAGGTTTTTTCCTCTTCGCCGCCGCGTTCGAAGGCCAGGATGATCGGCAGGGTGATCTTGCCCTCGCGGAAATCATCGCCGATGGTCTTGCCCAGTTTTTCCTGCTTGGCGGAATAATCCAGCACATCGTCGATCAGCTGAAAGGCGATGCCCAGGTTGAGGCCATAGGAGTCCAGGGCGTCTTCCTCGACCTGGGGGCGCTCGGCCACCACGGCGCCGATGCGGCAGGCGGCGGCGAACAGGGCGGCGGTCTTGGAGCGGATGACGTCGAGATAGGAGGCTTCGGTGGTGCCGGTGTCGTTGGCGGTGATCAGCTGCAGCACCTCGCCCTCGGCGATGACCGAAGAGGCGTTGGACAGAATGCCCAGCACCTTGACCGAGCCGTCTTCCACCATCAGCTCGAACGAGCGCGAGAACAGGAAGTCGCCCACCAGCACCGAGGCCTTGTTGCCCCAAACGGCGTTGGCCGAGGCCTGACCGCGGCGCAGGTCGCTTTCGTCCACCACGTCGTCATGCAGCAGAGTGGCGGTATGGATGAATTCGACGCAGGCGGCCAGCTTGATGTGGCGATCGTCCTTATGGTCGCAGAGCTTGGCGGCGGCCAGGGTCAGCATGGGACGCAGGCGCTTGCCGCCGGCGGCGATGATATGGCCGGCCAGTTGGGGGATCAGGGCGACCGGGCTATGCATGCGGTCGATGATCAGCTCGTTGCATTTGGCAAGGTCATCGGCCACCAGGGCGGACAGCCCTTCCAGCGAAGCGGGCTTTTTGCCCTGAATATCGTCCTGTCGCACCGACGGTCCCCTTCAACTCGAATCCTTGACGCCACCTTACTCCCGGCGGCGCGGGGAGCATAAGGTTGCTAAAGCTTGCGGGTCAAGGCTACAACCGCTTTTGACGCCCAGTCTTTGAGGGGCGTCAAGGGGAGAGCTGCAAATGGGTGATGTCACCGAAGACGCCTTGCTGGACGGACGCATCCGTCTGCGCCAGCCTGCCGATGGCTTTCGCGCCGCCATCGACCCCTTGTTCCTGGCCGCCGCCACCCCGGTGAACGAGGGGGAACTGGTGCTGGATGTGGGCAGCGGCGTCGGCACGGCGTCCCTTTGCCTGGCCTGGCGTCAGCCCGGTTGCCGGGTCATTGGGTTGGAGCCCCAGCCCGAGCTGGTGGCCTTGGCCCGCGACAATATCGCTTTGAACGGCATGACCGGGCGGGTCGAGACCATTATCGGCGGGGTCCAGGCGCCGCCGCCCCGGCTGGCCCCTGGCAGCTTCCATCATGTGATGACCAACCCGCCTTATCATAAGGGCGGCAGTCTTTCGCCCCATGCCGGCAAGGCCAAGGCCAACACCGAGTCCGAGCTGGATTTGGCGGCCTGGATGAAGGCCTGCATCACCATGCTGCGGCCCAAGGGCACCTTGGTGGTGATTCATCGCGCCGATCGCCTGGACGAGCTTTTGGCGGCGCTGCGGGGCAAGGTGGGCGAGGTGATCCTGTTTCCCCTCTGGCCCAAGGCCGGGCGTCCGGCCAAGCGCATCCTGGTTCGGGCCAGGAAAAGCGTGCAATCGCCCCTGACCCTGCATCCCGGCCTGGTGCTGCATCAGGAGGATGGAGCCTATACCCAAGACGCCGATTCGGTGCTGCGGCTGGGCTCGGCCATCGGCTGAGGCTCGTTCATTTACATATGCCGCTATGCAGGCGGAGTCCTTTGAGATTAATCTGTCATAACCATGCGGCGTGAGTGGGGATTCGCGTCCGACTTGGGTGGAGTGTGGGGGATTTTGGCCGGTTTCAAATGAAATGGCCCCAAGCGGAGGCATGATGCCGTTCCGTCGTCTGTTTGGCCTTGCCGCCGCTTTGCTGGCCGGGCTTGTTCTTTTGGCCGGACCTGCGAGGGCCGAGGCGCAGGACAGCCGTCCCTTGCGTATCGGCCTGTTGCCGGCCAATGCGCCTTTGAGCCTGCTTCGGCTTTATGATCCCTTGCGTCGTTATCTGCAAAGCCGCCTGGACCAGCGGGTCGAGTTTTATACCGCCGCCAACTTCCGCAGCTCTTTGGCCGACGCCAAAAGCGGCGAGTTCGATGTTCTGATCACGGCTCCGCATTTCGGGGTGGTGGCGGTGGATATGGGCTATCTGCCGCTGGTGCGCTACAAGGCCGAGCTGCGGCCCCTGATCGTCGTGCCCAAGGGCAGCCTGCTTGTTCGCCCCGAGCAGTTGCGCGGCAAGAAGGTTCTGACCGCCAACCGTCTGACGGCGCTTTCGGTGGTGACGGAAACCTGGCTGGAAAGCCGCTATGGCATGACGGCGGGGCGGGACTATCAGCTGATTGATGCCTCCAGCCATGCCACCGCCATCCGTACCGTCGGCATGGGCGACGCCGATGCCGCCATCAGCAGCCGCTCGGCCCTGGCCCAGGTGCCGGAGGAAATCCGCAAGCGGGTCGATAGCTTCGAGGCGTCCATCGCCGTGCCTCATCAGTTCACGCTGGTCCATCCCCGTTTGGGAGAGCAGCGGATTGCCGCCTTGCGCGCCGCCCTGGCGGCTTTCCCCGACAGCGAGGAAGGACAGCGTTTCTTCGCCGCCAGCGGCTTCCAGGGATATGCTCCCCTGACGCCCCAGGACATCGCGGCGGCGCGTCCCTATGCCGATAAAGTCGTGAAAATGATCGAGACCCCGTTATGAGCCCCCTGGCCGATTGGCTGCCCCCCGTCCGTTTCACCAAGTCGCTGCGTCTGCGACTGTTGCTGGTCAGTATTCTGGTGGAAGGACTGATGCTGTCGTTGCTGGTGGCCAATGGGGCGCGCCTGATCCGCAGCCATCTGATGGAGAGCACCGAGCTGCGGCTGGAGGCCCAGGAATCCTCGTTCAACATCGCTTTGGCTGGTCTGCTGGCGGCCCGCGACTATAGCTCGGTGCAGAGCGTGCTGGACGGTTGGGGCGGCATTCCGGGCATCACCTATATGGCGGTGGCGGATGCCTCAGGGCGGATGGTGGCGGCTCATGGCATGTCGTTGAACGCTGTCTTGCCAGAGCTCGATGCCGGTTTGAGCTATGATCAGCCGCTCTATCACGGGGCCTTTGACGTCGCTTATCTGGGGCAGCGTTATGGCCGGGCCTATTATGGGATGGACACCCGCTTCCTGCGTAAGGCAGAGAACCAGCTGGTGCATCAAAGCGTCTTGATCGCCTTGACCGAGATCGCCCTGACCCTGGCCCTGCTGGCGGGGATCGGCTTTTGGCTGACCCGGCATCTGACCATGCTGACCCGGGCGGCCCTGAAGGTGGCCCGGGGAGATTTCGCGGTGAGCTTTCCCAAGATGGGCGAGGACGAGGTCGGGGTCTTGAGCCGTGCCTTCGACACCATGGCCAAGGCCGTCGAAGTTCGCATCGCCCAGCTTGACGAAGGCCAGCGCCGCTTTCGCGCCATCGCTGACTATACCTATGGCTGGGAATGTTGGTTCGACGCGGAAGGCCGGTTGCGCTGGGTCAATCCGGCGGTGGAGCGCATCAGCGGCTATAGCCCCCGCGACTGCCACGCCATGGCCGATTTCCCCTTGGGGCTGGTGGAGCCCGAGGACCGCGAGGGGCTGCGCATTCATCTGGCCGATGCCAAGCTGGGGACCACCGGCGACCGCGAGGAGTTCCGCATCCGTCATAAGGACGGGCATCTGATCTGGGTGGCCATGTCCTGGCTGCCGGTTTTGGACGATGAGGCCAAGTCCTTGGGTTTCCGCGTCTCCCTGCGTGACATCACCGAGAGAAAGCAGAGCGCCGAGATGCTCATCGCCGCCAAGGGCGAGTTGGAGCGTCTGCTGTTCGCTGCCTCCCACGATCTGCAAGAGCCGGTGCGCAGCGTGCTGATCCACCTGCAACGGCTGGAGCGCGAGGCCGGCGAGGCTTTGACCGGCGAGGCCGCTCATTGCCTGCAACTGGTGCGGACCGGCGGCAATCAGCTGGACCTGCTGGTCAAGGGCCTGCAGGCCTTCAGCCGCAGCGATCGCCCTATGAGCGCCTTCATCCCCATAGAGCTGACCCATCTGGTGGAAAAGGTCACCACCCATCTGGCCAGCCAGGCCTGGTCGGCCAATCCTATGTTCGACATCGACCCCTTGCCGGTGCTGCCGGGTGATCCCGGTCTGCTGTTCATCATGTTCGAGGCGGTGATCGGCAATGGGGTGAAGTTCGTCGAGCCCGGCATCCGCCCGGCGGTGCGCATCACTGCGCAGGTGGAAAGTCATGGCGATGTTCACGGCTGGCGCATCGACGTCATGGACAATGGCATCGGCATCGAAGAGCCTTATCTACAGTCCATATTCCGGCCCTTCTCGCGGCTGCATTCCCGCGCCACCTATCCGGGGGCCGGGCTGGGTCTGGCCTCGGCCCAGAAGATCGCCGCCATTCATGGGGGCAGCATCTGGCTGGAGTCCAAACCCGGCCATGGCACCACCGCCCACATCTGGCTTCCTCGCCCCGGTGATCGCCGCGACAGGGGGCATGTGGACGGTTAGAGGGGCCTAAAGTATCTCCAGCACCTGCTCAGGCGGGCGGCCCAGCTTGGCTTTGTCGCCATTGACCACGATGGGGCGTTCGATCACTTGCGGGTTGGCGACCATGGCGGCGATCAGGGCGTCCTCGGGCAGGCTGGGATCCACCCCGGCCTCGGCGGCTTCCTTCTTGCGCAGCAGCTCTTTGGGCGTGATGCCCAGTTTGCTCAGAATGACCGTCAATTCGGCGGCGCTGGGGGGAGTCTTCAGATATTCCACCACCCGCGGCGCGATGCCCTTGGCCTCGATCAGAGCCAGGGTTTCCCGAGATTTGCTGCATTTGGGATTGTGATAAATGGTGACGGCCATTGCCATGCTCCATGCCAAGCGGTTAAGTGGGGGCCTGTTGCCTTTGTTCGTTCCAGATGGGTTTGCCATGTCTCGTTCTCCAGCTCAAGCCGTCCGTATGTTCGCCTTCGCCCTTGTGGCGGTGTTGGCGCTGTCGCAGGCCCCCTCGGCCTACGCCGCCGAGGAGGCCGGCAAGGCCGTCTCCAAGCCCGAGGTCGAACAGCTGATCCAGACCATCGAACAGCCCGAGGCCCGGGAAAAGCTGGTGGAGCAGCTCAAGCTTCTGGTCAAGGCCGACCACGCCGAGGAGCCGGTCGAGGATGATTCCCTGATCGCCCTTCTGACCGAAGAGATCAGCAAGGCCGGCGAAGAATTAACCAATGCGGTCAGCGGTCTGGCCGATGCCGGTCATGCCGTCGATTGGGTTTCCCTGCAAATCACCGATCCGCAACATCGCGCCCTGTGGGCCGAGGTGCTGGGCAAATTCGCTTTGCTGTTCGCCGCCGGTCTGGTGGCCGAGCGCGGGCTGATGCTGGTCTTTCGCCCCTTGCGCCGCCTGTTGGAAGCCCGCGAGACGGCCAGCCGCTGGATGAGGCTTCCCCTGGTGGGCGGCTTGTGGGTGCTCGACGTGATCCCCATCGCCCTGTTCATCTTCGTCGCCCACGGCCTGCGGGCCTTGCCCAGTCTGTCCCTGGCAGGCGACCCCAAGCAGGCCACGGTGCTGATCAACATGGGCTATGTGCTGACCCGCTTCACCCTGGTCTCGGTGCAGGCCCTGCTGGTGCCCAGCAACAGCGCCATCCGTCCCTTGCCCCTGGACGACGAGACCGCCAGCTATCTGACCATCTGGGCCCGACGACTGACCCTGACGGCGGTCTGGGGCTATTCCGCCATCCAGGCCTTGAAGCTGCTGGGTCTGCCCAAAAGCGGCTATGGCGTCTCGCTGAAGGCCTTGGGGCTGGTGGTGGCCACCCTGGTGGTGATCCTGGTGCTGCAGAACCGCCAGTCGGTGGCCGGTTGGATTCGTAGCCGCGGTAAGGCCGATGGCCGGATGCAGGCCATGCGGGATCGCTTGGCCGACATCTGGCATGTGCTGGCCTGCCTCTATGTGGCCGGAGCCTTCGGCATCTGGGCCTTGCAGTTGAAGGGCGGTTTCGAGTTCCTGATGCGGGCCTCGTTGCTGACCGTGCTGGTGCTGGCGGCGGCCAATGCCCTGTCGGCCCTTTGCGTCGATCTGATCGGCCGGGCCTTCGCCATCAACGAGGAAATGCGCACCCGTCTGCCCCATCTGGAGGCCCGGGCCAACCGTTATGTCGCCGGGCTGCAAGGATTGTTTCGCGGGCTGGTGGGGCTGGTGGTCGTGGTGGTTTTGCTGCAGGTCTGGGGGATCAACGCCCTGGGCTGGTTCGGCAGCGATTTGGGCAGGCGTCTGCTCGGCAGCGTCCTCTCCATGGGCACGGTGCTGCTGCTGGCTCTGGTGGCCTGGGAGCTGGTGAGTGCGGCCATCGAACGCTATCTGTCGCGCACCGACGCCGACGGCAATCTGATCGAGCGCAGCGCTCGGGCCCGTACTCTGCTGCCTTTGCTGCGAACCGTGGTGATGGTGCTGTTGCTGATCATGGTGACCTTGATGGTGCTGTCCGAGCTGGGGGTCAATATCGCCCCGTTGCTGGCCGGCGCCGGCGTGGTCGGCGTGGCCATCGGTTTTGGCTCGCAAAAGCTGGTGCAAGACGTCATCACCGGCGCATTCATTCTGTTCGAGGACACCATCGCCGTCGGCGATGTGGTCAAGATCGGTGACAACTCCGGTTCCGTCGAGGCCTTGACCATCCGCACCATCCGCATCCGCGCCGCCAACGGCGAGTTGCATACCCTGCCGTTCTCCAGCGTCTCGACGGTCGTCAATATGAGCCGCGATTTCGCTTTCCATACCTTCGACATCAGCGTCGCCTATAACGAGGACGTGGATCGGGTGATGGAGGCCATTCGCGCCGTGGGCGACGGCATGCAGGCCGACGAAGCCTGGGGTGCGTCTCTGCCGGATCCCATCGAGGTCTTCGGCGTCGATAAGTTCGACGGCGAGCAGGTGGTGATTCGTGGGCGGCTGAAGACCATCCCCGGCAAGCAATGGGCGGCGGGCCGCGAGTTCAATCACCGCCTGAAGAAGAAATTCGACGAACTGGGGGTGACCATGCCCACCAGCTCCACCACCCTGATCCTGTCGGAGAAGGGGGCGCTGAAGCTGGAAAAGGAGGTTTAAACCAACTCAACCACCCAGGGCAGGGGATTGGAGATCAGCTTGGCGAAGTCGTCGGCGGGCAGCGGGCGGCTGTAATAGAAGCCCTGAACCTCGTCGCAGCCGTTTTCGCGCATGAAGCGCAGCTGTTCTTCGGTCTCGACTCCCTCGACGTTGACGCGGGCGCCGATGCCCCGGCCCAGGTTAATGATGGCCCGGACGATGGCGGCATTGTCGGGATGCAGGCCGATGTCGGTGACGAAGCTGCGGTCGATCTTCAGCTTGTCCACCGGGAAGCGCTTCAGATAGTTCAAGGACGAATAGCCGGTGCCGAAATCATCGATGGCGATGGTCAGGCCCAGGGCCCGCAGGTTTTGCAGGATATCCACCGAATAATCGAAATTGGTCATGGCGATGGTTTCGGTGATCTCCAGCTGCAACTGGTGGGGATCGACGCCGGTTTGCTCGATGACATTGGTCACGGTGGCCAGCAGGTCCTGATGGCGGAACTGGACGGGCGACAGATTGACGGCAATCTTGATCGGCGGCAGTCCGGCCTTCTTCCATTGCTGGATCTGCATGGCGGCCCGCTGCAATACCCAGCGGCCCAGGGGCACGATCAACTCGGAGCGTTCGGCGATGGGGATGAACATGCTGGGCGGGATCGAGCCCTGCTGGGGATGGTGCCAGCGGATCAAGGCCTCGGCCCCCAGAATCTGCCCCGTGACCATGTCCACCTGCGGCTGGTAGAACAGACTCAGCTGGTCCGAGCCCAAGGCGTGGCGCAGGTCGCGTTCGGTGGTCTTGCGGCGGCGCACCTCCTCGTCCATTTCCGAGACATAGAAGTGATAGCGGGCCATTTCTTCGCTCTTGGAGCGGAACAGGGCCAGATCGGCGTTCTTCAGCAGGGTCTCGGCGTCTTCGCCGTCGCCGGGGAACAGGGTGATGCCCATGCAGGCCGAGGTCATCACCTCGTGGTCATCCAGGCCGAAGGGTTCGGACAGGATGCGCAGGATGCTTTCGGCCACGGTGCCGGCGCCGTCGGCGCTGCTGACATGGCCCAGCAAAATGGCGAATTCGTCGCCGCCCAGTCGGGCGACCGTGTCGGTTTCCCGGACGCAATGTTGGATGCGCTTGGCGGTGGCCCGCAGCAGCTTGTCGCCGACGGCATGGCCCAGGGTGTCGTTGACGTCCTTGAACTTGTTCAGGTCCAGCAGCAACAGAGCGGCTTCCGAGCCGTTGCGCCGGGCCATGGCCAGGGCGGTGCGCAGGCGGTCCAGGAACAAGGTGCGGTTGGGCAGTCCGGTCAGGCTGTCGTGATGGGCCAGATGCTCGATGCGCTGGGCCGACTGGCGGCGTTCGGTGATGTCGCGGCCCAGGACCACCAGCCCCTTGCGGCTGCCGTCGTTGTTGAACAGCGGCGTCTTGCGCATGTCGAAGATCTTCTCGCTGCCGTCGGGCAGGGGGATGATCTGTTCGTAGCAGAGGGGACGGCCTTCCTGCCAAGCCTGGAGGTCGGTGTCCAGGGTGGCCAGCATGAAGCGCTCGTAAAGCGGGGTCAGAGCCCCCAGTTCCTCGGCGTTCAGCCCGACGTAATCGACGCCGCTTAAGCGGAAGAGGTCCAGATAGAACTGATTGGCCACCAGCCAGCGGCCCTCGCCGTCCTTGAAGCAGACGATGTCGGGCAAGGAGTCGGTCAGGGTGGTCAGCCATTCCTTCTGCAGGCGCAGAGTCTCCTCGGCGGCCTTGCGCTCGGTGATGTCGTGGGCGATGGCCACATAATAGGGGTTGGCCCCCAGGATCATGGCGCTGACCGACAGCTCGATGGGCAGGATGCGCCCGTCCTTGCGCCGGCCCAAAGCCTCGCGCCGACCTTCGATGAAGGGGGCCAGCACCTTCTTGGCGCGGGTGTCCAAGGCCGAGAGTTCCGGCACCAGCATGCCCACCGCCCTGCCGGTCAATTCCTCGGCGGCATAGCCGAAGATGCGTTCGGCGGCGGGGTTGTAGGTGGCGATCAGCCCATTGCAGTCGAAGCTGACGATGGCGTCGGCGGTATGTTCGACGATGGCCCGCACATGCATTTCGTTGGTGCGGAAGCTTTCGGCCATGGCCTGCATGGTGCGGGCCTGCTGGCGCAGCACATAGTCGCGGGTATCGGCGGTGGTGACGTCGTTGACCTGCAACAGGCAGCCGGCCATCCCATCGACCTTGATGGGCTTGATCACCAGGATCTGCTTGATCTCTTCGCGACCGCTGGGCGTGACCTTGGTCAGGGGCAGCAGCTTGCGGTTCAGGGATGAAGATAGGATCGAGGAAACATCGTCCTCGAGAGCATCCTTCACCGCCAGGGGAATGCGCGGCCCCAGGCGGTTGCCGAAGCAGTCATCAAGGCTTTGTCCCACAGTCCTGGCGGCATTCAGACCCGAAGCCTGGGCCATCCAGCTGTTCCACAGGGCGATCTTTCCCGTCTCGTCCAAGAGGACGAGGCCAATCTCGCTGGCGTCAAGAATTGACTGAAGAAGACCGTTCGACTGCATCGAGGGATGATATGACAATCTTAAAATGCCTGCCACAGCGAAAACGCTCCGGGGAATCCTGGCGCGGTGTTAGAATGGCGGAAATACAGGGTTTATCCAGCAAGAATAATATAAAAGGATAGGGGCCATGATCAGCCATCACGCAGCTTTGATCTATACAATGGTTTTGGTCTCGGCAGCCGATAGCAATATGTCGGATGCTGAAATCCGCGCCATCGGAGAGATCGTCAGCTATTTGCCTATTTTTCGGGACTATGAGGCGGGAAATCTGCCCAAGACCGCCGAGGCCTGTGCCGAGATGCTGGATATGGATGACGGGTTGGAAAAAATCCTGGCCCTGGTCAAGCAATCCCTGCCGGTCAAGCTGCGGGAAACCGCCTATGCCCTGGCTTGCGACGTGGCCGTGGCCGACGCCGAGATGAACCAGGAGAAGCTGCGGGTGCTTGAACTGATCCGTCACAGCCTGGAGATCGACCGTCTGGTTTCCGCCGCCATCGAGCGTGGGGCGCGGGCGCGTTATACGCTGGCTTAGGTTTTCCGATCGACCACCGCCAGCAGCCTGTGCATGTCGCTGGCGCGGATGCCCAGATCGGTCATATGGGCCACCGTTTGGGCCAGATAGTCGCGGCTTGAGCCGCCTTGGCCGTGGCCCTGGCGGATCAGTCGGGCGGCCTCGGCATGGGGCAGGCGGCCGGCATATTGTTCGTGATCCTTGCGCACCGTGAAGATATAGGCCGCCACCTCGGCGCCATCGGCCAGCAGGGTCTTGGCGAAGCGGGGGGTATAGACCTCGGTGACCATCTCGCGGTCATAGAGGTATTGGCGGACGTCCTCGGCCATATGGTCGGCGACGCGAAAGGCGATGCCTCGGCAAGAGCCGCCGCGGTCCAGCCCCAAAACCAATCCCGGCTTATCCGGGCAGCCGCGATAGATGGTCGAGAAGATGCACATGGAGCGGTGCCAGCCGTACAAAATGGCTGGTTGACGGTCGATAAATTCGAAGCCGGGCCGCCACATCAGCGAGCCATAGCCGAACACCCAGAAATTCCCGTCCATTTTTATCTTCAACGGTTCTATAAGATGAGTTGATGAAGATATCTTCCCCCTTGGCCGTTAAAACAAGACCCTTGCTGGG
>Ga0302157_10002247_pt1 | contig 22650 bp, 9 predicted proteins | sample I_Bog_N3_3_FD_193502 | JGI IMG/M metagenome (GOLD analysis project Ga0302157, IMG submission 193502) | Peat permafrost microbial communities from Stordalen Mire near Abisko, Sweden - I_Bog_N3_3 | ecosystem: Environmental > Terrestrial > Soil > Wetlands > Peat | place: Sweden: Abisko, Stordalen... | reverse complement strand
TGGAGTTGCCGGAAAAGCAGGTGACCGGCATGATCGGACCCTCCGGCTGCGGCAAGTCAACCTTGCTGCGGGTGCTGAACCGCCTGTATGATCTCTACCCCAAGCAGCATGCGACCGGCGAGATACAGCTCGACGGCCAAGATATACTCGGCCCGCATGTCGACGTGAAGCGGCTGCGCAGCCGCGTCGGCATGGTGTTCCAGGAACCGACGACGTTCCCCATGTCCATCTACAGCAACATCGCCTTCGGGATAAAGCTGCACGAGAGCCTATCGCGGGCGGACATGCATGAGCGCGTGGAGCTGTCGCTGACCCGCGCCGCGCTGTGGGCCGAGGTGAAGGACCGGCTTGCCGAGCCGGCAGGCCGCCTCTCGGGCGGCCAGCAGCAGCGCCTTTGCATCGCCCGCGCTCTCGCAACGCGCCCCGAGGTGATCCTGCTCGACGAGCCAACCAGTGCGCTCGATCCACTCAGCACGCAAAAGATCGAGCATCTGATCGACGAGCTGAAGCAGCACGTAACCATCGCGATCGTCACCCACAACATGCAGCAGGCCGCGCGCTGTGCCGACCATGTGGCGTTCTTCTATCTTGGCGAGATGGTCGAGGCCGGCTCGGCGGCGCAGATGTTCACCGCCCCCCGTCAGGGGCGTACCCAGAACTATCTTGCCGGCCGGTTCGGCTGAAGGCAGTCGCTGGCCGCCGCCAACGGAGACGCTGAATGACCGATAGCCCCGATCGTTCGTTTGTAGCGGCTGTTGGGCCACAGGGAACGACAGCCCACGAGGTCGTCCGCGAACGCGGAAAAGTAAGCTGGCACCGTCGCACCCCGGACACCGCCCCAGCGGATGGCGAGTTCGGCCCCGAAGAGGTCTGGCAGGAGCCAGCCAAACGGATTCTCAAGCGGCTCGGCACGTCACCCGCAGGACTAGATACCGCGGAGGTGGAGCCGCGGTTGCAGAGCTATGGACCCAACGACGCCTCGACCGTCAAGCGGTCGCCGCTTGTGTTGCAGTTCCTCGGCCGCTTTCGCAATCCACTCATTATCATCCTTCTCGTGGCAAGCGCGGTATCCGCGGCAACCGGCGACGTCGCGAGCTTCGTCATCATCGTCACCATTGTCACGCTCAGCGTCATCCTCGATTTCGTGCAGGAGGTTCGCGCCCAGAATGCAGTCGAGGCTCTGCGCCGTTCGGTCGCTGTCCAGGCAACCGTTCGTCGCGACGGCGCCAGCCTGTCGGTGCCGATCGATCAACTGGTGCCCGGCGACATCGTCGAGCTGATCGCCGGCGATCTGGTCCCCGCGGATTCGCGCTTGCTGGAAAGCCGCGATCTGTACGTCAACCAGGCTCTTCTTACGGGCGAGCCTTATCCCGCCGAAAAGCTGGCCAGCGATGCCGCGTCGGGCGCGGAGAATCCCGCCGGCGCGTCGAACGCGGTGTTCGCCGGCACCTCCGTGATCAGCGGCACCGCCACCATTGTGATTTGCCGCACCGGCAGCAGGACTGCGCTCGGCCATCTCGCGACCAGCCTGGCGGAAAAGCCGCCGGCCACGGCCTTCGCCGTCGGCATCCACCGGTTCAGCATGCTGATCATGCGCTTCACCGTGTTGATGGTGCTGTTCGTACTGGTCGTGAACATCTTCTTCCATCGGCCAATGCTTGAATCGCTGATGTTCGCGGTGGCGCTCGCGGTTGGGCTGACCCCCGAGCTGCTGCCGATGATCGTCACCGTCACGCTCGCACGGTCGGCGATGCAGATGGCCAAGCGGAAGGTGATCGTGAAGCGTCTGTCCGCGATCCACGATCTCGGCGCCATGAACGTGCTGTGCACTGACAAGACCGGCACGCTAACGGAAGCCACCATCAAGCTGATGCGCGCGGTCGACGGGCGCGGCGTCGAGAGCCAGCCAGCATTTTCCTACGCCTATGTCAACAGCCAGTTTGAGAGCGGCATGAAAAGCCCGCTCGACCAGGCGATCCTCGCCGACCATCGATTCGACATGACCGGATGGCGCAAGATCGACGAGGTGCCGTTCGATTTCGAGCGTCGGCGGGTCTCGGTTCTGGTCGAGCACGACGGCAAGCACCGGCTGATCGTCAAAGGTTCGCCGGAGGACCTGCTGCGGCTGTCCGGGCGTTACGAGTGCGCCGATGGGATCGAACAGCCGCTCGACGCGGAGACGCGCCGGATTTTCGAAGCCACACTGGAGGCATTCGGTGCGCAGGGGTTCCGCGCGCTTGGCATTGCCACCCGATTGGTCGATTCAAGCCACCAGACCGCCGCGATCGTCGATGAGGCCGACCTTGTTTTCGCGGGGTTTGCGGTCTTCCTGGATCCGCCGAAAGCCAGCGCGGGGGAGACGATCCGCGCGATGGCGGAAGCAGGCGTCTCGGTGAAGGTGCTGACCGGGGATAACGAACTGGTCACACGCCACGTCTTCGCCGAGATCGGTGTGCCGGTAACGGGCGTCCTGACGGGCGACGCTTTGGAGAACCTGACGGAAGAGGCGCTGATCGGGCAGTTGCCACGGGTCAACCTGTTCTGCCGGGTCAATCCGCAACAGAAGCATCGAATCCTGCTGGCGCTGAAGCGGCTCGGCCATGTGGTGGGCTTTCTCGGCGACGGCATCAACGACGCGCCGGCGCTGCACGCCGCCGATGTCGGGATCTCGGTCGATGGCGCCGCCGATGTTGCGCGCGCGGCCGCGGATCTGATCCTGCTGGAACACGACCTGTCGGTGGTGCGCGAAGCCGTGTTCGCCGGCCGCAGCACGGTGCAGAACGTGTCGAAATACGTGCTGATGGGGGCCAGCTCCAACTTCGGCAACATGTTCAGCATGGCCGGCGCCGCGCTGCTCCTGCCGTTCCTGCCGATGCTGCCGATCCAGATCCTGCTCAACAACCTGATCTACAACGTGTCCGAGATCGCGATCCCGTTCGATCGGGTCGATCCGGAGGCTGTCGTCGGGCCGGTGAAGTGGGACATCAGGCTGGTGGAACGCTTCATGCTGATATTCGGTCCGGTCAGCTCGATCTTCGATTTTCTCACGTTCTACGCGCTGCTGAGCCTGTTTGGCGCCGGCGAGGCGCTGTTCCAGACCGGCTGGTTCATCGAGTCGATGACGACCCAAACGCTGGTCGTGTTCTGCATCCGCACGCGCCGGCGGTTCTATCGGAGCAGGCCATGCGGGTTCCTTGTCGGCATGAACCTTGGGGCGGTCGCCGTCGCGATCCTGCTTCCGCTGCTGCCGTGGGGCCGGTGGTTCGGGTTTGTGCCGCCGCCGCCGCTGTTCTTTGTCTTCCTGATCGGCGCGACGGGGGCGTATCTCGGGCTGGTCGAAATCGCCAAGGTCTTCTTTTACCGTGCAGTGGCGCGACGCTGACAGATCCAGGGGCTACAGGAATGCTGGTGGGTAATGCGGAGCGCCACCGCACGGGACATAGCGGTTGGCTGCGCGCGGCGGTGCTGGGCGCCAACGATGGTATTCTCTCGACCGCCAGCCTGGTACTGGGTGTCGCAGCGGCGCACGGCAGCCGCAGCAATATCCTGGTCGCGGGCATCGCCGGCCTGGTCGCGGGCGCGATGTCGATGGCCGCGGGGGAGTTCGTGTCGGTCCACTCGCAGGCAGACACTGAAGCGGCGGACCTTGAGCTGGAGCGCCGCGAACTCCGAACCGATGACAAGGGCGAGCATGCGGAGCTGACAGCAATCTACGTCGGTCGCGGCCTGGAGCCTTCGCTGGCAAAGCAGGTCGCCGACCAGCTCATGGCGCATGATGCCCTTGGCGCGCATGCCCGCGACGAACTCGGTATCTCCGAGACGCTGAGAGCCCGGCCGATCCAGGCAGCGTCGGCGTCCGCCGCCAGCTTCGCCGTCGGAGCAGGGATGCCTTTGTTGGTTGCTGCCCTGTCCCCGGCGGCGAGCCTTGCCGTCGCGGTCGCTGTGACCTCGATGGTATTCCTGATGTTCCTGGGTGCGCTGGCGGCTCGCGCGGGGGGCGCCGACGTGATGCTGGGCGCGGGACGCGTCACGCTTTGGGGTGCGCTGGCGATGGCGATCACCGCTGGCGTGGGGGCCTTGTTCGGCACAATCGTTTGAGCGGCCGTTGCGCTGGCGGCTATCCAACCGCGTGGCCAGTAGCAGCTCTGCGTACTATCCGAACCTCTCGCGGGGGCGGACGATAAGCTAGTGCCAGCCTCTGGGCGGTTCCGGCGAAGCTATCGAAACCGCCAGAGGCGCCAGCCGAAGCGGATCGTGATCGCATTTCCAAAAACAGGAGCGCCTAATGAAGACGGTGATTCTGGCTGCAATCGGCGAGGATGGATTGCAGCCCGCGGCGTCGCTGAACGCGGCGCTGGCGGCGAATGACCGCGTGAAATATGGCTTCTCCCTGCTACAGATGGCGTTGGCCCACGCCGAACATCCCGAGCAGCCGGCGGCCACGCTCAAGCGAGAGCGGATCGGCTGCGGCATCGATGATCCGGACCTCGACACCGTGGTGGCGGGAGCGCGCATGGTGGGAAAAGCCTGCCGCGTGGCCGGCGCTGCACGGATCCTCGGCCGCATCGCTGACGACATGCGGTCGATGGCCGCCCCCGTGCTGGCCACGAAACCGGACGGGCTCTCGGCCAGGCTCGATGGACTGCTCGGCGCGCTGCCTGCCACGGCCGACGATCTGCTTGATCCCGTTGCCACGTCCGCCATGATGCAAGCCGGGCATGATGGCCCGGACAGCCTGCATCGCCTGGTGATGGACCTGCACAAGCAGCTCAATGCCATGCAAGCGGCGCTGGCCGAAGAAACGCTGGATGGCGCCGCCGCTTACGGCCTGGCCGAGACGGATCGCCCAATGGTCGCGGCGTTCATGGCTGGGGTCAATCGCACCGCGAAGCTGAAATTCGGCCACCCGGGGCTGGCCACCACCGCCACCCGCGCCGGTGGCCGGCTGGTCATCCAGAACGACATCGGCACCACGGATGCCCATGTGATCGTGATCCATGTGCAGGACCTGGCCGTCAGCGTCACCTATACCGACGTGCATCCCGAGCGGCTTGCGTTCTTCCAGGAGATGCTGAAGCCCCGCGCGGTTACGTGGGAAGCCGAGCGGACCGCCGTGCTGGCCGCCGGCGCGCCATTCTACCTCGCGACCGGACGCGTCGAGGCGAAGGATGCCGACGCTTGCCGCTCCTATCTCGACTTTCTCGGTTCGCGTCTGGTGTTCCTGATCGACTGGAACCGTGCGCGGAAGCAATTGCGGGGGTTCCTGCGCGGGTCTGACCGCCTGGCCCTGTTGCGCTCCGCGGCGGAGGATGAAATCGGGCATCGCGGCTTTCTGGAGCTGGGCGGTGCGCGTCTGGTCAACCAGGCGATCGAGGCCACCGCCGGCTCATCGATGCATTTCGGCGACCGCCTCTGCGACGTGCTGGGCGATGCGCCGACGCTGGATTTTCTGCGCTTCGCTTTCCGGGCCGCGACTGAGGGCCTGCTGTCCGGCCAGTCGCACGCGCTGATCCATGACCGCATCCGGGTGGTTCTGGCCGCGCATTTCAGCAACGAGGAACGGCAGATGCTGCGCCTCGCTGCCGATCATGCGGGATTGATCTTCGAGCTTGCCAGCCTGGTGCGTGACGGGCTGCAGGCCGAATCGGGCGATGCGGGCAAACGGGCCCGGCATGCCGCCCAGTTCGAGCATGATGCGGACCAGATCGTGGTTGACACGCGCGAGGCCGTGCGCCGCCGTCCGGACTATGCGGTGTTCCTGCCGCTGCTGGAAAGCGCGGACGATGCGGCGGACGAGCTGGAGGACGCCGTCTTCCTGCTCAATCTGGGCACGCTGCAGGGCAAGCCGTTGGAGGCATTGCAGGTCCTGGCAGACCTGCTGGCGGAAGCGTCGCAGGAATGGATCAAGGCGGTAGGACATGCCACGCAAATCGGCCGCGCCGCCAGTCCGGCCGAGACGGAGGATTTCCTGACGGCGATCGACCGCGTCGCCGCCATCGAGCACAAGGCCGATGACGCGGAGCGCACGCTGGCCGCGATCACCATCCAGCATGCGCAGGATTTCCGACAGTTGCACCTGTTCACCGCGATCGGGAGCAAGTTCGAGGCGGCGGCGGACGCGCTTAAGCACGCCAGCCTGATGCTGCGCGACCATGTGTTGGAGGATGTGATCGATGGCTGATCTCTATCCCATCCTGCCCGGCACAGCGCCCGCCAAAGGCGGCGCGGCGGAGGTTGGCAACAAGGCCTGGAACCTGATGCTGATGGCGCAGGCCGGACTGCCGGTGCCGCCTGCTTTCGTGCTGCCGACGAGCTGGTGCCGGCGTACCCAGCCATCGGATGAACCCCTGATGCGCGGGGCGCTGGCGGCGGGTATCGCCCGGCTGGAAACCGCGACCGGCCTGGTCTTTGGCGCAGAGCGCCGGCCTTTGCTCGTCTCGGTTCGCTCGGGCGCGGCCGTGTCCATGCCGGGCATGATGGAGACCGTGCTGGATGTGGGCCTCAATGCGGATACGGTCGAGGGCCTGATCCGCCTGACCGGCAATCCGCGGCTCGCCTGGGACAGCTACCGGCGGCTGGTGCAGGGCTACGCGGAGGTGGTGACGAAACTGCCGACCGCGCCGTTCGACACGCTGGTGGCTGCGGCGCTGGTGTCGGCGGATGCGGAGAACGAGCGGGAACTCGATCATCGCAGCCTTCGCGCGCTGACTCGGGTAATGCTCGATTGCTACCACACGCTGACCGGCCAAGCCTTTCCTGCCGATCCGCACGAGCAGCTCGCGGCCGCGGCAGCTTCCGTGTTCCGCTCCTGGGATACGCCCAAGGCGGCCGCCTATCGCCGCTTGAACACCATCAGCAACGACGGCGGCACGGCGGTGACGGTCCAGACCATGGTCTACGGCAATGCCGGGGGCGAATCGGGCGCGGGCGTGGGCTTCACCCGCAACCCCGCCACCGGCGCGCGCGAGCTGTATTTCGACTTCCAGTTCAATGCGCAAGGCGAGGATGTCGTGGCCGGGCGCCAGAAGCTGCGTGACAATGAGCGCTTGCGGTTGGTGTTACCGGCCATCTGGGCGCGGCTGAACGACATCTGCCACGAGCTGGAAGCGCAATTCCGCGATGCGCAGGATTTCGAGTTCACCGTCCAATCAGGTGCACTTTTCCTGCTGCAGACCAGGCGGGCCAAGCGCACGGATTGGGCGGCGCTGGCGATCGCCGTGGACATGGTCGGCGAAGGCGTGCTCACGCCGTCGGAAGGGCTCGCGCGGCTCGACGGCATCGAACTGAGCGCCGTCGTCCGCACCAGCTTCGCGCTGCCAGTGCCCAAAACGCTGGCGATGGCGCTGGTGGCGGGCATGGGCGTGGCGAGCGGCGTGATCGCGCTCGACTCAGACGCGGTGAAGCGCCTGTCGGCGGATGACACGCCGGTGATTCTGGTGCGGCAGGCGACGGTGACGACGGACATCGAGGGCATGGCGCTGGCGGCCGGAATCCTTACCGGGTCGGGCGGGCGAACATCCCATGCGGCGGTGGTCGCCCGCCAACTCGGCAAGGTGTGCCTTGTCGCTTGCCCGGAGCTGGACATCGACCTGCCACGGCGGCAATGCCGGATCGGCGGCACGCTGTTGAACGAGGGCGATTTTCTGTCGCTGGATGGCAATAGCGGTGCGGTTCACGCCGGCCGGCTGGTGCCGGTGACCGAGCGGCCCGACCGGGCTCTGGCCGTTATCGCCACCTGGCGGATTGCTGCGGCCGCATAGCGGCGTGACGCGCCTGCGGAAATCTATTTCCGCTGGCCGTCACGAGATGCAATCACTCAGCTTCGGAACAGCGGTCTCCGCCCCGGCACCGCGTGCCGAACCGGCGCACCCCCTTCGCTCTGCCTGGGTTCGCAATCTGACCGGTCCGAGTCGACGTCCTGTCCTTGTTGCTGACCGGCCTGCTCTTCCATGATGCCTTCGCGCCCGTCGTTCACGCCGGTCCTGGTTTTGTCGTCGGCCATAATCATCTCCTGTCGTTTCAGAAGCCTCGGTCGCTGCGGCTAGTCCAGGCGGATGCTTCGTGCGCGCTCCTTGTCTTCATCGGCTATCCGAGGACGACCCGAACCCGATGGGCGGTCCCGTCGTCAGCGAGGGCAACCCGCGCGTCCTTTCCGGGCAGCACCAGGCCGTCGAGTTCTGTTCTCACGACTCCGCGGCAAACGCCCTGCGGGTTCTCGACTTCGATATCGTAGCGGGCAGAGTGGTACCGGAACGTCATCTTGAAGCCCGGCCAGGTCTTCGGAATGCAGGGATCCAACAGGAGCGTCGTGCCTTGCAGACGGAACCCAAGGATCGTCTCAAGGCCGGCGCGATGCATCCACCCAGCCGAGCCGGTGTACCAGGTCCACCCGCCGCGCCCGACATGCGGCGCCGTCGAGTAGACGTCGGCGGAGACCGCATAAGGCTCGACCTTGTAGCGCTGAACGGCGTCGGGCGTGTTCGAATGACTGATGGGGTTCAGCATCGTGAACAGCTCGGCCGCCTTGTCACCATCGCCGAGCATGGCGAACGCGATCACCGACCAGATCGCGGCATGCGTGTATTGGCCGCCGTTCTCCCGGATGCCGGGTGGATAGCCCTTGATATAGCCGGGATCGAGAGGCGTCCGGTCAAACGGCGGGGTGAACAGAAGCACCAGGTCGTCGTCCCGACGGACCAGGTGTTTATCGACCGCCGCCATACCTTGCACGGCCCGGGCTGCATCGCCTGCCCGGGACATTACAGCCCAGGACTGCGCGATGGAGTCGATGCGACACTCACTGCTGGATGCTGAACCGAGCGGCGTCCCGTCGTCGTAATAGGCCCTTCGATACCAATCCCCGTCCCAGCCTTCACGCTCCAGCGCTTGGGTGATCGCGTTAGAATGTCCCCGCCAGCGCGTGGCATGCGCTTGGTCGTCTCGTCCCTCGGCCAGGGCCGCGAAGCTGCTCAGGGTGGCGCTCAAAAACCAGCCGAGCCATATGCTCTCGCCCTTTCCCCCTGCCCCAACCCGGTTCAGGCCATCGTTCCAATCGCCGGTTCCGATCAAGGGCAAACCATGGCTGCCGACTTCGAGGCTCTGGTCGAGCGCACGCGCGCAATGCTCGAACAGCGTGCCGTGTTGATCGGACACCGCCGGCTGGAAGAACGCCTCGTTCTCGCCTTCGAGCAGCGTCGCGCCTTCCAGGAAGGGAACCGTCTCATTCAGGACCCGGACATCGCCCGTGACATCGATGTAGTGCGCGACGACGTGGGCCAGCCAGACGCGATCATCGGAGACGCGCGTCCGCACGCCGCGACCCGATTCCGGCAGCCACCAATGCTGCACATCGCCCTCGACGAATTGTCTGGCTGCGGCGCGCAGCAAATGTTCGCGCGTAATCGCGGGTTTCGTGACGCACAGCGCCATCACGTCCTGAAGCTGGTCGCGAAAGCCATACGCGCCGCTTGCCTGGTAGAACGCCGAGCGCGCCCAAACCCGGCACGCCAGCGTCTGATACAGCAGCCAACTGTTCAACAGAATGTCCATCGAACGGTCCGGCGTCGTCACCTGGACGGCGCCAAGCGTGTCGTCCCAAAGCGCGGCGACCTCGGCAAGAACGGCGTCAAGATCGGCGGCGCGGTACTTCGCAACCAGCGCCTGCGCGTCGGCCTCCGTCGCCGTTTCGCCGAGCAGGAAGACGATCTCGGTGCTGGCATTCGCCTCCAGATGGAGCCGCGTCTGCAGCGCCCCGCAGGGATCGGCTCCGGCGCCGACCCAATTGGACAGTTTCTCGACGCCGGCGAGAGCGGCCGGCTGTTCAAGCGTGCCGTTACGGCCCAGGAACTCCTTGCGGTCACCGGTCCACGAGAGGTGTCGTCCCGCCAGATCGGCAAACGCCACGCGTTCCCCGAATGCGATATTCCAGGGGTTCCGCGCCAGCATCGCCCCGGTCCGTCCGTCAATCGCGGTGACGATGAACGATGCGGAGGCGGCACGCGATGCGCCGAGCACCCATTCGACGTAGGCCGTCACCGAAAGGCGGCGCGATCGCCCCGAATGGTCGGTGATCTTCAGCCTGGATATCTTGATCGGATCGTCGGTTGGCACGTATTGCAGCAGCTCAAGCGCGATGCCCTGGGAGACGTGCTCGAACCTCGTATAGCCCGGGCCATGTTTAACGATATAGGACGAGCCCGGCTCGCGAATCGGAAGCGCCGTGGGTCCCCATAGCGCGCCGCTGTCCTCGTCATAGACGTAGATGACCTCACCCGGCGCATCGGTCACAGGATCGTTCGACCACGGGGTGATGTGATTTTGCTGGCTGTTGAGCGACCAGGTATAGCCGCTGCCTTCAAGCGACGTCTGGAAGCCGAAGGACGGATTGCAGACGACATTGATCCAAGGAGCGGGCGTCGTTTGCCCGTCTTCCAGGACCGCCCCGTATTCCCGTCCGCCGTCGGCGAAGCCACCGATCCCGTTGGCGAACTCCAGACCCTGCCGTGATGCATTGCCGTGCGACCAGGTGCTCGCTGCCAGACGTCTTTGCGGCGGGGCCGAAGGTTTGGCGTCCGGCACGCGCCTCACCTGTTCGGAGAGCGTCCCGCGATGACCGATCAGCACGGCGCGGGCCGCGGTCTGCAGCAGCGTGCGGACCTCGGCCGGGACCAGGTCGGCGCGCAGGATGAATATCGCTCCCTTCACCCCCGCCGACGCAGGCTTTGGTTGCGATGGCTTCGCCCGAACCAGCGCCTGAAGAGCCACATGGAGATCCTGTGTGTAGGACGCCGGGCTTTCATTCAGCACCACGAGATCAACCGCCAACTGCTTCATCCGCCAGTACTCGTGGGCGAGCAGCAGTTGCCGGACAATCTCGAGATCGCTGCTCTCGTGGACGCGAACCAGGACGATCGGCAGGTCCCCTGAGATCCCGGTGGCCCAGAGCAAGGATGCCGGGCCGCCACCACGTTTGAGTTGCCCGGAGGGCGGACGCAATGCCGGGTCAGAATAAAGCACGCGATTGGCGAGACGCTGGAACACGTTTGCTTCGCCGGCGGCAATCCCGAGGTGAAAGAGCTGGACCTGCGCCTGTGTCCAGGCCAGCGTCATTGCGCGGTCAAACGCCATGGCACTCCGGTGCTTGTCCACCAGGTTGAGCACTTCGGCGCGGGAAGGCGCGATCAATGTCCAGAACGCGACGCGCCCGGTTGCCCCTGGCAGGAGCCTCAGACTGCAACGAAGGCTGAAGACCGGATCGAGCACGGATCCGACCGTGTTGGAGAGCGGCAGGCCATTGGCCATGGCAGTCGGCGTACGAATGCCGCATGCGCGGCCAAGGAAGCGCGCCCGATCGGTCTCGAACTGCATATCGCCGATTTTCTCGCCTTCCACGACGGCAAGATGCGCTGCCCAGGCCTGGCCGTCTCCGGCGGTTCGCAAGCGCCTTGTGGCCAGGAGGGCGCCCACGCCGGCGACGAACTCCGTTTCGACAAACAGTTTCGCGAATGCCGGGTGCGCGTCGTCGGTGGCTGGCGGCGCCAACACGATTTCCGCATAGGAGGTCAGCTCGATCTCCCGTTCCTGACTGCCAAGGTTGGTGACCGAAACGCGGCGAACCTCGGCATCGTCCTCCGACGAGACCGCTATTTCCAGTGTTGTGCAAATGGTTCCATCATGCCTGACGATTTCCGCGCGGCCCTCGGAAAACGCGACCTCGTAGCGGTCGGGCTCGGCGCCGCTTGGCTGATAGGCCGCCGACCACACCTCGCCGCTGCGCGTATCGCGAATGAACACGTAGGAGCCCCAGCCATCCAGCGTCACATCTTCCTTCCATCGCGTCACGGCCATATCACGCCAGCGGCTGTACCCCGAGCCCGCGGCGGTGATCATCACCGCATAACTGCCGTTGGAGAGCAGATGTGTGCGCGGCGAGGCGGCGTGCGCGGTATCGAACCTGCGCTGCGTTGCCGACGTCAACTCCCCGACGGTGGCGACGGCGTCGGCGGCCTCGGTCTTCGGTTCGGACATCGCCACATCGCGCGGCATCCGCTCCTGCAACAAGAGCTCGGTCGCCTGGATCATCGGCTCGCCATGGAAGCGCCGGCGCATCGAACCGTCGTGCAGCGCGTCGGCGATCGCGATGACGGTCATGCCCTGATGATGTGCCATGTAGGCGCGGATGATGGCAACATCCCTCCCCTCAGAAAGACGGACCGTTGTATAGTCCAGCGCGTCATACCAGCCGTAACGGCCACGAGCGCCGACCCCGGCGAGACGGGCCAGATTATGCAATGCGGCCGAAGGGTCCACCATCGCCGCGAGCGCGGTTGCGTATGGGGCGATGACGGTGTTGTCGCCGAGGCCTCGCTTGAACCCCAGGTCGGGAATGCCAAAGCTGCCGTACTGATAGGTGAATTCCAGATCGCGCGCGTTGTACGCGGATTCCGACGTGCCCCACGGAACGCCCCGCGCGACACCGTATTTCATCTGCTGATCCACGACCACGTGGCTCGTCTGCTCCAGCAGGCTGCCCGCGGGGGCGCGCATGATCAGCGACGGCATCAGGTATTCGAACATCGACCCGGACCAGGAGATCAGCGACGCCCGGTATCCAACGGGGATCAGCGGGCGGCCAAGTCGGAACCAATGGCGGGTCGGGAGGTCGCCCTTGGCGATGGCCACGAAGCTCGCAAGACGCGCTTCCGACGCGAGCAGATCGTAATAGCTGGGGTCGAGCCTGCCATCGGAGACCCGATATCCGATCGATAGCAGCTCCCGCTCCGGGTCGAACAGAAAGCCGAACTCCATCGCATCGGCCAGCGTCCGGGCGCGCTCGCCCAGCGCCGCAAGGCGGGCGGAAAGCGAGGCGGCCGCGACGGCGGACTGCCGGAAGGCGTCGATCAGAGCGGCCGTTCCGGATGTTGCGGCATCTTCGCCGGTAACGTCGGAGATAGAATTCTCGCAGAGCCCCGGCAGACCGGTCAGCGTCGGCATGGCGGCTATGGACCTATGCCCGGAGTCCGTCGCTGCGTCGCCGGCGATAAGTCCCGCCCACGGCATCAATTCGTCCAGGTCCCGCTGATAGCCCTGGACGGCCACGCAGATCGTGTCCGCCCATTCCAGCGTTTCCACCCCGCCGTCTCCGCGCTGTTTGGCAAGCGAAAGGGCACGGTCGGCAACCGTCCTGGCTTTGGACGCGAGCTCCTTCAATTGCCCGGCAATACCAACCGGCGTGGACGGCGCCATTCGAAGCGACGTGGCAAGGTCGCCGATTGCCTCGTCCAGAGGCTTGCGGGTCACCCCCGCGTCGTCCGTAACCCCACTCAGGGTCTCGCGCAGAAGATCCACCGCATCGCCGATCCCAACGCGCCACCGCGAGTGGATGATGGGGCGCCTCCCCATCTCGCCGACAACATTGTTGAGCGTGATGAGATGTCCCGCAAGATTCCCGCTATCGACCGACGAGATGTATTGGGGCTCCAATGGACTGAGATCGCTTGTGTCGTACCAATTGTAAAAATGACCGCGGAAGCGTTCCAGCCGGGCCATCGTTTGGAGTGTCGCCTCCAGCCGTTCGGTGGTGTCCAGCAGACCGAGCCAGCCGAAATCCTGGGCGGCGGCGACCGACAGAAGATACAGGCCGATATTTGTGGGCGATGTACGATGCGCGAGCACCGGCGCCGGGTCTTCCTGGAAATTGTCCGGCGGGAGCATGTGGTCCTCCGCCGTGACGAAGGTCTCGAAGAAATGCCAGGTCCTGCGCGCGATCAGGCGCAGCGAGTGCGCGTCCGCGGCGGAGACCGGCGGCAGAGCCGATTCCGGCGGCAGGCTGACCCAGCGCGCGACGGCAGGGGAGACAAGCCAAAGAATGATAAAAGGCGCCGCGACAGGCCACGCATCCTGCGCAGCCCAAGCGACGAACGCTGCTGCTCCGACCGCCAGCGCAATACCCCCGGCCATCTTGCGATAGAATCCAAGCACATCGAGCCTCGGGCTGACCTTCGCCTGGGCGGCGGTCACCCATTCCAGCAGGTTCCGGCGCGAGACGACCAGACGGTACAACGTCCGTACGATCGCTTCAGCCATAGCCCACGCCTGATGGGGGAGAAATGCAACCAGGAGCACAACTTGCGACAGCGCCAGCTTGACGTCTGCGCCGATTGCCCGAAGATGGATTCGCTTCGAAAGCCCCAGGCGGCGTGGCAGAATTCCGGTCACTAAGGGAAGAAGCGCCTGCACCGAAACCGTGCCCACGATGAACGCGCTCCACAGTGCCGCGGAGCCGGCCGGCAATGCCCAGCCGCCGACCAAAGCCAGAAACGTCGCGGGCGCCGACACGGACCGGCGCAGATTGTCGATCATCTTCCATCGGCCAACGGCCGGTATGGTGCGCGATCCGCGTCCGTTCGGTGCCTGCGCGCGGCCAAGGATCCACGGCAGCAACTGCCAGTCACCGCGCGCCCACCGGTATTGCCGCGACACCGCGACATCGTAGCGGGCCGGAAATTCGTCGATCACCTCGATGTCCGTCACCAGACCGGCCCGCGCGAAGATACCCTCCAGCAGGTCATGACTTAGGAGCGTGTTTTCGGGAATCCGCCCGGCGAGGGCCGCCTCGAAAAGATCCACATCATAGATCCCCTTGCCGCAGTACGATCCTTCACCAAACAGGTCCTGGTAAACGTCGGAGACGGCACAGGCATACGGATCCATGCCGTTGGTGTTCGAGAACACGCGCTGGAACAGCGAGCCTTCACCGCCGGTCGGCATCGACGGGGTGACCCTTGGCTGCATAATGGCGTAGCCATCGATGACGCGGCAGGCGTGCGGGTCCAGTTTGGGACGGTTCAGCGGATGGGCCATCTTCCCGATCAGGCGTTTCGCGGCTCCCCGCGGCAGCCGCGTGTCCGCATCGAGAACAATGACGTAGCGGACGCCGCCCGGCACAGCCGGAGCGCGCCCGCCGACGGAAGCAAACGACGTGTCGGTGGCACCGCGAAGCAATCGGTTCAGCTCGTGCAGCTTCCCGCGCTTGCGTTCCCATCCGATATAGGTGCGCTGCCCAGGGTTCCATATTCGGCGGCGGTGCAGCAGCATGAACCGATCACCATCGGGACCCGGCCCGTAGCGCCGGTTCAAGGCGGCGATTCCGTTTGCAGCCGTTGCAAGCAACGCCTCGTCACCCGGTACGCTCTCGCTGGGAGAATCCGTCCAGTCCGAGAGCAGGGCGAAGCTGATGTAACCATCCGCATTGGCCAGATGATGAACCTCCAACCGCTCGATCTGCCCCGCGATCGTGGTCGGGGTCGTCAGCAGCGTCGGGATGACAATCATGGTGCGCAGGTCCGCCGGCACGCCCTCGGCAAGGCCAAGACCCGGCAGCGAGCTTGCGTCGAACCGGCTGGTGGCGCCGCAGTTCACCAGCGCCAGGGCCGCATCCGAGGCCGGAAGCAACGCGAGCAGGCTCAGCGCGCCGAGACCCACGATCCCGCCCGGCACCGTGATCCAGCTCAGCATGAGCGCGACAATGATGGCAGTCGCGATCGTCACCGCCCCGAGATAGCCGGAGATGCCAACCGCCGTATTCGCGCGGGCCAGCCATCCCCTGAACTTGACGCGATACCCCAGCGTCGCCTCGAACCCCGGCCGTCCCTTCGCTATGAGGTAATAGCCGGGGTCCCGCTTGCGTGCAGACGCCGTAATGTCTTCGCCTGGCACTGCCTCCGCGGCCTGCCTGGCCGCCAGAATCGCCCGCCGCGTGACCTCGATCTCCGATCGGCGTGATCCGCGCGCGAGTTCCTCGATGGCGTGCCGATACAGGTCTCGCGTCGGGAAATCGAGCGCGGCGAATTCGCTGTCGGATCGCAGAGTCTCATCGACCAGGCTGACGCTCTCGAACAGTGCCCGCCAATCGATGGCGGACATCAGGCGCATGCTCGTGATGACATTCCCGATCGTCACGTTCGCCGCGCCGAGAAGCTGCTGCTCGGTATGAACGATGTCGTCCGCGGTGGTGCCTTGGACCGCCAGGCGCTCGTCCAGCCAGAGCAGCGCCGGCAACACTCTCGGGTCCTGCTCACGAAGCCGCTGGATCAGTTGAACCGCGAAAGCCGTCGACAACGGTCCATTGACGGACTGCAGCACCGTATCCGGCGGCTCGGCCTCCCGGCTGCCGACTCCCAGCAGCCGGTCCGCCAGCGCGTTGGCTTCCTGGCGTGCTGCCTGATAACTTGCAATCGCGCCGGCCACGCGGCGCAGGTTCTCCACCAGCACCACACGCAGCGTGATCGCAACCGCCCAGAGCTCGCCGATCGTCAGGGGCTGCACGCGCTGATACGCGCGGACAAACCGGCACAGCATCTTGGGGTCGAAGCAGCTGTCGGTGTGGGCGACGAACGCCCAGGCCAAACCGAACACGCGCGGATATCCCGCCAGCGGTCCGTCGATCAGCTTGGGCAGGATGCGATGGAAGCCGGGCGGCAGATCGATACGAATCGCCCGCACCTGCTCCTCGACAATATGGAAGTTGTTGACCAGCCAGTCCGCCGCCGGCGTGATCGCACGCTCCTCGCGGACCGCCACGACGGTTGCCTGATACGCGGTGCGCAAGGCGCGCTGGTTGTCCCGCAGCCGCATCTCCAGCCGTCGATCGGTGGTCGGCTTCGTGGTGGCACGCTGCGTGGCCGCGAGACTCTCGGCGTGTTGCTCCAGCCGTTCGATGCCGAAAAGTTCCGAGCGGATCGGCTCTGCGTCACCCTGGACGGAAGTGGACGACCAGCGGCCGAACACAGCGCCGATTGCGTATCGCAGGTTCGCGCGCAGCTTGGCACTGATGGACTCTGCCGAAAGCCTGGCACCGTCGTCCAACGAAATACCTGCATCCAGAGACGTGGTGTGCGCCGGGACTTGGCCTCCAAAGGGCAGCTTGGTCATCCATCGTCCCCGCTTTCATGCTTGATCGGAAAAACAGCGGACGGAGCGATGTCCGCGCGGGCGCTCGGCCCGATGGACCGTCGCACTTATTTTCCCGGAGGATAGCGCCGGAAGCGGCAGGTCCGGCAGCCTCGGAAACTACGCAGGCCCTGCCGGGGGCTGGGCTTCCGGCGACGCGCTGCCCAGCAGCTTGCGGACCAGGCCCGTGTGCAGCACCAGCAGCAGGCAGAACCGCGCCGCCGTCACGGCCCCCTCGGTCTGCGCCTCGCCCAGCGAGCCGTCGCCGCCGAACATCGCGCCGCTGGGCAGCCTCAGCTGCTTCCCGTCGTGATCGATCTCGACCTCGCCGGAGCTGATCAGGTAGACCGAAGCCGCACGGCGCCGGCGCCGCAGGATGCGCTCGCCCGGTAGCACGAAGCGCAGGGTCAGCGTCCTGGCGATATCGTGCAGGCGCGCTTCCGGCAGCGTGGCGAATGGTGGAAGCTTGCTCAGGCGCCGGGCCAGCCCGGCCTGCAGATCGAACGTCATCGGCCGGCCGGCGGCATCGCGCCGCGCCTCGATGTCGCGGGAGATCTCCTTGAACAGCTCGTTGCTGAGCAGCGCCTCGTCGCGCAGCGCGACGTAGGTGTCCATTTCGAAGCGGAGCCCGATCCGTCGCAGCATGCGGGTCTGCAGGACATCGGCGTGGGCGGGGTACAACAGCCCCAGCGCCTCCGTCGCGTCATCCAGCAGCGCGCGGCGGCGCTGCACGATCTCGCCCATGACCTCGGTCACGCGCGCGCCCAGCACCGGCGTCATCCGGTCGCGCATGAACTGCAGTTGCGCACGGAACACCATCTGCATCACCAGCAGCATCTCCAGGCGTTGCGCCAGCAGACGGGTCAGCGGCCGGTCGATGCGAAACCAGCGGTGCAGCCACTGCGCCAGCCATAACGACCGACTCGGCCGCAGCCGCCCCTTGGCCGCGTGCAGGTAGCCGAGTCGTCCGTCCGCGCGCGTCGCGTCGATGATCGTATCGGCGGTGCGCAGCAACTGCTCCATGATGGCGCGCGAGAGCCCCCGCTCGCGGAAGATCTCAAGCAGGATCGCCCGCTCCTGCGACGCGAAGGTCAGCAGGCCAAGTTTGAGCCGGTCGCGGTCGGTCAGCGCCGCGTCGAACGTGTTGGCCGCGGCCTCGGCGGCGGCGCGCTGTTCGTAGCGGCCGATCGCGCGCTGGGCGGCCGTCGGCAGGAAACCGAAATCGGCGGCGGTCTGGCGCAGGCGGTCCCGCACCGTGCCGAGTCCAAGCGCGACCACCTGGTGGCGCAACGCCTGGTCGATCCGCGACAGCCGGTCCAGCTTGAGCCAATGCACCAGGAAGCGCAGCGTGGTGCCGTTGACCAGCAGCGTGAACAGCACGAACCCGGTCGCGACGATGGCGATGAAGCGCTGCACGTCGTCGGCGACGCGCTGGTTCTCGGTCACCGCCAGCGCCATCGCCAGCGTGATCGAGCCGCGCAGCCCGCCCCACAGCATGGTCAGCTTGAACCGCGCCGGCACGCGCTGGGCGAGCCGCGTGTAGCGCAACAGCGGCATCACCAGGAACAGCACCGCCGCGCGCGCCGCGAGCGCCGCGAGCACCGCCGCGCCGATCAGCACCAGGTCCCAGGGCTGCATGCCGAGCATCAGCCGCGGCACCAGCATCGATGCGAGCACGAACACCAATGAGGAGGCGAGGAACGCCACCTGCGCCCAGACATCCACCAGGAAGGTCCAACTCAGCGGGCGCAGCACCGAAGGGCCGATGCCGCTGACCGTAAGCCCCGCCGCCGCGGCAGCCACCACGCCGGAGAAGCCGAGGAACTTGTCGCAAATGATGTAACTGACATAGGGCAGCGCGAGCGTCAGCGTGACCTCGGCCGCGCGGCTGCCGCTCATCAGCGGCATCGCCGCCAGAGCGAGGCGCGCCAGCACGTATCCCGCCGCCGCGCCGCCAACCAGCGAGGCGACCAGAATCAAGCCGGCCTCGCCGACGCTGGGCGTGGCCTGATGCGTGAGCTGGTCCAGCAGCAGGGTGAACAGCGCGATCGCCGCGGCGTCGTTCAGCAGGCTCTCGCCTTCCACCAGCCGGGTGAGCCTGGCATCGGCGCCGATGTCGCGGAACACGCCGATCACCGCGCTGGGATCGGTGGTGGCGACGATCGCGCCGAGCAGCAGACAGACAGTCAGCGGCTGGCCGGCGATCGGCTGCAGGGCAAAGCCGATCGCCGCCGTGGTCGCCACCACCGCCACCACCGCGAGCATCAGCACCGGCGCGGTGTCGCGGACCAGCCGGCGCACGTCGATCGACAGCCCGCCGTGGAACACCAGCGCCGGCAGGAACGCGAGCAGGAACACCTGCGAGTTGACGGGGAAGTGGGCGAAGGTCGCGGCGAACTCGCCGAGGGGACCGTCGACGCCGCGGCTGAGCACATAGGCCGAGCCGGCGCCAATCAGGACGCCGACCACCGCCAGCAGCACGGCGTCGGAGACCAGCAGCCGTCGCGCCAGCGGCTGAACGACGCTGACGAGGACAAGCATCGCCGCCACCGCAAGGAGAATGTCAGGCAAGGCAGCGACCTCTTTTGGGGCGCCGGGCGCTCGGCCACGGGCTCAGTTCGGTGCGGCCTGCTCCAGCCCGTTGATGATCGCCCCGAGCAACGCCGCGTTCACCCGTGATACCATGAACCGGCATCGCGCCCAGCAGGGGCAGAGAAGCGTCCTGTGGACGATCGGCTGCGGCCTTTCGCGGGTGGCGTCGCGATCAGCGTTCCGTGCCCGGCTGCTTCCAGAATTGCTGGATTTGTTCCAGCGACCGCCCCTTGGTCTCCGGCACCGCGCGGTAGATCCAGATCCAGCCCAGGCCGCACAACAGCGCGAACAGCCAGAAGGCCGGTCCGTTCCCGATCGCGTCCACCAGCGACAGAAAGCCCTGGCTAACCAGGAAGGCCGCCCCCCAGTTGGCCGCCGTCGCGACGGCGACCGCCCGGCCGCGGATGCGCCCCGGGAAGATCTCGTTGATCACCGTCCACACCACCGGCCCCATCGAGAAGGCGAAGCAGATGATGAAGCCGACCAGCGCCAGCAGGGTGACGATGCCCGCGCTGCTCGGCGCCGCCGATGCCGCCTGATCCGGGCCGCGCAGGATGAACTCGAAGGCGGCGCCGACCACGACCAGGCTGATCCCCATCCCCAGCAATCCGGCGAGCAGCAGCTTGCGCCGCCCCAGACCATCGATGAAGGCGATCGCGATCAGGGTGGCGAGCACGTTGACCGCGCCGATCGCCCAGGTGGTGGCCGTGGTCTGCGCCGATTGCGTGACAAATCCCGCGGCGGCGAAGATCTGGTTGGCATAATAGATGATCGCATTGATGCCGGTGACCTGCTGGAACACGGCGAGGCCGATTCCGATCATGAGCGGCCGGCGCCATTCACGCTGGAACACCTCGCCCCAGGACGCACCGCCGGCGTCCTCGCGCAAAGCGGCGTCGATCGCGTCGAGCCGCGCGTTGACATCGACGCCCGGCCGGATCTTGCGCAACTCGGCGGCCGCCTCGGGGCGGCGGTGCATCTTCATCAGCCAGCGCGGCGATTCCGGCGCGAACAGGGCGACCGCGAACAGCAGCAACCCCGGCACGGCGGACACCCCCAGCATGATGCGCCAGGAATCGGTCTCCGACAGCCAGCCATCGACCAGATAGGCGAGGAAGATGCCGACCGTGATGGCGAGCTGGTAGCCAGAGACGAAACGGCCGCGCAGGTTGGTCGGCGCCAGTTCGGCGGCGTAGAGCGGCGCGGCGACGGCGGCCACGCCGACCCCCGCGCCGACGATCAGCCGCCCCGCGACCAGGATGACGGTGTCAGGCGCCAGCGCCTGCACGAGCGCGCCCAGCGTGAACATCGCGCCGGCGATCAGCACCGCGCGCTTGCGACCGATCAGGTCCGCGAGTTCGCCGCCGGCAAGTGCCCCGAACAGCGCGCCGAGCGTGACCCAGCTTGTCACCACCGCGACCATGATCCGGCTGAGTGACAGCTCCTGCGTCATGCCGTGCAGCGCGCCGGAGATCACGCCCTGGTCGTAACCGAACAGCCCGCCCGAGAACAGGACGACCACCAGGACGACCAACAGCCACGGCGTGACGGTCTGGCCGGATTGCGGCGGTTCCAGCAATGGCGTGTCCGAGACTGGGACTATCGTCGGTGACTCCACGCGCACTCCCTCCGTATCGGCCTTCCGCGCCGTCTGGCAGTTTTTGCACCATAGTCTTCGGCAAAGTGGGTGCGGGAGGCTCGGAAACTACGCAGATCTTCGTGCGGGACGCTGGGCGGCCTTGCTTGAACACCGGGCGGCTTGAGTAGTTTCCGAGGCTGCTCCCGGCCGTCCTCCTTCCGCTATGGTTCAATCGTACCGCCCTGATCGGGAGGTTTGACTGGCCTGATGCTGCCTTTCCTGCCGCCAGCTCTCTTTGGCCGACTGCGAAGACGTAACTGCAGGCTGAACCGAGACACACACGGAGTCACGAACATGGACGGGTCAACTTCAACGCAATTGTCTCCTGGGCCGTCGTCTCCCGACGCCAGGGATGACGTCGGGTTTCCCAACGAACAAGCGATCCCGGGAACCGATCGGGTCCGCAGGGCGAGCATCTATTGGCGGGTTGGCAACTACGTGCTGGCGGCGGTCGCGGTGGTCGCGCTCGCGCTGGTCGTTTGGAACCAGTACTAGACGTCCGGCCGCGAGGGCGATGGCCGGGCAATGCCGGCCACGCCGCGGTCGGACGCGCCCGCGCCCACCAGACGCCACGCCACAAGACTCGGCCGCGGGCCATCGCGGCTCAGCAGGACACTTCGGCGCGGCCCACGCGCCGGAATCCGGCGGCACAATCGAGACGGATGGAGTCACAAACAATGGACGGACCGATCTCGACGCAAGCGTCGCCGAACGCCAGTGGCGAATCGCCGGGCCAGCAAGGAATACTGGGCACCGACGAGCTGCGCCGGATGAACGCCTACTGGCGGGCTGCGAACTACCTGTCCGTCGGGCAAATCTATCTCTATGACAACCCGCTGTTGCGCGAGCCGTTGACGCTGGCCCATGTGAAGCCGCTGGTGGTCGGACACTGGGGCACCACGCCGGGCCAGAACTTCATCTATGTGCACCTGAACCGGGTGATCAGGAAATACGACCTGGACATGTTCTACGTCGCGGGTCCCGGTCATGGCGGCCCCGCCATCGTGGGCAACACGTATCTTGAAGGCAGCTACAGCGAGATCTATCCGGACATCAGTCAGGACGAGGCCGGGCTGAAGAAGCTGTTCACGCAATTCTCCTTCCCCGGCGGCATTTCCAGCCACGTCGCGCCAACGACGCCGGGGTCGATCCATGAAGGCGGCGAATTGGGCTATTCGCTCAGCCACGCGTTCGGCGCCGCGTTCGACAATCCCCATCTGATCGTCGCCTGCGTGATCGGCGACGGCGAGGCGGAAACCGGTCCGCTGGCGACAGCCTGGCAGTCCAACAAGTTCCTGGACGCGGTTACCGATGGCGCCGTGCTGCCGATTCTGCACCTCAACGGCTACAAGATCAGCAATCCCACCGTTCTGGCGCGCATCGACCACGACGAACTGGAGCACTTCTTCCAGGGTTGCGGCTGGACGCCCTATTTCGTCGAGGGCGACGAGCCGGAAGCGATGCATCAG
>Ga0302157_10002246_pt1 | contig 22651 bp, 17 predicted proteins | sample I_Bog_N3_3_FD_193502 | JGI IMG/M metagenome (GOLD analysis project Ga0302157, IMG submission 193502) | Peat permafrost microbial communities from Stordalen Mire near Abisko, Sweden - I_Bog_N3_3 | ecosystem: Environmental > Terrestrial > Soil > Wetlands > Peat | place: Sweden: Abisko, Stordalen... | reverse complement strand
GCCGCCCCGTGACCTGATTCCCCTGCATATGCCGGCCAACTCGGTGGATGTGTAGCGCGTGCCCAACGAGCGACCCGAGTCCGACGAAACCGGCGTTCCTGACCAAACCGGCGTGCCTGACGAAACCGGCGTGCCTGACGAAACCGGCGTGCGTGATTCACAACCAGCCCCCGTCGAGCCAGCGAGCCCGACGTTTCAGGAGAGCCTTGCGGCCGCAGCCCGGCAGAGTGGGTTCGCGCAGCTGAAGCCGGGCGAGACGCCAAGCGCCGGAGCGGTGCTGGCAGCTATTGGCGGCGTGCGCGGGATCGTGGAGTCCGTGGTCCCCGGTGTTGCCTTCCTCGTGATCTACCTGACACTGCACGATCTCTTGATCGCCGTGCTGGTGCCGGCATTCCTGGCCCTGGCGTTCGTCGTGGCGCGGGCCGGGGCGCGATCGAACCCGTCCAGCGCGGTTACCGGGGCGGTCCTCCTTGCCATCACCGCTGTTCTCGCCCTGTTGACTGGCCGCGCCGTCAACAACTTCGTTCCGGGAATCGTGATCAACGCGATTGGATTCGTGGTGATGCTCGTGAGCATCCTTGTTCGCTGGCCGGTCATCGGTGTCGCCGTCGGGCTTCTCTTCGGTGACTTTGAGGGTTGGCGAAAGGACGCCGCTAAACGGCGCATCCTGACCCTGGCGACCTGGCTCTGGGTCGGCTTGTTCGCAGTTCGCCTGGCGATCGAAGTGCCGCTGTATTTCGCCAATGACGTCGCCGCACTTGGGATTGTTCGGCTCATCACCAGCGTGCCGTTGTACGCCCTCGTGCTGTGGGCGACGTGGCTCCTGGTGCGGGGTGTCTACGCTGGAGACAGCACATCGCCGGAAGACTCGGATGAGCTCGATTCGGAGTGATTTCGGCGAGGCCCTGCGGTGCGCGGGAGTGCTAGATTTATCTTGATATCAAGATACTTTTGGAATATCGAGTTCGACCAAATCAGGTAAGTACGGCAGGGAGACGGCAATGGCGGCAGTCAATAGTTTCGGCGCAAGGCAGACACTCAAGGTCGGCGATACCGACTACGAAGTATTCAGGGTCGATGCCGTAGCGGGTTACGAGAAGCTCCCGTTCAGCCTGAAGGTGCTGCTGGAGAACCTGCTGCGAACCGAGGATGGTGCCAACGTCACCTCCGCGCACATCGACGCGCTTGGCTCCTGGGTTCCCACGGCGGAGCCGGATACCGAGATCCAGTTCACGCCAGCTCGCGTGGTCATGCAGGACTTCACGGGCGTACCGTGCATCGTCGACCTCGCCACCATGCGCGAGGCGGTGTCGGCGCTGGGCGGCGATCCGACGAAAATCAACCCGCTCGCGCCTGCCGAGCTCGTGATCGACCACTCCGTCATTGCCGACCTGTTCGGCACGGAGAACGCCTTCGAGCGCAATGTCGAACTCGAGTACGAGCGGAACGGTGAGCGCTACCAATTCCTTCGCTGGGGACAGACCGCGTTCGACGACTTCAAGGTCGTGCCCCCGGGAACCGGCATCGTGCACCAGGTGAACATCGAACACCTTGCGCGCGTCACCTACACGCGCACCGTCGATGGCGTTCTGCAGGCCTACCCCGACACCCTCGTCGGCACCGACTCTCACACCACGATGGTCAACGGGCTGGGGGTGCTGGGCTGGGGCGTCGGCGGAATCGAGGCCGAGGCGGCCATGCTCGGCCAGCCCGTCTCGATGCTGATCCCGAAGGTTGTCGGGTTCAAGCTGTCGGGTTCGATCCCGACCGGCGTCACTGCGACGGATGTCGTGCTCACCATCACGCAGGCGCTGCGCAAGCATGGCGTGGTGGGCAAGTTCGTCGAATTCTACGGCGCCGGCGTCTCTGAGGTGCCGCTGGCGAATCGTGCCACGATCGGCAACATGAGCCCCGAGTTCGGGTCGACCGCGGCTATCTTCCCGATCGACGATGTGACGCTCGACTACCTGCGACTGACGGGCCGCAGCGAGGAGCAGGTCAAGCTCGTCGAGGCCTACTCGAAGCTGCAGCACCTCTGGCACGACGCGTCCGTCGAGCCCGTCTACAGCGAATATCTTGAGCTCGACCTTTCCACGGTCGTTCCCTCGATCGCGGGGCCGAAGCGCCCGCAGGACCGCGTTGAGCTGAGCCGCGCCAAGTCACAGTTCGAAATCGACCTCGGTGCGTACGCCAGCGATGACGACCTGTCGAGGGTGGATGCCTCGCTCGAGGGCTCGTTCCCGGCGTCCGACCCCAGCGGTCTCACTTCGCAGGACGAGAACACAGCCCACGAGCGCTCCCACTCGCACAAGCACACCCACGCGGCCAATGCGCCGTCTACGGCGTCACACCCGACCGAGGTCGTGCTGGAAAACGGTGAAGGCTTCGTACTTGACCACGGGGCCGTGGCTATTGCTGCGATCACCTCCTGCACCAACACGTCGAACCCGTCGGTCATGCTCGCTGCCGGGCTCCTCGCTCGCAACGCGAGCAGGAAGGGTCTCAAGTCCAAGCCGTGGGTCAAGACCACGCTTGCGCCAGGTTCCAAGGTGGTCACGGATTACTACGAGAAGGCCGGGCTCACCGGCTACCTCGAAGACCTCGGCTTCTACACGGTCGGCTACGGCTGCACCACCTGTATCGGCAACTCGGGCCCGCTCATCGAGGAGATCTCGGCGGCCGTGAACCAAAACGATCTCGCGGTGACCGCGGTGCTTTCCGGCAACCGCAACTTCGAAGGCCGTATCAACCCCGACGTGAAGATGAACTACCTCGCGTCGCCTCCGCTGGTCATCGCCTACGCCCTGGCGGGCTCGATGAACTTCGACTTCGAGACGGATGCACTGGGCCAGGACCACGACGGCAACGATGTCTTCCTCGCGGACATCTGGCCGGCTGCCGATGAGGTGCAGGCGACCATCGATTCCTCTATCGACACCAGCATGTTCACGCACGAATACGCGGGCGTCTTCGACGGGGACGAGCGCTGGCGCTCGCTGCCGACGCCGACCGGCGCAACCTTCGAATGGGATGAGAAGTCCACCTACGTTCGTAAGCCTCCGTACTTCGACGGCATGACAATCGAAACCACGCCGGTGTCCAGCATCTCGGGTGCGCGCGTGCTCGCCAAGCTCGGCGACTCGGTGACAACCGACCACATCAGCCCGGCCGGTTCGATCAAGGCGGACAGCCCCGCGGGCCGCTACCTTGACGAGCACGGCGTCGACCGCAAGGACTACAACTCCTACGGGTCGCGGCGCGGCAACCACGAGGTCATGATTCGCGGAACCTTCGCGAACATCCGGCTGCGCAACCAGCTGCTTGCCGACCGCAATGACGGCAACGGCGTTGAGGGCGGCTACACTCGCGACTTCACCAAGCCGGACGGGCCGCAGTCGTTCATCTACGACGCGAGCATCAATTACCAGGCCGCGGGAATCCCGCTCGTCATTTTCGGCGGCAAGGAGTACGGCTCCGGGTCATCTCGCGACTGGGCGGCAAAGGGCACGAACCTGCTCGGAGTGAAGGCCGTCATCAGCGAGAGCTTTGAGCGAATCCACCGGTCAAACCTGATCGGGATGGGCGTGCTCCCGCTGCAGTTCCCGGCGGGGGAGTCAGCGGATTCCCTCGGGCTCGACGGCACCGAGATCGTCGACATTTCGGGTGTCGAGGAACTGAATGAAGGTCGCACTCCGAAGACACTGCATGTGGTTGCAAAGCCCAGCGAGAATTCGCCGGCCGGCAAGAAAGACATCGAGTTCGATGCGGTCCTGCGCATCGACACACCCGGTGAGGCCGACTACTACCGCAATGGCGGAATCCTGCAGTACGTGCTTCGGTCGCTGGTCTAAGAATTGCGGTTGTGCCGCGCTGCAGCAGCAGCGCGGCACGACGCGCGTCAACCCCCACGAGTGAGCCGGTCCGAAAGCGTATTGTGTTGAGGTGACCCTGCTCGAGAACATCCACGGCCCGCGAGATCTTGACGCGTTGTCTGACGCGCAGCGCAGCGAACTCGCGCATGAGATCCGCGACTTCCTCGTCGCGGAGGTTTCAAAAACCGGAGGCCATCTGGGGCCGAACCTTGGCGTTGTCGAACTCACCATCGCCATTCATGCGGTGTTTGATTCGCCCAAGGACGCGATCGTCTTCGACACCGGTCACCAGAGCTATGTTCACAAACTGCTGACGGGACGCCAGGACTTCAGCACCCTGCGGCAGCTGGGCGGACTGGCGGGCTACCCGCAGCGCAGTGAATCGGTGCATGACATCGTAGAGAGTTCTCATGCCTCGAGTTCGCTGTCGTGGGCGGATGGCATTTCGCGCGCGTTCTCCATGACCGGCCAGAAGGATCGCTACGTCGTGGCGGTTGTCGGGGATGGGGCGCTGACCGGCGGCATGACCTGGGAAGCGCTCAACAACATCAGCGACGACAATTCCCGCAATCTCATCATTGTGGTGAACGACAACGGTCGCTCCTACGCTCCGACCATCGGCGGCATGGCCCGCTTCCTGAACTCGGTTCGTACCCGCCGCAGTTACCGCACCCTGCACATCTCGAGTACCCGGTTGTTCAGCCGTCTGGGCGGGCCGGCTCGCGCTTTCTATCGCGGCGTGCGAGGTGGCCTGCATGGCTTCCTGTCGCGCTTCACCAACAACGAAGCGCTCTACTCCAACCTCGACATCAAGTACATAGGACCGGTCGACGGCCACGACATCCATGCCATGGAGCTCGCGCTTCGGCAGGCGAAGAATTACGGCGCGCCGGTTCTGGTCCATGCGATCACCCAGAAGGGTCGCGGCTACGAACCGGCGCTGCTCGACGTGGCGGACCAGTTCCATGCGGTCGGCCACATCGACCCGGAGACCGGTGAACCGATCGAGGCTCTCAGCCGGCCGAGTTTCACTTCGGTGTTCGCGGACGAGATCCTTGAACTGGCGACCGAGAATCCTCGCATTGTCGGTATTACTGCGGCAATGCTTCGTCCGACAGGACTGCACCGGTTTGCGGAGAGATTCCCTGACCGGGTGTTCGACGTGGGAATCGCGGAACAGCACGCGGTCACGTCAGCGGCTGGACTCGCGTTCGGCGGTCTTCACCCCGTCGTGGCGCTGTACGCGACTTTTGTGAATCGTGCCTTCGACCAGGTCCTCATGGACGTCGCCCTCCATAAGGCGGGCGTGACCTTCGTGCTCGACCGCGCGGGAGTGACCGGGCCGGATGGGCCGAGCCACCATGGCATGTGGGATCTCGCGATCCTTCAGGTTGTTCCGAACATCCGGCTGGCTGCGCCACGGGACGCGTCCCGCCTGCGCGAGGAACTGCGCGAGGCGCTCGCTATCGATGACGGTCCCACGGTGATCCGGTTTTCGAAAGGTTCGGTGGGCAATGAGTACGCCGCAACGAGACGTACCGTCGACGGCGTCGACGTGCTGCGCGAGGCCTCCCACAAGGATGTCCTGATCGTGACGGTTGGGCCGATGGCAGAGCTGGGCCTGCAGGTGGCTGATCGACTCGCGGCCCAGGGCATCGGCGCGACCGTGATCGACCCGCGCTGGGTGGTGCCCGTTCCCGAGAGTGTTCTCTCGATGGCGGCCGACCATCGCATTGTGGTCTCCATCGAGGACGGCGTGCGCGTCGGTGGTATTGGCACCCGCATCCGCCAGGACCTCCGCGCCGCTGGGATCGACACTGCGGTCACCGAACTTGGACTGCCCGACGAGTTCCTGCCGCACGGGTCACGCGAGCAACTTCTCGAGATTGTCGGCCTCAACCCGCAGAAGATCGCTCGCGACCTTGTTGCACAGGTTCTCGGCAGCCGGGTTCCTGTGGCGCGCCCGCTCCCTGATGAGACCCGCTCCATCAGTGCGAGCGCGGAGTCCGACGAGCGTTAGCGCTCTTCGTCACTTCGCCTGCTGCTGGCAGTCCTCGAGCGTGCGTCCTCGAGCGTGCAGCCCTCGAGCGTGCATCATCGAGCGTGCGTCCTCGAGCGTGCGACCTCGAGCCATCGCCGTGATCGACTTCACGATCGAGACGTACGGAAAAGGAAATCGAAACTGATGAAGAAGGTCACACTGGGCACTAAGCGACTCGAGGTCTCGCGCCTCGGCCTCGGCTGCATGGGCCATACGAGAACGAGAAGCTGCCGGCCAGGGCTCTCAAAGGAAACCGGGACGAAGCGGTGATCGCCACAAAGTTCGGCACGCTGAACCACGAGACCAATGAGCGCAGGCTGCGATGGCAGCCCGGCAAACGTTCGACTCTCGGTTGAAGGTTCACTCACCCGCCTCGAAGCCGACCATATCGACCTGTATTACCAGCACCGGATGGATCCGAGCGTGCCCATTGAGGACACCGTCGGCGCGCTCGCGGTGCACCCGGTCACTGCACTCCAGGCCGAGTATTCGTTGCTGAGCCGCGAGCCCGAAGCCGAGATCCTGCCACTCGTTCGCGAACTCGGAATCGGATTCGTGCCGTATTCCCCACTCGGTCGCGGGTTTCTCACCGGCGCTATCCGCTCGGTCGACGCCCTTGCCGACGGCGACTTCCGCCGCGCCAGCCCTCGCTCCGTCGGTGACAACCTGCGCCAAAGCCTTCGGATCGTCGAGGTCGTTGAGACCGTCGCCTCTGACCTGGGCGCCAGGCCCAGCCAGGTCGCGCTCGCCTGGATCCTTGCCCAGGGCGACCACATCGCTCCCATCCCCGGTACGAGGCGCGTCGACCGGCTCGAGGAGAATGCCGCTGCGGATGATCTCGTCCTGAGTGCGACGCAGCTCGAGCAGCTCGATTCCATCGCAGCGCCAGCCGGCGACCGGTATGCCGACATGTCCCAGGTGAACCGGTAACTGAAGCGGAAACCGCCGACTCACTGGCCTTCGGGTGGCCGGTGAGTCGACGGCGGCTCTAGTTGGTTCCGCGGATGACGGGGTGGTGGAAGGTGTCGTGGAAGACACGCTCCGAGGCCCCGACACGGTCGAGGTAGGGCGTAACGCCGCCCATCTGGAACGGGTAGCCGGCACCGAGGATGAGGCAGAGGTCGATGTCTTCGGCTGCCGCGACGACGTTGTCGTCGAGCATCCGATGAATCTCGTCGGCGAGGCCGTCTTCGATTCGGAGCCGGAGCTCCTCACCCGTCATCGGGGTGGTTCCGCCGGCGACGATCGCGATCGCCTTCGGGTCGTAGCCCTTGATCTTGCCCTTCGCGTCACGCTCGAAGATGTGACCGAGTTCGGCCAGCTTGTGCAGGTTCTCGCTCTCGAAGAACCGGTCGGGGAAAGCCGCGTGATGTGTGTCGAGCACATGCGCGCCAACCTTCAAGCCGACAAGCTCCAGCAGCTCGAACGGCGTCATGGGCAGCCCGAACGGCTTGACCGAGCCGTCCACCACCTCGAAAGGCGTGCCCGTGTCAACCGCGTGCATCGCCTCGCCGAGCACCTTGGCCAGGATGCGGTTCACGACGAAACCAGGGGTGTCCGTCGTGATGACCGCGTTCTTGTAGAGCTTGGCGGCGGTGACCATGGCGGTCGAGAGTGTCGCTTCGTCGGTGTGCGGGGTCTTCACGACCTCGATCAGGGGCATGACAGCAACCGGGTTGAAGAAGTGGAAACCGACCAGGCGCTCGGGGTGCTTCAGCTTCGCACCGATTTGTTCGACCGAAAGGGATGACGTGTTCGTGGCGAGCACAGCCTCGTCGGTCAGGTATTGCTCGACGTCGGCGAAGACATCCTGTTTCACGCCGAGCTCCTCGAACACCGCCTCGATGACCCAGTCGCAGTCGGCGAAGTCGGCCCTGTTGGTCGTGCCAGTGACCAGCGCCTTGAGTCGATTCGACTCGTCGGAGGTGATCCTGCCCTTGTCGAGCAGCTTGTGGATCTCCGCGTGGATGTAGGCGACGCCCTTGTCGGCCCGCTCCTGGTCGAGGTCGGTGATGACCACGGGTACCTTCAGGCGGCGGACGAAGAGCAGGGCGAACTGCTGGGCCATCAGGCCGGCCCCGATAACGCCGACCTTGGTGACCTTCTTGGCGAGGTCTTTATCGGGAGCACCGGCGGGCCGCTTAGCCCGACGCTGCACCAGGTTGAAGGCGTAGATGCTGGCCTGGAACTGGTCGCCCGAGATGAGGTCGGCGAGCGCCTCATTCTCGGCCGCGAAGCCCGTCTTGCGGTCAGTATTTTTTGCTGCCTTGAGTAACTCGAGTGCCCGGTACGGGGATTTCGCGATCGTTCCGATTCGGCTCTCCAGCGTCTTCTGTGCGATCCCGATGGCAATGTCCCACTTCACCGCACGCTCGATTTTGCCGGGCTGGTTCGCGCGCTTGACCTTGACCCGACCGGAGACAACCCCGTCGGCCCACCTGATGGAGTCTTCGAGGAAGTTGGCCGGCCCAAAGATCGCATCGGCAATGCCGAGGTCGAACACCTCCTGGCCTTTCAGCATCGTGTTGTTCTTGAGCGGGTTCGAGATGACTACAGTGAGGGCGTTCTCGATACCGATGAGGTTGGGAAGAAGCCAGGCGCCACCCCATCCGGGGATGATGCCGAGGAATACCTCGGGCAGCGCGAACGCCGGGACGGAACTGTCGACCGTGCGATAGTCGGCGTTCAAGCCGATCTCCACACCGCCACCCAGGGCGAGACCGTTGTAGAAGACGAACGACGGCACGCCGAGGTCGGCCTGCTTGCCCAGCACCCAGTGCCCCAGCTCAGCCATCTGCTTTCCGACCTCGCGGCTGGGGATCTCGCTGACCTTTGAGAGGTCGGCCCCCGCCGCGAAAATGTACGGCTTGCCGGTCACGGCGACCGCGTGGATCTCCTTGTTTGCCGCGCGAGCCTTCTGCGCATCCAACACCTCGCCGAACTCGAGCAGGGTTGCCGGCCCGAGCGTGTTGGGCCGGTTGTGGTCGCGACCATTGTCGAGTGTGATGAGCGCCAGGGTCTTGCCGCCCGACAAGGGCACATCGCGAACGAACGAGTGTGTGACAACCTCATCCGGGTCGAGGGATGCCAGCTCTGCGAAGTCTGCTGCCGTCGTCATCTACTTGCTTCCATTCTTCGAACCGGCTGCACGAAAGTTCGGGTTTTCCCAGATGACCGAGCCACCCTGGCCGAGGCCGATGCACATGGCCGTCAGGCCGTAACGAACCTCGGGGTGCTCAGCGAACTGCGCGGCAAGCTGGATCATGAGGCGCACGCCCGACGACGCCAGCGGATGCCCCATCGCGATGGCGCCGCCCCACAGGTTCACGCGCGGGTCGTCGTCGTCTATCCCGAAGTGGTCGAGCAGCGAAAGCACCTGGATGGCGAAGGCCTCATTGAGTTCGAACAGGCCGATGTCGTCGATCGTGAGGCCCGCCTTGCGAAGAGCCTTCTCGGTCGACGGAATGGGGCCGATACCCATGATCTCCGGCGCAACGCCGGCGAAGGCGAAGCTGACCATGCGCATCTTGGGGGCCAGGCCGAACTCTTTGGCGGCGTCCGCGCTGGCCAGGAGGCTCGCGGTGGCGCCGTCATTGAGTCCTGACGAGTTGCCGGCCGTGACACGACCATGCGGACGGAAGGGGGTCTTCAGGGTGGCGAGACCCTCAAGCGTGGTCTCCGGGCGAAGCGCTTCATCGCGGGTCGCCAGGCCCCAGCCCGCATCGCTCTTGATCGCCACGGGCACGAGGTCGGGCTGCAGCTTGTTGTTCTCGTAGGCGGCGGCCGCCTTCTGCTGGCTGCGCAGGGCGTAGCGGTCGGCACGCTCCTTGGTCAAGGAGGGGAACCGGTCGTGGATCTTCTCAGCGGTGTTGCCCATGTTGAGTGCTTCGACACTGACGAGCTTCTCCGACAGGAAGCGCGGGTTCGGGTCAGCGCCCGAGCCCATCGGATGGCGGCCCATGTGCTCGACGCCGCCCGCGATGCCGAAATCGTAGGCTCCGTACCCGATCGCGCCGGCAATCGTTGTCACCGAGGTCATAGCGCCCGCGCACATGCGATCGATGGCATAACCCGGAACCGACTGCGGAAGTCCGGCGAGCAGTGCGGCGGTACGCCCGATGGTCAGGCCCTGGTCTCCGGTCTGGGTCGTCGCGGCGATGGCAACATCGTCGATGCGGTCCTTCGGAAGGCTGGGGTTGCGCTCGAGGAGGCCGATCATGGCCTTTACGACGAGGTCATCGGCCCTGGTGTTCCAGTACATGCCCTTCTCGCCAGCTCGCCCGAACGGGGTTCTTACTCCGTCGACGAATACGACTTCAGCTCTCTCGGCCACAATGCCCTCCACAGTCAAATGGCCGCATAAAAATACGGCACAAATCGATCCTAGGCTCGGCTTTTGCGGCCCATAATCCTTTGACTGTTCCTACGACTCACCCTCGGGCGTGGTCGCGCTCGCTTGGTGTAAATCCACAACGGCTTCGGAGGGTTCCACCACATCCGGGTTCTGCGAAGCGAGGAACGCGTCAGCGATCGGGCCCGCAACGGCGTCGAGCTGCCACTGCCGCGCGCCGAGATCTGCGAGCGCAGCGCGAACACTCTCGACGTCGATTGGTTCGGGCGGGGCCCAGGAAACCCGCCGAAGCAGGTCGGGCGTCAGAACGTTCTCGACGGGGATGTTGAGTTCGAGCGACTTGTCAGCCACCGCGATGCGCGCCGCCTTGAGCCGGCGGTCGGCCTCGGGATTCTTGTCCGGCCATGCTCGCGGCGGCGGCACTGCGTCGGTGGTGGCGCGCAGCACCGGGAGGTCGTCCGTGGTCATCCCGACCTGGATGGCGTCCCACCAGCGATCGACCTGCGACCGGCTTGCGCGCCCGGTGAATTCCTTCATCGCTACCAGGTCGCGCTTCGAGGCAGGCAGCACGCGAGCGGCCGCAACCAGAGCGGAGTCGGGTACGAGCCTGCCCGGAGCGATATCAGTTTCGCGCGCGTAGTCGTCGCGGGCAGTCCACAGTTCACGGGCGACGGCAAGACCACGCACGCCGCGAACCGAGTGAAGTCCGCTCAACCGCCGCCAGGGCTGGTCCCGAACGATCCGGAAGTCGCGAGCCAGCACCGCCTCAAACTCTTCCCGTGCGATTTCGGCTTTACCGTCGGCTTCAAGCAGTGCACCAAGCGATTCACGAAGGTCGACCAGCAACTCCACGTCGAGTGCCGCGTAGACGAGCCACGCCTGGGGCAGCGGGCGAGTCGACCAATCCGCCGCTGAGAACTCCTTGGCCAGATGGATACCCAGCAGGTCTTCGACAACCGTTCCCAGGCCGACCCGGGGCAGCCCGGCCAGCCGTGCGCCGAGTTCGGTATCGAATAGCCGCCGAGGGTGGATGCCGACCTCGCGCAGGCAGGTCAGGTCCTGGCTGGCGGCGTGCAGAATCCACTCCTCGTTGGTCAGCGCGTCATTGAGCTCGGCAAACGAGCCGATCGCGGGCGGATCGAAGAGAAAGGTGCCAGCGCCGCGACGGAAAATCTGGATAAGGTACGCGCGCTGGGAGTACCGGAACCCTGACGCACGCTCCGCGTCGATGGCAATGGGTCCGTTGCCTGCGGCGAGGGCATCGACGGCGGAGAGGTAGGCCTCCCGGGTGTCGAGGACGCTGACCGTGACATGATCCGCCTGCCGAGGTGCGCTCACGGCGTGCTGCGCGGTCACCGCGGCCTCGTCGGGACTGGTCACGACCTACTCGGCGCGGGGGATTTCGACCCCGACCCGGAACGAGCTGATGCTTTATGCAGCGACAACAGGCTTACTCCCTCAACTGCCGGGGGAAGCCCGGCCAACATGCACAGTAGCTCGCTCCACCCTTCCACATGTGGGCCGATTTCGGCGTCGAGAGGCGTCCAGGATGCCCGCAGCTCGATGACGGCCCCGTCGCCCTGGCTCTCGAGCTCGCCGAACCCGGTGGAGAGAATCTTGGTTGCCGTTCCCGAGGCGGAGTGGTATTTCGCGCCGCTCACGGCGAGTGCGTCGACCAGCCACGACCACGCGACCTCCGCCATGAAAGGGTCGGTGCCCATGTCGGTGTCGAGCGGCGATTGTGCGAAGCAGACGATGCGGAATTCACCACCCCAGGCCTCCGGGGCTGCGGGGTCGTGCAAGAGGATGAACCTTCCGGTACCAAGCGCTGAGTCGATTCCGTGCCGGGCAGGTGTAACGTCTGCCGCCAGGGCGATCGCGCTGGGCGCCAGCGAACCGGGCGCTGCGATCTCGGTGACGGTGAGCTCGGGGCGCGTTCGCGCTGCCTGCAGAGCCGCGACTGCGCGTGCAAATGCCGGATGATTCGGGCTTGCGGCGACAGAATCTGACACGAGTGAAGGTTAGGCTTTTTTCAGGGTGGCTATCGTGAGACTCGCCGCCTCCGAAGAGAGCAACGAGTGCTCAGGAGGGTGTGAGCGAATGGTGCGCAGTCGGAGCAGGGGTTCGACCGCCGTTGCGGCGACGGCTATTACCCTGGGCGCGGCCGCGTTCGCGGGCATTGCCGCGCTTGGCAGCCTGTCCGTCTACGTGGCGCGCAAGGTCATTACCCCGACGAAGACGCGACTCGAAGACGTGCGCGTGCTGGGCTGCACCGACACGACTGTGACCCTGTCCAAAACACTGGACACACTGCTGCCAGGGCAGTACGGGCTGTGGTTCTCCGAGGGAGCAGGGCATGCGAAGCTCGGAGCTGTAGTCGAGGTCGGGCCGGGCTACGTCGTGCGCGAACTGCTCAGCGTCGATCACGGTGACCTCGCGAGTGCGACCCGTGGCTCCATCGCCGGGTGGTTTTATCTCGACCCGGACGAGCTCGGATTCCCCCACGGCGAGGTGCACATCGACACTCCTGTCGGCCCGGCGCCGGCCTGGGTCATCCCGGCAGCGACTGCAACGAATCGCTGGCTGGTCGGAGTGCACGGCAGGGGAGTTCGACGCCAGGAATGCCTGCGGGCGGTCGATGTCGCCCGGCGGTGTGGCTACACCTCGCTCCTGGTGTCGTATCGCAACGATGGCGATGCACCGCCGAGCGACGACGGACGTTACGGTCTCGGCGACACGGAGTGGCCAGACGTGGATGCGGCCATCGAGTACGCGATCGCCAACGGCGCGTCCGAGATTGTGCTCATGGGTTGGTCAATGGGTGGTGCGATCTGTCTGCAGGTGGCGACCAGGTCGACGCATGCGCACATCATCAGGGGCATCATCCTCGAGTCTCCGGTGGTGAATTGGGCTGACACCATCAACTACCAGACCGATGCGTCGCACGCCCCGCGGATCGTCAGCGCCGCAGCCAGGCACCTCATCGGCTCTGCCTGGGCAGGCCGGCTCACCGGGCAGAGCGTGTCGATCGACCTGGGGCGACTTGACTTCGTTGCGCGCGCTGAGGAGTTGGCCGTACCCATCCTGTTGATGCACAGCGCAGACGATGGCTACGTACCGCCGTACGCGTCACGCGCCCTTGCGCTTGCGCGGCCCGACATCGTCACATTCGACGAATTCACGATCGCCCGGCACGCGAAGCTCTGGAATTACGACGCCGACCGCTTCAACGACGACATCGGCGGATGGCTCAGCCGGCTTCCGTAAGGGTGGGAACCCGGGCCCAGCGGGCGTATGTCGCGCCCGTGCCGTCGACCAGTAGCTGAGCCAGTTCGAGCCGCTGTGTTGTGAACTGGCCCGCGAACAGCGGCAGGCCGCCACCATTCAGCTGTGGGCTCGTCGTGAGGCAGAGCTCGTCGATGACGTTGCCGGCGACGAACAGGCCCGCGACCTGCGGGCCGCCCTCGACCACGATCGACGTGTGGCCCTCCGCTCGAAGTGCGACAACGATGGCTTTTGCGCTGAGTGAGCCGCCGGCATCCGGCACCGGGATGATGCGGGCGCCCGCAAAGGGCACGGTCGCGGCCGCCTTTTCGACCGCAGCCGCTGGACACAGTACGACCAGAGTGCCCCCGTTGCCATCGCCCTTCAGCCGGTGTTCCGAGAAGTCCCCGCTGCGCGTCACCACTGCGAGTGCGCCCGACCGGGGAATGAAGTATCCCTCGGTACGAACGGTTGCCGCGCCCACGACGACGACATCGGCCAGGGTGCGGATCGCCTTCAGGATGAGTCGGTCCGCACGATTGGTGAGCGATTCGCTCGTGCCGTCCGACCCGGTCGCGCTGCCATTGACGCTGCCGATCAGGTTCAGCCGCACCCAATCACGGTGCGGTATTGCGTAGAGCTCACCTAGTCGCTCGCGCGCCTCCGGGGACTCCAGATCGATCGGCTCGTCGACGGTCGGGAAGACCCGGCTCAGGGTCACGCCGCAGTCTTCTCGCGGATCTGGCGTTTGGCCCTCCCGAGCAGCGCCGTCATGCCCCGAACCCGGAGCGGGCTGACGGCCTCGGTGAGGCCAAGGTCTTGCGGAAAATCGTCGGGGATGTCGAGCACTTCCTGCACCGTCAGGCCGGCAAGGCCCTGCACCAGGATCGACGCGAACCCGCGAGTGGTCGGCGCCTCCTTCGGAGCGGTCGCGAAAAGGTGCACCACATCGTGATCATCGACCTCAACGAAAATGAAGACGGGGGACTGGCACTCCACGACGCGCTCGAGAAGGTCGGGATGCTCGGTATAGCGCGCGGGTAACTCCGGCAACTCGTTCGCGAACTCGAGCAGGAGCTGCAAACGCTCTCGGACCTCGAGCTCGTGGAAGTCTGCCCGAATCTGCGCGAGAGCCTCCGGGAGCTGGGCGTCGTCGCTCACAGCGCGACGCCCAGTACGCCGGAAGGACTAGTGTGCGGGCACCGCGCCGGGCTCTGCGCCCTTGACGATCGGCACGCGCACTGCGGAGCCCCATTCGGTCCATGAACCGTCATAGTTGCGAACTCCTTCAAAGCCCAGCAGGTGTGTGAGCGCGAACCAGGTGTGGCTCGAACGCTCACCGATGCGGCAATACGCAATGACGCTATCACCGTCTTTGAGTCCGGCGCCGTCGCGGTAAATGGCGTTGAGTTCGTCGAGGGATTTGAATCCGAAGTCCTCGGCAACGGCCTTCGCCCATGGCACATTCTGTGCAGACGGGATGTGGCCGGCGCGCAGCGTGCTCTCCTCCGGGTAGGCGGGAGCCGTCGTGCGCTCGCCCGAGTACTCCTCAGGGCTGCGAACGTCGATGAGTGGGTTGCCGAGGTGGGCGACTACGTCATCTTTGAAGGCGCGGATCGGAGCGTCGTTGCGCTCCACGACGGGGTAGTCGACCGTCGGAGCCGATTCGGGGTCGGTCGTGTATGGGCGCCCCTCGGCCTCCCACTTGGCGCGGCCGCCGTCGAGAAGGCGCACATCTTCGTGGCCGAAAAGGGTGAAGACCCAGAGTGCGTAGGCGGCCCACCAGTTGTTCTTGTCACCGTAGATGACGACCGTCGTGTCGCGGGTGATGCCCTTGCTGCCGAGCAGCTTGGCGAACCCCTCGCCGTCGACGTAGTCACGCTCGACGGGGTCGTTCAGGTCGGTGTGCCAGTCGATCTTCACAGCGCCCTCGATATGGCCGGTTTCGTAGAGGAGCACGTCTTCGTCGGACTCGACCACGACGAGTCCGGGTGTGCCCAGGTTGGCTGCCAGCCATTCAGTGGAGACGAGACGCTCGGGATGCGCGTACTCGGCGAATCGTGCGTCAGGATCGGTTGCGACGGTCATAGCTGCCTCCGGGTGAGTTGGTCTTCAGGTGGTCGGTCTAGGCTTGAGCCCTCGACCTGTCCATTCGAATCTACGAGAGTGTGCGACTTCACGCACGGGGTCACCGTAAGAGTTCGACACATACCCAAGGCCTGATAGATGACTGCCGTTATGCCCGCCGGAGTGGGAGCTCTCGCCGACCGCAACCCGACACTTTCGGGCCGGGAGATCGTCGATCACCTTGTGCCGCCGCGCCAGTTTGCCGCCGCGACACTCGACTCCTACCGTCCCGACCGGGACTATCCGTCGCAGGGCGCCGCACTTGCTGCGATCCGCACCTTCTCCGCCGGTTGGGCTCCCGGAAAAGGCAGCCTGTTCGGCCGCAAGAAGGCCCAGGAGACCCGGCCCGGTATCTACCTCGACGGTGGGTTCGGCGTCGGGAAGACCCATCTCCTGGCTGCACTCTGGCATGCCGCGCCGGGCAGGAAGTATTTCGGTACCTTCATCGAATTCACCGCCCTGGTCGGTGCGCTCGGCTACCAGCAGACCGTCTCGCTGCTGAAGGGTGCGACGCTGGTGTGCATCGACGAATTCGAACTGGATGACCCTGGCGACACCCGGCTCATGTCGCGTCTCCTCAGCGACCTTGTCGCATCCGGTTCTCGCCTTGCCGCCACCTCCAACACTCCGCCGAATGCCCTCGGCGAGGGGCGATTCGCCGCGCAGGACTTCCTGCGCGAGATCGACGCCCTCGCCGCCCGGTTCGAGATCGTCCGCATCGACGGCCTCGACTACCGGCGTCGCGACATCGAGGGACACGCGGTCTCTCTTCCGGAGGCGGAGTTCGACTCCGCGGTCGCCGCAGCAGAGGGCGTGGTGACGCTCGATGATTTCGACTCCGTGCTGCTGACGCTCTCGAAGGTGCATCCGTCGCGCTACGTGCGGCTCGTCGATGGGATCGACACGGTGGCGATCCGCGGCGTGCATCCTTTCTCCAACCAGACTGACGCGCTGCGATTCGTTGCCTTCGTCGACCGTCTCTACGACGACCAGGTGCGAGTGCTCGCGACGGGGACGCCATTCGACCAGGTGTTTCCCGACGACATGCTCGCCGGTGGCTATCGCAAGAAATACCTGCGCGCTGTCTCCCGGCTCATCGCGCTGACGACCGGCAGCGGTCTTTAGCCGACGCTGCGGAGCTTGTTCGCGGCAGCCCGCAGAATCGCGAGGCTCACCGGGTCGAGACCGTGCGCCGGGTTCGTGTTCGTTGTGAGCTGGAAGACGCTGACGATGTTCCGGTTGCGCAGGTACACGTCCACGAGGTGCGGTGGTGCGTCCCGACCGTGGTCAGTCGATCCCTCCACGATCGAGTCCAGGCCGACCCTGACGGGGATGGGGGCGAACGCGAAGGTCGCCGAGTTGCCCGCCTTGCCCGGGTCGATGTAGCGGGCGACCGCGCACTGCCGGTACCACGCACGCTGCGCATTCATGAAGGCGGTGGCGGCCGCCACGGTGACAAAATTCCGGGACTGCTGGATTTCGGGACCGAAGTCGGTCGTTGAATCGACAACGATATTGCGGGCCTGATAAATGGAGTCGCGCTTCCATCCGGAGTATGTCGTGGTGTCAAGCGCCGCCCAGGCCAGCCATCCCTCGAGATTTTCGGCGCACCGCGATGGGCGCACCGTGGCGGGATCCGCGAGAGGGTTGTTCTTCACGTAGGTCGCCAGGCTGGACCTGGTGACACCATTTCCTCCACCATTGTCGATCTCCACACCAGGGATGTTCCTGACGTCCGCTGCCGTGAGCAGCGCGCGCGCAGAAGCCGCAGTGGGGAGTGGCCCGCTGCCGATGACGCTGAGCGAGACGATCAGCACCAAGGTCACAACACCGGCCACAAGCACCGTCCCGGCAGCGGCGACGGGTATCAGCCACCCGGGCCCTGTCGTTGTCGAAGCGGGGGATACCGGCGTCGGCTGGTCCGCCGGAGTCGTGTCTGTCACGCGTCGACTTTATCGGTGCAGGTTCTGGCAACCGTTCAGAGCGACCAGAACTTAGCGGTCAAGGCCGGGGCGAACCTTTCGTGCGGACTGCCTGATGCTCGAAACACGATGTTTACAAATCGGGGCGCCGCGTAACACGAATGAAACGTGGCGACGGTCCTGCCGAAACGTAGGCCCTCCAAACTGGGGGCGTACCCGAGGCGACACGATCCACTGTCGTTGTACGCAAGCTGAAGGTGCGCCCCCCTTCTATTGAGAGGTAAACAATTCATGGTCGTTCTATCAGTATTCGCTGACGCGGCCGCTGACGACTCAACGAACCTAAATTCGCTGTGGTTGATCATCGGTGCCGCGATGGTTCTTCTGATGACCCCGGGCCTTGCTTTCTTCTACGGCGGCATGGTCAAGTCCAAGAGCGTCATCAGCATGATGATGATGAGCTTCGGTGCGATCGCGCTGGTCTCGGTGCTCTGGGTGCTGTACGGGTTCTCGATGTCGTTCGGCTTGCAGGGCACGGATAAGGCCGGCAACACAGTCATCACCGACTGGCTGATTCCGCATTGGCTTCTCAATCCGTTCTCAAACGCTGGACTGCTCCAGTACATCGGTCAGGACAAGGCGACCGGCTTCATGGCGGGCGCAGCAGCCAACACCGCGTCCCTCAACAGCGTCGCGGACACCAACGGACTCGCGTTCGTGGCCTTCCAGGCGACCTTCGCCATCATCACCGTGGCGCTCATCTCGGGTGCTATCGCTGACCGGGCAAAGTTCGGCGCATGGATGGTCTTCGCGGGTGTGTGGGCCACCCTCGTCTACTTCCCCGTCGCCAGCTGGGTGTTCAACTTCGCTGTCACCACGGCCAAGAACGGTGTCGTCACTGTCACCGATGGCGGGTGGTCGGTCTTCCAGTTAGGTGTCAATGACTTTGCAGGTGGAACCGCGGTGCATATCAACGCGGGTGCCGCGGGCCTGGCGCTTGCGCTGGTGCTCGGCAAGCGGGTCGGCTTCGCGAAGGGGATGAACGCTCCACACAACGTGCCGCTTACCCTCCTCGGTGCTGCACTTCTGTGGTTCGGCTGGTTCGGATTCAACGCCGGCTCCGCCGCAGCCGTCACGACCACCTCGGCTATCGCGTGGATCAACACCCTCGCCGCCCCGGCCGCCGGCATCATCGGCTGGATCGTCGTTGAGAAGATCAAGGACGGCAAGTCCACCTCGATCGGTGCAGCCTCCGGAGCAGTCGCGGGTCTTGTTGCCATCACCCCGGCCTGTAACATCCTCACGCCGTTCTGGGGCATCGTGCTCGGCATCACCGTTGGTGCGCTCTGCGCAGTGTCGATCGAGCTCAAGTACAAGCTCGGCTTCGATGACTCGCTCGACGTCGTGGGTATCCACCTCATCGGCGGACTTTGGGGCACGCTGTACATCGGAATCTTCGGTTCCGGCATCGGTCTCCTCAGCACGGGCAAGTTCAACCAGCTCGGAGCCCAGGCAATCGGTGGGTTCGGTGTTGCGATCTACTCCTTCGTGATGGCCTTCATCATCGGCTGGATCATCCAGAAGACGATGGGCTTCCGGATCACCAACGAGGATGAGGTCGCCGGCGTCGACGTCACCGTCCACGGTGAAGAGGCGTACGAGATCCCGGCAACCGTCTAGGCCTGCCGCAGGTCAACCCAACGCGGGGCGTCACTTTCGGGTGGCGCCCCGCGTTCGTGTGTCTGCGGGCGCCTGGGCCGCCTAGAGTTGCCGTGCGAAGGGAGAGCGGGAGGATGCTTCACTCGGGTTTGACCATCGTGGCCACGCTGGCGATCCTGGCCGTCATCCCGGCGCTGTCGATCCAGTATCGCGAGTTCCTTGATCGCACCGGACTTCGCGCATCCGTGGGGCTCACGATCCTGATCTCGGCGAGCTCGCTCTTGATCTGGCTGTTGGTCAGCTTTTTCGTTCCGGGTGTCTGGATTTCGCCACTCGAGTATCCGACCGCGTCTCTTGCTGCCGTCGCGGGTTTTCTTGCCAGCCTGCCCGTGCGCGACACGACGTCGCATCCGCTCCCGGCCGCGTTGTTCGCGGCAGGATGGACTGCGCTGGTGTTCGTTCCCGTCGCGATTGTCGTGCTGTTTCCCACCAGCGTGGGCATCCCTCTCACGGCAGGCCCGCTCGACCTGGGGGGAGCGCTGCCAGTGCAGGTTGCGGTTGGCGCGGGGGCGCTGGTCGTCCTGACCGTTGCGCGACGCTGGGCGGTCGAGGATCGCTCGCACGTGAGGCCGCGATCCTGGTTGCTGCTGGTCTCCGGACTGGTCATCTGGGCCGGCTGGCTGCTGGGCTTCGTTGGCCTCGAACTCACGCTCGACAGCGTGATCACACCGCGAATCATCCTGAACACCCTCATCGCGCCCGTCCTGGGGATCGTCGGCTGGCTCATCGCGCAGAGGATCGTGAGCGCCACCACGACGGCCGGGGGCGCCGTAGCGGGGCTGTTCAGCGGGATTGTGGCCATCTCGGCCGGCAGCGCCTACTTCACGCCGCTCTGGGCCGGCCTGACCGGGCTGGTTGCTGGACTCGCGAGTGCGCTTTTCGTGACGCGCCGCATCCGTGCCACCGGTCGTCACGCCTGGTTTCTTGTCGGCGCTCACCTCATTGCTGCCGCAGTCGGGCTGCTGATGGTCGGGATCTTCGGGCTCGGCCTTGGACTTGTCTACAACGGCCAGCTGACGCTGCTCCAGGTGCAATTCGTGTCAATCGTGGCGGTGGTGCTGTGGTCGGGCTTTGTGTCACTGCTGCTGTGGCTTGCCGTGCGGCAGTCGGCCCGGCGCGGGGCGCGGGCACTGCAGGTTTGATGTGCTGCTCGGGCTGCCGTGCTTACGGGGTGGGGCTGGCGGAGTCGTAGTGCCGGAACGTGCGCTGCACGCGCAGCAGCGTCGCGATGATGACGACAATCGCAACGCCGCCGAGTAACGGCGGCAGCCACAGTGCACCGATGGCGGCAATGACCCCGACGAACAGGTCGCCGAGGCGCGGTCCGCCCGTGACGACTACCGTGAAGACGCCCTGGAGCCGACCGCGCATCGAGTCCGGTACAGCGGACTGCAGGATGGTCTGGCGGAAGATCGAGCTGATGTTGTCTGCGGCTCCGGCGCCCGCCAGCGCGATGGACGCGAGCACGATTGCAAGCACGTTCGGGTTCACCGAGCCGGCTCCCGGGTGCCCTGCGATGCCGCGATCGGTGACGAGCGCAACGACGCCGAACAGCGCAATGAACGCGCCGTACACGGCGATCGCCCAGCCGATGGCCCGTCCCTGCCGACGTACGTGGCCGGTGCGCCCCGAGAAAACGCTACTGATAAAGGCGCCCACGGCGCCCGCGGCGGTGAGGATGCCGACCGTGATCGCGCCTCCGCCGAGCACGAGTGCGCCCAGGGCGGGGAAGAGCACGCGGGGTTGCCCGAAGGTCATGGCGACGATGTCGACCAGGAACGACATCCGGATGTTCGGAGCTGTGCGAAGGAACCGGACGCCGTAAATGAGTGACTCGAGTCCCGGCCGTTGCCGGTCACCCTCGGGGACCAGCCGGGGGAGCGACAGGATGCCCAGGAACGCCGACAGGAACAGCACCACGTCGACGGAGTAGGTCCAGGCGAATCCGACGCTGGCGACCAGTACGCCCGCAAGAGCCGGGCCGACGGTCACCATGAGCCCGTTAGTGATACCGGTGAGCGCGGAGGCCGCGGGCAGCAGCCGCAGCGGCAGGATGCGCGGGGTGACCGCCTGGCGAACGGCACCCAGCACCGTCGCCGCGACCGCATTGACCGAGGTGGCCACATAGAACGGCCAGACCACGTGCACACCGGTGAGGGTGAGCGTCACGAGAGTGATCGTTGACGACCAGGCGATGATGGCCGCGATGAACAGGATGAGCCTGCGGTCGAAGGCGTCGGCGAGCATCCCACCGTAGAGGCCGGCGATGATCATCGGGACCAGCGCGAAACCGCCGACCAGTGCAACCGAGAAGGTGGATCCGGTGAGGTGGTAGATCTGCAGGCCGACGGCGACGATCGTCATCTGCCCGCCGGTACCCGAGATCGTGTTCCCCAGCCACAGCCGCGCGAAAGCCGGGCTTTCCCGGAGCGGCGCGAGATCGACGAAGTGGGTGCGCTTCGGCCGCGGCGGCTCGGGTTGCGGCGGATTAGTCACTGTGGGCGATACCGGACTCGAACCGATGACCTCTTCCGTGTGAAGGAAGCGCGCTACCAACTGCGCCAATCGCCCAAAATCGTGCGGTAGTCATCGTATCGCGAAACCGGGGGCGCCTTCGTCGACCACTGGATGCGTCACACACGCCGCGTCGGTTGGCCATCGTTCCCGGCATCCGGTACAGTCATGAGGCACGCAGAAATGCGAGCAATGCGGATGTGGCGCAGTGGTAGCGCATCACCTTGCCAAGGTGAGGGTCGCGAGTTCGAATCTCGTCATCCGCTCGAGTGAAGACCTATGGATCACATGGGAACCCACCATGGTGGCGTGGCCGAGAGGCGAGGCAACGGCCTGCAAAGCCGTCCACACGGGTTCGAATCCCGTCGCCACCTCACCAGTGCACTTCACTCAGGACCTTCAATTGAATATCTCTATGGGCGGTTGGCGCAGCGGTAGCGCGCTTCCCTGACACGGAAGAGGTCGCTGGTTCGATCCCAGTACCGCCCACAAAGAAACCCCCGGTCAAACGGGGGTTTTTCTTTGCCCAAACGGCGCGTGCGATATACGTGCACTAAGGGCTACGGCTATTTCGCAGGCGCCTATATGGTTTGACCATGACTCAATCCGAATCACCCGCATCCATCTCAGCTCAGCGTGTGAAGCGCATCTGGATGCGGGGGACCGTTGCGGGCGTGGGCAGGGTGGTAGCGGCCACCGCCCGCGGACTAGGCATTCTCCTGGCGCTGGCAACCGGGGCGGTGCTGTTAGCCGGATGCGCGGCATCGGTGCACACGGCGACCCCGCCAACGAGAACACCGTCGAGTTCGCGGTCGCCGGAATCCTCGGCGTCTCCGACACC
>Ga0302157_10002244_pt1 | contig 22663 bp, 22 predicted proteins | sample I_Bog_N3_3_FD_193502 | JGI IMG/M metagenome (GOLD analysis project Ga0302157, IMG submission 193502) | Peat permafrost microbial communities from Stordalen Mire near Abisko, Sweden - I_Bog_N3_3 | ecosystem: Environmental > Terrestrial > Soil > Wetlands > Peat | place: Sweden: Abisko, Stordalen... | reverse complement strand
CGACGGCCGGCGGGAGCATCCCGTCGCGCGCCATCACGTAGAAGATGCGGCTCTGACCGAGCAGCGAGGTCAGCGCCACCGACGTCGTGCCCGCGATGACGCCGATCGTGATGATCGCATCGACGAACGGGTTGTGCAGCGGCGCGACGGCGGCCAGCAGCGCCGCGTTCTGATCGACGTGCTGCCAGGGCACGACGCCGACCAGCACCAACGCCACGACGCAATAGATCGCGGTCCCGATCCCCAGCGACCCCAGCACGCCGACGGGCACGTCGCGTTTGGGATCGCGCGTTTCTTCGGCCGTGGTCGTCGCCGCATCGAACCCGATGTAGGTGAAGAAGACGAGCGCCGCGGCCGGGACGATGCCGTTGCCGCTGGCGCCGAAGGCGATCGTGCCCCAGCCGAAGGGCGCGAACGGCACCAGGTTCGCCGGATGGAACAGTGCGAGCGCGACGGCGACGAAGACGACCAGCGCGGCGATCTTCACGATCACGAAAACGTTGTTCGTCGTCGCGGTCTCTTTGATGCCGGCCGCGAGCAACAGGCTCAAGGCGAGCACGAAGAGCGCGCCGACGACGTCGACGGTCGTCTTCGCCGGATCGAAGCTCCACAGCGCCCACCACGCGCCGGTATGTTCCCAGTGCGCGGTTTGCGCCCACGCCGGTAACTGCACGTGCCAGAGCGCGCGCGCCGCATCTTGCACCGATGAGGAGAACGCCGATGCGACCGGCGCGGCGCTGACGCCGTATTCGAGGATCAGATCCCAGCCGATGATCCACGCGACGAGTTGCCCGAGCGTCGCGTAGGCGTAGGTATACGCGCTGCCGGCGACCGGCACCATCGAGCCGAGTTCCGCGTAGCACAGCGCCGCGAAGAGCGACGCGAGGCCGGCCAGCATGAACGCGACGATGATCGCCGGGCCGGCCTTGGCGACGCCCGGCCCGATCGTCGTAAAGATGCCGCCGCCGATCATCGAACCCAAGCCCACCGCGATGAGATCGCGGCCACGCAGCGCGCGGCGCAGACCGGCCCGTCCGCCCTCGGCTTGCAACGCCTCGATCGACGTTCGCCGCGCGAGCCGTGCGAGGAACCCGGTGCTCATCCGGCCTGGTGCGACGGGCGCGGGACGGATTCATGCAACTCGACGCAGCGCTAGGGCGTTGTGGCTGTTCGGCGCGCCGCATGCGGACGCGCCGCCTCAAGCAAGCATGAAAACAATTTCCGCACCTGCCCCGCTGCGGCTTCCCGCCGCTCCCGCCGCCGCACCCGCGCCGCCGGCGCAGCGCGCGCTCGCCGACGTGACCGAATACGGCCTGCGCCGCGTGCTGATCATCCTCGGCGTCATGCTCGCGTCGCTGATGCAAACGCTCGACTCGACGATCACCAACGTCGCGCTACCGACGATTCAGGGCAATCTCGGCGCGAGTCAGGACGAAGGCACGTGGGTGATCACCTCGTACGTGATCGCCTCGATCGTCGTCATCCCGCTCACGCCGTGGCTGCAAAATCGCTTCGGCCGCAAGCTGTACTTTCTCGTCTCGATCGTCGGCTTTACGCTGGCGTCGATCGTCTGCGGCACGTCGGAATCGCTGACGTCGTTAATCGTCGCGCGCGCGGTACAAGGCGCGTTCGGCGGCGGTCTGCTCGTGACGGGCCAATCGATTTTACGCGACACGTTCCCGCCGAATCGGCTCGCCGCAAGTCAGGGTATCTTCGCGCTCGGTGCGATCATGGGGCCCGCCCTCGGCCCGCCGCTGGGCGGCTATCTCGTCGACAACTATTCGTGGAACTGGTGCTTCGAGATCAACATCGTTCCCGGCATCATCGCGACGATTTTGCTGTTCTTGCTGCTGCGCGATCCGTCGAAGGCCGATAGCCGCATGCCGATCGACGGCGTCGGCTTGGCGCTGCTCGCCGTGGGACTCGCATCGATGCAGTACGTGCTGACCGAAGGCGAGCAGAATTACTGGTTCAGCGATCCGGTCATCCTCGCGGTGTCGGTGCTGTGTGTTGCGACCCTCGGCGTCTTTACGTGGTGGGAACTGACGCAGACCGATCACCCGGTGGTCGACTTGAGCATCCTGCGCAATCGCAGCGTGTGGGCCGGTTCGCTGCTCGCGCTGGCGCTCGGCATCACGGTCTTCGGTTCGAGTTACGTCTTGCCGCAACTCACGCAAGGGCTGCTGGGGTACTCGCCGATGCTCAGCGGCATGCTGTTCATCTTACGCGCCATCCCGATCGCGTTGACCACGCCGATCGCGGTGCGGCTCACGGGCCGGGTCGATCCGCGCTATCTGCTCGGCACCGGCTTCGCGGTGACGAGTCTGGGCAGCTATCTGCAGGCCCGGATTACGTCGCCGACCGTCGGGTTTTGGGATTTTGCCGTTCCGCTCGCGTTGACGGGCGTGGGTTCGGCGCTGCTCTGGATTCCGCTCACCGTCGCGATCCTCGGCGCGACGACGCCGCGCGAGAGTCCCAAGGCGGCGGCCTTCACGAGCCTTTCGCTGCAACTTGGCGGATCGGTCGCCGTCGCGATCCTGGCCGTCCTCTTGCACTCGCGCGAGTCCTACCACTCGACGGTCATGGCGGGCAATCTCACGGCGGCAAGCCCCGCGGTCCAGCACTTCCTGAGCACGAACCCGGTCGGGCAACTGGCGCAAATGGCCTACGCGCAGTCGGCCATCGTCTCATTCGAGGACATCAACCTCGTGATCGCGTGGCTGGGCGTGGCCTGCATCCCGCTGATCTTCCTGCTCCGGCGCCGCAAGCAGGCCGGACCGATCCACGTCGAAATCGAAGCAGCAGGCTAACGCGCCGGACGGCCGGCGTGCCGGAGGGACCAGTTTGAGCACAACGATGCCGCTGCGGCGGCTGGGAAACAGCGGCGCGATCGTCTCGGCGCTGGGCCTCGGTTGCATGTCGATGACGCCGATCTATGCGGCGGGTCCCGGCGATGACGCCGAGTCGATCCGCACGATCCACCGCGCGCTCGATCTGGGCATCGATTTGATCGACACCGCCGACGGCTATGGTCTGGGCAAAAACGAGGAGCTGATCGGCCGCGCGCTGGCCGGCCATCACCGCGAACGGGCCTTCCTCGCCACCAAGTTCGGCAACGTGCACGCGCCCGACGGCAAGCAGCTCGGGATCGACGGCTCGCCGGCCTACGTGAAGCAGGCCTGCGATGCGTCGCTGCGGCGGCTGAAGATGGAAACGATCGATCTGCTGTACTTGCACCGCGTCGATAAAGACACGCCGATCGAAGAAACGATCGGCGCGATGGGCGAATTGGTCGCGGCCGGCAAGGTGCGTTTCATCGGCGTCTCCGAGACGTCGGTTGCGACGTTGCGCCGCGCGCACGCCACGCATCCGATCGCCGCGCTGCAGTCGGAGTATTCGCTCTGGACGCGCGACGTCGAGAGCGACGGCATCCTCGCTGCGGTGCGCGAGTTAGGCATCGCGTTCGTCGCCTACAGCCCGCTCGGGCGCGGCTTCCTGACCGGACGCTTCCGTAGCGCGCACGATCTCGGCGCCGGCGATTCGCGCTTGCGCCAGCCGCGTTTCAGCGGCGACAATCTGGTCGCGAACCTGCGCTTGGCCGACGCGATTTCGGCGCTCGCGCAACGCAAAGGCTGCACGCCCGCGCAGCTGGCGCTCGCGTGGTTAATGCGCAACGACGACGTGATCCCGATTCCGGGCAGCAAAATCACGGCGCACCTCGACGACAACGCCGGCGCGGTGAACGTGACGCTCGATGCGGCCGATCTCGCGGAGATCGATGCCGTGCTGCCGCCGGGTGCTGCGAGCGGGGAGCGCTACCCGCCCGAACGGATGGGAGCGCTGCGCCTCTGAGCGGCAGCGGCTTCGAGCGGCGCGGCGCGCGCACGGTTTATGAGAACGCGTGGCTGCGCTTCGAGGCCCACGACATCGTCCATCCCAACGGCACACCCGGCGAACACGGCCTCGTCGTCGTGCCGGCGGCCAGCGCCGTCATCGCACTCGACGGCGACGACGTCGTGCTCGCGCAACAGGCGCGATTCGCCGTCGACCGCGTGGTGCTCGAGATCGTCAAGGGCGGCGCCGAGCCGGGCGAATCGGCGCTGGCCGCCGCCAAGCGCGAACTGCGCGAGGAACTCGGTCTGACGGCGCGACGCTGGGACGAACTGGGGATCGTTTTCGAGATCCCCTCGATCGTCGAGCAACCCGTCTCGCTCTTCCTCGCGCGTGGCCTCACCGTCGTGCGCCCCGAACCCGAGGCCGTCGAGACGATCGCCTCCGGCCGCGTCCCGCTGAGCGCGGCGCTCCTCGCCGCCGCCCGCGGCGAGATCCGCGACGCCGTAACGGGCGTCGCCCTGATGCGCGCCGCCCAATACCTCAAAGACGAAGCCGCCGGTTAGCCTGGGGGCTCCGATTTTGCGTTCCAGCGGTGTTCGGGTTGGGCGAGGGCGTGGTTGATCCAGCGGGCCCAGACGAAGAGGGCGTCCGATAGGCGGTTGAGGTAGCGTAGGGCGTCGGGCGAGATTTCGTCGCGTTCGGCCAGGCTGATCAGCAGCCGCTCGGCGCGGCGGGCGACGGTGCGGGCGACGTGCAGGGCTGCGCCGGCCGGGGCGCCGCCGGGGTGGATGAAGGTGTCGAGCGGCGGCAGGTCCGCCTCGGCGGCGTCGATCGCGCGCTCGAGGGCGACGGCGTCGGCGGCGGTTATGCGCGGCATCCCAGGCCAACGGTCGGCCGGCAAGGTCGCGAGATCGCTGCCCAGGTTGAAGAGCATGTCCTGGGTCCAGGCAAGCCAGGCGTCGAGGCGCGCTGCGACGCTCTCCGCCGCGGCCCCGGCAAGGGCGGAGCGGGAGACGCCGATCGCGCTGGAGAGCTCGTCGACGCAGCCGTAGGTGTCGATCCGCAGGTCGTTTTTCTTGATGCGCTGCCCGCCGACGAGGCCGGTCGTGCCGTCGTCGCCCGTGCGGGTATAGATGCGCGTCGCTTTCGCCATGAGCCGGTGCGCTTCGCCGCGGGGCAGGTGCGTCCCATCGGAAAACGGGTAGAAGGAGCCTCATGAAGCGACTTTTTGCGATTCTTTTTTCCGCAGCGCTGGTCACGGCGGCGCCGCTGACGGCGAGCGCCCAGATCCCGCCCGGAACGACGCTCGTCGGGACGCTCAACCAGAGCATCGATTCGAAGTCGGCCGAGCCGGGCCAGCCGTTCGTCATCAACAACGCCCATACGAGCGACTACAACATCAACGGGGCCACGATCTACGGCCACGTCGCGTCGGTGCAGCACGCGGGCCAAGGAACGCCGGGCAAAATTCGCCTGAGCGTCGATAAGGTCAATTCGCGCAATGGGCACGTCTACGACGTCGAGGGCTACGCATCGGGCGTGCAGGTCGAGACCAAGAGCAATGCGCTCAAAGAGCTCGGCGGTGCAGCCGCCGGCGCGCTGGTCGGCGGCTTGCTCGGACACGGCGTCGGCGCCTTGATCGGCGCCGGAGCGGGCGCGTTGTACGCCAAGAACAACCGCCAAAACGTGACGATCCCGCAGGGCTCGCAAGTGACGATCGAGGTCGTCCGGATGCGCCGCCAACCGCAATAGGGACGCGCGTTCAGAGGACGACGGGCGGCGTCTGAGAATCGAGTTGGGTCGTGCCCGAACTCGTCAAAGACATCCCGCCCAAAGCCGATGACCTCTCCGAATGGTATCAGGCAATCTGCTACCGCGCCGAGCTGGTCTCGCAAGCGCCGGTTCGCGGATGCTTGGTGCTGCGCCCGTACGGCTACGGCTTGTGGGAGCGTCTGCAAGCGGAACTCGACCGCCGGTTCAAAGAGACCGGCCACGAGAACGCCTATTTTCCGCTGCTGATCCCCGAGTCGCTCCTGATGCGCGAGGCCGAGCACGTCGAAGGCTTCGCGCCGGAAGTCGCCTGGGTCACCGAAGGCGGCGGCGAAAAACTCACCGAGCGCCTCGCGATCCGGCCGACCTCCGAAGTGATCATCGGAACGATGTATGCCGAGTGGCTGCAGTCGTACCGCGATCTGCCGATCCTGATCAACCAGTGGGCCAACGTCATGCGTTGGGAAAAGCGCACCCGCCCGTTCTTGCGCACGCTCGAATTTCTCTGGCAAGAAGGGCACACCGCGCACGCCACGCAGGCCGAAGCGGCCGAAGAAGTCGCGCGCATGCTCGAGGTCTACCGCGAAGTCGCAGAAGACGTCGCGGCGGTGCCGGTGTACGTGGGCGAGAAGAGCGTCAACGAGCGCTTCGCGGGGGCGATCCACACCTATTCGATCGAAGCGCTGATGCCCGACGGCAAGGCGCTGCAATCGGCGACCTCGCACGAACTGGGCCAGAATTTCTCGCGCGCCTACGACATCACGTTTTCAGCCGAGGATCAGACCCAGCAGTACGCTTGGACGACGTCGTGGGGGATGTCGTGGCGCATGCTCGGCGCGCTGATCATGGTGCACGGCGACGACCGCGGTCTGCGTATTCCGCCCAAGATGGCGCCGGTCGAAGTCGTGATCGTCCCGATCGTGCGCGGCGACGGCACGGCCGTGCTCGACGCGGCGCGCGGTCTGCTGCGCGAGTGCAAAGCCGCCGGACTGCGCGCGAAACTCGACGACCGCGACGGGCAGTCGCCGGGCTTCAAGTTCAACGAGTGGGACATGCGCGGCGTGCCGCTGCGCATCGAGATCGGCGCGCGCGACCTCGAAGCCGGCGTCGCGACGCTCGTGCGCCGCGATCGCGCGTTCAAAGAAGAAGGCCAGAAGCGGACGGTGCCGCTGAGCGAGGTCGTCGCGGCGATTCCCGCGGCGCTCGAGGAAATCCAAGCCTCGCTCTTCGCGCAGGCGAAGGCCTTTCTCACCGCGCACACGATCGCGACGTCGGACCGCACGGAATTCTTCCGGCTGCTCGAGGAGCGCGCCGGGATGATCGACATCGCATGGTGCGAGCGTCCGGCCTGCGAGGACGCGATCAAGGCCGAGAGCGGCGCAACCTCGCGCAATCTGCGCCGTCCGGCGGGTGCGGCGACCTGCGTGGCCTGCGGCGAACCGGCAACGGCCCAAGCCTACTTTGCGCAGAGCTACTAGCGGCGTCCTCGCCCTCGCGGCGCTCGCCGCGGCGCTCGTGCTGCCGCACGCCGCCCGGGCCGACGACGAACGCGCCGTTGCCCGCGCCGGCGGCGACGACCGCGAGCGCGCGATTCGCGTCGCGCACGTGCTGCTGGCGTGGCCGCTCGACGCGCAGCTGATGCGCGTCCGCTGCGAGCGGGTCGCGAATGAGAGTTACTGCGGGCTCACGCTTTCGGGCGTGAAATTTCACCGCTGGATCGATACCGCGGCCTTCGTGAAGGAGATCGAGCTGCTCGTTCACGATACGTTCGACGTCGATCCGACGATCGTCGAAGTCGACGTGACGACGATCGTGCCCGCCGATCCCGGCGCGCGCGGGGTCGTGAGCGGCGATTCCGTGCGGCCGTCCGTGGCCACTGTGTACGCGACCAGCGTCGCGCGCGGCCGCGGCGAGAGCGTCTTGACCAACGCCTTCTGGGATCCCGATTTCCGGCGCGCGCTCGATCGTGGGACGGCCGGATGATTCGCGAGAGCGTGCTACCGGGCGGCGTACGATTGCTGACCGAGACGATGCCGCACGTGCGCTCCGCCACCGTCGGCATCTACGCCGAAGTCGGCTCGTCGGCGGAGCCGCCGCAGCGCCGCGGCATCTCGCACCTGCTCGAGCACATGCTCTTCAAGGGCACGGCGCGCCGCAGCGCGCGCCGCATCGCCGAAGAGATGGACGCCGTCGGCGGCAACCTCAATGCCGCGACCGACAAAGAACTGACGGTCTTCTACGCGCACGTGATCGACCGGCATCTGCCGGTCGCGGTCGACGTGCTGGCCGATATGTTCTTGCACTCGAAGCTCGACGCCGAAGAGTTGCGCAAAGAGCGCGATGTCGTGCTCGAAGAGATCCGGATGTACGACGATTCGCCCGATGAGGTGATCAACGATCTCTTCGCGCGCACGCTCTGGCGCGGCGCGCATCTCGGCGACCCGACGATCGGCTTCGCGCACACGGTCTCGGCGATCGATCGCGAGACGCTGGCGGCCTGGCACCGCGACCGTTACGCGCCCGCAACGGTGCTGGTCGCCGCGGCGGGCAGCCTCGACCACGACGACCTCGCGGCGCGCGTCGGTGCGGCGTTCGCCGGCTTTGCGGGTTCGGCCGTGACGCCCGAGCCCGAACGGCCGGCCTTTCACGGCGGCGTCGACGTGACGCGCGACGATACGGAACAAGCCTACGTGATGCTGGGCATGCCGGGGCTTTCGATGCGCGACGAACGGCGCTACGCGCTCTCGGTGCTCGACACGATCTTGGGCGGCGGCATGTCGAGCCGGCTCTTCCAGGAAGTGCGCGAAGAACGCGGCCTGGCCTATGAGGTCTCGTCGTTCCAGCAGGCCTATCGGAACGCCGGTCTGTTCGGGATCAGCGCCGGGACGTCACCCGAACGCGTGCAAGAGTGCATCGACGTGATCGTCGATCAGGTCGATCGCCTGATCGCGGACGGCGTGACCGGCGACGAAGTCGTGCGCGCGCGCGAACATCTCAAGGGCAACATGACGCTGGCGCTCGAGAGTACGTCGAGCCGCATGTCGCGCCTGGCGCGCAATGCGATCGTGCACGGCCGTCAAATCGCGACCGAAGAGGTCGAGCAGCGCTTCGATGCCGTCGAGGCGGCCGACGTGGACGCGCTGGCGCGCGAGCTGTTCGCCGGCGAGCGCGGGCTGTGCGTGCTTGGGCCGCTGGGACCGCAGGACGTCCGCTTGTGAGCGAGGCCGGCTTCTGGTCGTGGCAGTTCGCCGGCGCGCTGGTGCTCAACGGCATCGTCCAGATGCTCGCCGTCGGCGCCTACGCCTCGCGCATCGCGGGCGTCACGACCAAGCGGATCGCGCTCTCGATCTCGCTGTTCTCGCTCTTCGCGTTCACGAGCCGCCTCGCCAACCTGTTTTATGCGCCGTTGCTGGGCACGATTTCCGACCGCACCGGCAACGCCGTCCAGGCGGCGCTGGCCGCGGGCTCGGCAGCGCTGGCCGCGCCGCAGGTCGGCCAGTTCGAGCTCCAGCTACGCGCGATCGTGCTCGCCGGTACGGTCGGGACGCTGGCCGGCGCGATGCTGCTGCCGACCTTCGAGTACATGTTCGGGCGCGGCATTGCCTCGTACGAACGGCTGGGCTCGGTGCCGCGCGCCGTGCTGCGCGTGTGCGACCCGCGCGTCGTGGCGGATATCGTGCGGTCGTTCCGGCTGCCGCGCCCGGGGCAGTGGGGCCGCTACAAGCTTTCCAGCGTCCCGGCGAAGTTGCTGATCGCCAACACGGTCGTCCAGGCCGTCTATGCGATCGGCGTGGTCGCCGCCGTCGACGCCAGCGTCCACGACCCGGTGCTGGCCCGCACGGCGGTCTCGCTCTCGGGGATCGTGAACGGGATCGGAACGTTCGCCTTCACCCTGTTCGTCGACCCGACGGCGGCCTGGATCGTCGATTCGGCGGTACATGGGAAGCGGACTATCGAAGACGTCCGGGCGATGGTTTTCTGGCTGACCGTGACGATGGTGCTCGGCACGGTGCTCTCTCAACTCTTGCTCGCGCCGGCCGCGGTCGTGATCGACGCGGCGGCGCGGCTGGCTCACCGATGATGCGGAGGTTCGTCGTGCGCGCGCTCGCCCTTGCCGTCCTCGCTTCGACGTTGCTCGCGACGACCGGTTGCGCGGGCGGCATCTCGCGCTGGATCGTTCAGACGCGCAACCACCAGGGCGACATCGCCGTCGAGCACGAGAACCCCACCGACGCGTCGGTCGCCTACCAGTTGGCGCTGCGCGTCGATCCGGCCAACGTTCACGCGCGCACCGGACTGGTCGGCGTGCAGGCGCAGCTCGCGCAGGACCTGTTCACGGCGTCCCGCTTCGACGACGCGGTCAAAGCCCTCAACGTCGCCGCGCGCTACGCGCCCGGCGACGCGCGCATCGAGGCGCTGCGCTCGCAGATCGAGCAGGCCGAGATCAAGCGCGAGATCGTCGTCTCGAACTACCCTGCCTACCGCGAGACGGGCGCCGCGTTGCAGCGCGCGTACGCGCAGGTCAAAACGCAGTCGCAGGCGATCGTCGCGACCTTGCACCGCTTCGACTACACCTACGATAGCAACGAGCTCTCGCAGGCGATCCGCGAGAGCTACGAGCTCGACGCGCAGATCGTGCGCCTGACCGACCGCCTCATCCAATACCGGCAACTCGTCGACTCGGGCGTTCCGGAAGACACCGATACGAACGCTCAGGCCCCGCCGGCGTCGCTGCTGCCGCTGCCGTGATCGACGACGCGGTCCGGCATGCCGCGTTCGCGATGTGTGCCGCCGGCGAGCGCGTCGCGGCGTTCGTCGCGCAGCCCCAGGTGTATCGTGCCGTGCTGGCCGGCCGCCCGGACGTCGCGCTGCACGGCCTCGCCGGCGCGCCCGGCGGCGTGCGCGGCTACACCACGGCGATCGTCGAGGGCGTCGACACGCTCGACGATCCGGCGGGCACGTTGCGCGCCATCGCGGCAGCGGCCCCGGGCGCGCGGGTCGTGGCGCTCGTCGCGAATGCGGCCTTCGCCCTCGCCATCGATGCGTTCGTGGCCGGGACCGCCGCCGGCGGCCACGCCTTCACGGCAAGCGAAATCGGGCCGTTGTTCGCGCGCGCCGGCTTGGTACCGCAGCAGATCGCGCCGGTGTACGGTGGCCGGGTCGCGAACGCGCGGCTGCCGCTCGATGTTTCCGCCGGGCACGTGAAGTTGCGCGTCGAGAGCCCCGCGGCACTCGAGAGCCTGCAAATCGCGGCCTTCGTCGTCGTGGCGGTCGCGGCGTGATCTTCGATTGCTTCCCGTTCTTCAACGAGTTCGACGTGCTCGAGATGCGACTCACGCTGCTCGCGGATTACGTCGACCGGTTCGTGTTGTGCGAGGCGCCGTTCACCTACAACGGCAACCCCAAGCCTCTCTGGTACGCGGAGAACGCCGCCCGCTTCGCGCCGTGGCACGACAAGATCGTGCACCTCGTCTATCCCGGAGCGCCCGACGCGAATCCGTGGGCGAACGAATGGGGCCAGCGCGCGTTTCTGACCAACGGGCTCCAAGGCGGCGCGCCCGGCGACATCGTGCTCTACGGCGACCTCGATGAGATCCCCGATCCGCGCAACATCGCGTGCCTGGCGGAGCCGGGCAAGATTCTCGGTCACCGCCAGCGCTATGCGGTCGGGTTTTTCAATCGCGTCATCGACCGCCGCGGCTGGATCGGTACGCGGTCGGTACGGCTGGGCGACATCGCCGCGTTCGGAACGCTGGCCGATATCCGGCGCGGCGCGAGCGAAGAACTCGACGCCGTCGACGGCGGCTGGCATTTTTCATCGCTCGGCGGAACGGACGTCTTCAAGAACAAGCTGCTTTCGTACGCGCACAAAGAGCTCAACGTGCGCTATTACACCGATCGCCTGCGCATCGAATGCGAGTTCTCGCTGCCGCACCAGGCCGAATGGGTCCCGCTCGAAGACGACGCGCCCGCACTCTTTCGTGAGGAGCGCTGGGCGAAGTACGTCTGGCCGCGACCGCCCGACATCGACCTCGCGCTGGCGCGCGACATCGAACATGCCCACGGCTGCTTCGCCTACGTTCCGGACGACGCGCCGGCCGTCGTGGCGTGGACTGCCGTCCCGGCAGCGTGGGCGCACGCCGGCACGGCGCGCTTCGGGCCTGCTTTTGCGGGAGCGTTCGACTCGTTGGACGCCGCGCTCGCTGCGCTCACGCCGGAGGCCTGGCTCGTCGTCGACGGCGTGGAGCGCTTGAGTCTCGCTGCGCTCGGCGCGATCCGGGCCGGCCGCGGGCGCGTCGTCGCGTACGTGCGCAACAGCCGCTCGCATGAGGCGATCGAGCGCGTCATTCGCGGCGGCACGTTTCCGCCCGGACGCACGATCGGGCTCGCGGAGGCTCAGGCGCTCGTTACCGGCGCGGGCTTTGCGCTGGAACACGTCGATCGCATCGTGACGCGCGCGATCTTCTCACCACCCGAACGCTTCGCGGGCGGCGGCCGCATCGACTGGTTCTATCACCCCGTAGGCCTGCTCCAAACCTCGAGCGACGAACTCGAGGCCTTCCTCGCCCACGGCTTCATCTTCGTCCTCGCCGCCACTCCGTAATCGCCGAGAGCGGTGGCGGTCCCTCGACTCCGCGCCGCCGCGCTCCGCTCGGGATGACAAGGGAGGCGCCCCGCTCGGTATGACAGGGAGGCGCGATGTACAGGGGGCGCGTTCTGCTCGTGCTGACACGGGGACGCGTTCTGCTCGTGCTGACACGGGGGCGCGTTCTGCTCGTGCTGACACGGGGGCGCGTTCTGCTCGTGCTGACACGGGGACGCGTTCTGCTCGTGCTGACACGGGGACGCGTTCTGCTCGTGCTGAGATTGGGCGCGCTGCGCTGCGAAGGTAAGGGCGACTCTCCTGCGGAGAGCGCCCTTTTTGTTTGAAGCGAGTGGCACGCCCCCTGTACATCACGAGCCCTTGTCATCCCGAGCGGAGCGCGCCCCTTGTCATCCCGAGCGGAGCGCGGCGGCGCGGAGTCGAGGGACCGCCGCGATCACCGAGCTTGGGGGACCGCCTCGATCGGTGGGGTTTGGGTGGTGGTTTTTTCGGTGCGGCGGAAGGCTTGCCAGCGGGCTTCGGCGCCGGGGAGAATGAGCGCCGGGTCGGTGTGGTAAACGGGCCACTTTGCCTTTGGATCGAGGAGCGGAAAGCGCGCGAGCCAATGCGCCAGTTCGACGTTGCGCGCGAGCCGTTTGGGTTCCGGGGCGATGAAATAGCGCGCGCCTTTGCGGATCGCGCTCTCTTCGTCGAACGGCGTCCAGACGGCCGGATCTTCCATCCAGCCTTTGCGGCGGATGTAATACATCAGCGAAGGATCGTAGTGGCCGATCACGATCAGCGCGCCGGGAGCGAGCGCTTTGTCGAGCGCCAGCGTGCGCACGTAGACGCTCTTGCTCCAGACGTAATACGGCGCGATCTCGCGGCGGTCGACGTACAGCATCAGGAGCCACAGTGCGGCAAACGCGGCCAGCACGCCGCGCCGCGACGCCGGCGTCGTGGCGAGGTGCTCGTAGGCCCGCGCGATCAGATTGCCGCCCACCAGCGCCCCCAGCGGTAGCAACGGATAGAGATAGTAGTCGACGCGCTCGACGGTCACGACGACGTAGGTGTACAGCAGCCCGCCGGCAAGCCAGCCCCACAGGATCGCATCGGCCTTCGAGCGCAGCCGGATCGCGAATCCGGCAACGAGCAGCAGCACGCCGAAAGGGCCGAGCATCGTCGTCGCCAGCATGCGCAGGGCCCGGATGAAGTCGAGCGCCTTGGTCGCGAAGCCGCCGGCCGAGGTGAACGCGCCGGCCAGCGACGGCAACACGTGCAGCTTCAGGATGCCGCCGGCCCAATGCCATTCCGCATGCGCGGCGACATACGGACCGTAGACGAGCAGCGGAACCAGCGAGAGCGCGAGCAGCGCCGGGGCCAACGGACGCGTCCAGAGCTGCCGGCCGGGAAACCGCGCGAGCAGCAGGGCCGCGACGGGGACGAGCGCCAGCAACGCGACTTGCTTGGCCAGGAACGCCAGCGCGAGCAGCCCGCACGCCACCAGGCCCCCGCGCAGGCTACGCGCATCGTCGTCGACGATCCAGCGCGACCACGCATACAGCGCGACGACCAGGAAGAACACCATCGCGCCGTCGGGCTGGAACGTGCGCGAGTAGTAGATGCTGCCGGGAAAGATCGCGTAGAGCGCCATCGCGGCGATGCCCGCCGGCGTGCTCGCGAAGAGCCAGCGGGCGTAACAGCCGACGAAGCCGATCGTCGTGACGCCGAAGCAGATCGCGATGTCGCGGCCGATGATCTCGTGGATGCCGACCAGCTTGTAGGCGATCGCGGCGAGGAACGGCACGATCTGCAATTCGAGCTCGACGTAGTTGGGCGGCGCGCCGTTGTACTCGGTCTGCGGGTAGAAGATGTTGAAATTCAGCTGCGCGAAGTTGCGCGCGATCGCGGCGGTATCGCCTTGGCGCCAGCCCGGGTGATCGAGCAGCGGCGCGTGGACGCCCTTGAGGCGCAGCGCCAAGCCGATGCAGCAGAACGCCACGACGCTCGCCCACCACCAGCGCCGCTCGTTCAACTGACGGTCCGGAACGTCCAGTATTTGTTGACGAAGAAGTTCACGACGATGCCCGCGACCGTCGAGATGAACCACGTCTTGTGGCCGCGTCCCAATTCCGGCGCGATCGCGGCGGAGACGAGCAAGCCGACGATCAGCGCCAGCACCGACACGGTCAGGAACGAGAGACCCTCACGGCCGAGGTGGCCGGTGGAACGGAACGTCCACGCCCGGTTGAGGAAGTAGTTCGAGACGCCGCCGGAGAGAAACGCGACCGAATAGATCGCCGTGAACTCGACGCTGCCGGCGTGGTTGGGGACGACGCGCTGGAGCAGCGTGAAGATGACGAGATTGACGGCCAGCCCCGTCAGGCCGACCAGCGCGAACTTGACGAACTGCCGAACGCCGCGACGCTGCGCGAGCCGGCCCAGCGGCGTGGAGTCGTTCAAGCGACCCAATACCAATCGGCGAACAGCACGGTGAACAGGCCGAGTAGCGGCAGCGAGAGCGCGACGATGACATTGTTGACGGTCGGCCGCGCGCCCCACAGGCCGAACAGCGCGAACATCGGGAAGAGCACGAGCGCGAAGCGCGGCATGCTCATCAGGCTGGAGGTCGACAGCGGCACCAGGATCGAGACCGCCATGTAGGCGATGTACGACGCGCGCAGGCGCCGCCAGCCGAGCGCGAGCACGCCGAGCATCAACACGGTAAACGTGATTTCGAGCAGTTGGTTCGCGACCGTTTGCTGCGGCACGTTGCCGAAGACGATTGCGAGCGCATGCCCGAAGCTGACCCAGGGCGGCGATAGATGCCGGCCCCAATGGGCTTGGACGTGCGAGAAGTAGAGCGGATCGCCGATCAGCACCCACAGGTAGGCCATGTACGTTGCCAAGCCCAGCGGCGCGGCCAGGATGCCGGCCAGCGGCTTGACGACGGTTTCGAGCGGCCATTTGAACCAGTCGCCGCGCGATTCGTAGAGCGCGATGCCCCACTCGATCGCGAACGGCACGACGAGCAGCACGCCCTCGACGCGCGTGAGCGCCGCGAAGAAGCCGAACGCGCCGGCCATGAGCCAACGCCGCTCGCGGATGTAGTAGAACGACGCAACCGACAGAAAGAGGAACAGCGATTCGGTGTAGACCGCCGAGAAGAAGATCGCCGTCGGGAAGATCGAGACGTAGAACACCGCGCGATGCGCGACGTGGCGGTTGAACTCGTGCTCGACCAGTTTGTAGAGATACAGCAGCGCGAAGAAGCAGGCCGCATTCGAGATCAGCAGGCCGGCGATGAGGTGATTGCCGGTCATGCCGCCGAGCAGCCAGATCAGCAGCGGGTAGAGCGGGAAGAACGCCGGCTCCGTGCCCGAGTAGCCGTTGGTGGCGATCCCGATGTAGTGTTCGGCGTCCCAACGCCCCCACACGGCGAGCAGCGGATGCTCCGATGCCGCGAAGTGCACGCCCGCCCGTTGACCGATGATAACCGCCGCGAGTTCCGCGATGATGACCATCGAAACGCGCGTGATGACGAACGTCACGAGCACGTCGCGGACCGTCGCGTTGAAGCGCGCCGCGACGATCAGTTTCGCGAGGCCGAAGAAGCCCAGCGAAACGGCGATGGCGCGCCCCAAGGTGCTCAAGCCCGCGGGCGATGCGAGGATCACCCACAGCAGCAGCAGCGCCGCCCACGAGACGACGTCCCAGCGCAGTGCGGTTGCGTACGGGATGTCGGCGCGGCGCGAGACGTAGCGCGCGTAGGCGTCCCACAGGAAGAGCGCGGCCAGCGGTCCGGCGACGAGCGCTGCCAGGAGCGTGACTTCGAGGACGAAGCCGTGATGCGGCCCGCGCGTCAGGTAAGCGTACCAAGCGAAGAAGCCCGCGGTCAGTCCGGCGCAGGCGACGGTCGCGATCGACGGCCAGCCGGCGGCCTCGGCGAGTTGGAGCCGCCGGGAACGCGCGGCCTCTCCCACATACGCGAGATTCACGGGCATGCGTCTTGGCGCGAACGGCCGAACCCGCCTGCCTCGTCAATGCGTGCGATGAGGATTGCCTTATGCATGAGCGCGAGTGGTCGGTGAGTAAGAGGCCGGGATGCAGCCGCACTTCTCTGGTTCGCCCGTCGATACGCTCGATTTCGTGAAGGTCACCGAGGCGGCGGCGCTTGCCGCTTCCCGCTGGATGGGGCGCGGCGAGCGCGACATCGCCGACGGCGCGGCCGTCGAGAAGATGCGCGAGACGCTCAACGAGATGCCGATCGACGGGCGCATCGTGATCGGTGAGGGCGAGCGCGACGAAGCGCCGATGCTCTACATCGGCGAGGAGCTCGGTGCGGGCGGCTTCGCCGTCGATATTGCGGTCGATCCGGTCGAAGGCACGAACCTCGTGGCCAACGGCCTGCCGAACTCGATCGCCGTGATGGCGCTCTCGGAGCGTGGCGGATTGTTGCACGCGCCCGATTCGTACATGCAAAAGCTTGCCGTCGGCCCGAAGGCCGCGCCGTACGTGCACATCGACGCGCCGGTCGGCGAAAATCTCGAAGCGGTCGCGAACGCGCTCGAGCGGGCGATCAACGATATCACCGTCGTTATCCTCGACCGCCCGCGCCATGCCGACCTGATCCGGGCGGTGCGCGAAGCCGGGGCGCGGATCAAGTTGATCTCCGACGGCGACGTCGATGCGTCGATCGCGACCGCGGTCGAAGGCACCGGCATCCACGTCGCGATGGGCATCGGCGGCGCGCCCGAAGGTGTCCTCGCCGCGGCGGCGCTCAAGTGCCTGGGCGGAGGCTTCATGGGCCGGCTGAAGCCGCGCAGCGAGGCCGAAGCCGAGCGCGCCCGGGCGATGGGTTTCGGCGATATCGACCGGGTGCTGACGATCGACGACCTGGCCCGCGGCGAGAGCATCGTGTTCGTGGCGACCGGCATCACCGACGGCGACCTGGTGCGCGGCGTGCGCTTCATGGGCAACCAGGCCAAGACGCATTCGATCCTGATCCACGGCACGACCGGAACCGTCCGGTTCATCGAGAGTGTCCATCGTCTTGGAGCGAAACCAAACCGCCGCAGCTAAGCGGGGCTTTCGCTTGCGGGGAAGCATGAACCAGCAGTTCGATCTTGTGGTTATTGGGGCGGGCTCCGGCGGCTACGCCGCGGCCCGCACGGCCCGCGACCTGGGCGCCTCCGTCGCGCTCGTCGACCGCGGCCCGCTCGGCGGGCTGTGCATCCTGCGCGGCTGCATGCCCTCGAAGACGCTCATCGCCACCGGTGACGCGGCGCACGAGATCCGCGCGGCTCGCGAACTCGGCGTCCACGCCGGCGAGCCGGCGATCGATTTCCCGGCCGTCATGAAGCGCAAGCGCGAGATCATCGCGGGCTTCGCCGAGTACCGCATCGCGGGCATCGAGACGTTTCCGCTCTTTCGCGGCGAGGCGTCGTTCGAGTCGCCGCACCGGCTGCGCGTGGGCAACGATGTGCTCGAGGGTAAGGCGTTCGTCATCGCAACCGGCAGCGAGATCGCGCCGCCCGTCGTGCCGGGGCTCGCGGAGACGGGCTACATCGACAGCGATGCGGCACTCGACCTCGCCGCGCCGCCGCGTTCGCTCGTGGTGCTTGGCGGCGGGTACGTCGGCAGCGAGCTCTCGCAATTCTTCGCGCGCATCGGGACGGCGGTGACGATCGTTATCCGCAGCGGGCAGTTGCTCAGCGGCGAGGACGCCGATATCGGGCAAGGGCTGACGAAGTACTTTCGCGAGGAAGGCATCGCCGTCCACACGGGCGCGCAGGTGACGCGCGTCAGCCGCCGGGCCGACGGGCAGAAGGTCGTGCACTACCAGCAGGACGGTACGGAGCACACCGTCGCGGCCGACGAGATCTTCTACACGCTCGGGCGCGTGCCGGCCGTCGCCGGCCTCGGGCTCGAAGCCGCCGGCGTGCCCTACCACGCCGTGAGCGGGATCCCGATCGACGACACGCTGCGCACCGCGCAGCCGCATATCTTTGCCGTGGGCGATGTGACCGGGCGGTTCTTGCTCGTGCACGTCGCGATTCAGCAAGGCGAGACGGCCGCGCGCAACGCAATCCGGCTCACGCACGAACGCGCCGACTACCGGCTCTCGAAGACGCACACGATCTTCACCGATCCCCAGGTCGCGGTCGCCGGCGAATCGGAGAAAGAGCTGCTGGCGTCGGCCACGCCGTATCTGGTCGCCTCGATGCCGTTCGACGATCACGGCAAAGCGATCGCGATCGGCAAGACCAAGGGCTTCGTGAAGATGATGGCGTCGCCCGATGACGGCCGCATTCTCGGCGCCGCGATCCTCGGCCCGGACGCGTCCGACTTGATCCACGAGATGATCGTCGCGATCCATTTCCGCGCGACGGTGTTCGATTTCGTGAAGATCCCGCATCTGCACCCGACGATGGCCGAGATCCTCACCTATCCGGCCGAGGAACTCGTCGAGAAGATCACGGCCGCGCGGCCGCTCGCGGTCGCGCGATGAGCTTCGACGTCGCGGTCGTTCAGTTTAAGCCGCGCAAGGGTGACATCGAGGCCAATCTCGCCGCGCTGACCGCAATTTTCGCTCAGCTGCTCGACGGCCCGGCGCCGCCGCAGCTCGTCGTTCTGCCCGAGGCGGCGTTGACCGGCTACTTCCTCGAAGGCGGCGTCTACGAGCAATCGTTCGGAGCCGAGGCGTTTGCCGCGCGGCTCGATGCGGCGTGGCGCGCTGCCGGCGGTACGCGCCCGGTCGATGTCGTGTGCGGTTTCTACGAGAACCTCGACGGCACGTATTACAACAGCGCGCTCTACGCGACGTTGACCGGTGCCGGCGCGCGCATCGCGCACGTGCACCGCAAGATGTTCTTGCCGACGTACGGCGTCTTCGACGAGGCGCGCTTTCTCTCGCGCGGCCGCCATTTGGGGGTCTTTCCGACGCCGTTCGGCACGGCCGCGATCCTGATCTGTGAAGACGCGTGGCATGCGATCATGCCGACGATCGCCGCGCTCAAGGGCGCGCGGCTGATCGTGATCCCGAGCGCGTCGCCGGGCCGGGGCCTCGGCGGTGGCGGGATGCTCGAGAGCGTCGAGCGCTGGCGCACGCTCGCGCAAATGACGGCGAGCGAGCACGGCGTCTACGTCGTCTATGCCGGTTTGACCGGCTTCGAAGGCGGCAAGGGGATGTCGGGCGGCTCGTGCATCGTCTCGCCGCGCGGTGAGGTGCTCGAAGCGCTCGACGAACTCGCGGTCGCGATCTTGCGCGCGTCGCTCGATCCGGCGGAAGTCGATCTCGCGCGGGCCGCGCTGCCGCTGCTCGGCGACCTGGCTGCCGTGTTGCCCGACCTGTGGGCCGATGCTCCCGGTCGTTGAGGCGCCGCGCAACCGCGCCGGCGCCGCCCTCGCGATCGATGCCGCGCTGTGCGAGCGCTGGCTCGTGGCGTTTTTGCGCGACGAACTGATCGAACGCCGCGGAATGACCCGGGCCGTGCTCGGACTCTCGGGCGGGATCGATTCGGCGGTCGTCGCCTACCTGTGCGCCCGCGCGCTCGGACCGGCGAACGTCTACGCGATTCGCATGCCGTACCGCACGTCGAGCGCGGATTCGCTGCTCGACGCGCAGCGTGTCGTCGACGCGCTCGGCATCAACGTCGATACGATCGACATTTCTCCGGCGGTCGACGGCTATCTGGCCGTCGCGGGCGATCCCGATCCGCGCCGGCGCGGCAACGTGATGGCGCGCATGCGAATGCTCGCGCTGTTCGATCAGTCGGCGCGGCGCAACGCGTTGCCGATCGGCACCGGTAATAAGACGGAACGGCTTTTGGGGTACTTCACCTGGCACGCCGACGATACGCCGGCGGTCAACCCGATCGGCGACCTCTATAAGACGCAAGTCTGGGCGCTCGCGCGCCATCTCGGCGTGCCCGCGCAATTGATCGACAAGCCGCCGAGCGCCGATCTCGAGGCCGATCAGACCGACGAAGGCGATCTCGGCGTGACCTACCTCATGGCCGATCAGATCCTGGCGCAGATCCTCGCCGGGTACCGCGACGAGCAGATCGCGGCGAGCGGCTTCGCTGCGACGGACGTCGGCGTGGTGCGGCGGCGCATCGAGGGCACGCACTGGAAGCGGCATCTGCCGACGACGGCGCTCGTCTCGGGGACGGCGATCAACGAATTCTATCTGCGGCCGGTCGACTATTGAGCCCCGCGGTGTACTATCCGGTCGGCCTCAACGTCGCCGGCCGGCGCTGTGTCGTTATCGGGCCGCCGGACGATCGCGAGGCGCGCGAGAAGGTCGCGGCCCTGCGCGATGCGGGCGCCGACGTCGTGTGGCTGCCGGACGCCGCGGCGGTGAGCGAAGACGACGTCGCCGCGGCGTTTCTCGTCGTCTCGACGCCGCAGGATGCCACGCTCTCGGCTCGCTTGCGCGATTGGGCCGAGCGCCGGCGGTTCTTGTTGTGCGCGATCGATCAACCGGACTATGGATCGGTCGCGATGCAGGCCGTCGTCGCCGCCGGACCGGCGCGTATCGGGATCTCGACGGGCGGCGTGTCGCCGCGCGTCGGCGGCATCCTGCGCGCCGCGCTCACGCAGGCGCTCGATGCGACGTTCGTGCGCTTTCTCGCGCGCTTGGCCGAGCGGCGGCGGATCGTCCGTGAGGAGCATCCCGGCGACGCGGCGGCGCGCCGTGCCGCCGCAATGGCCGCGGCCGAGGGGTTCGCGGCGCGCGTCGAGCTGACGTATCCGGACTGGTTTCGCGCGGAAACGGGAGAGTCGCTCTGATGGCATCGGTTGAAATCGTCACGATCGGAACGGAGATTCTGCTCGGGCACTTGGTCGATACGAATTCCGTCCACATCGCGCGTTCGCTCGCCGATCACGGCGTCGACGTCTACGCGAAACACTCGGTCGGCGATAACGCCGAGCGCCTCGCGCGCATGCTGAGCGACGTGCTCGACCGCGCCGACGGCGCGATCACGACCGGCGGCCTCGGCCCGACCGTCGACGACCTCACGAAAGACGCCGTCGCGCAAGCCGTCGAGGATACGCTCGAGCTGCACGAGCCGTCGCTGCGCGCGATCGAGGACCGCTTTCGTACGCTCAACCGCACGATGACCGCCAACAATCGCCGTCAAGCGATCCTGCCCTCGCGCGCCTTCGTGTTGCCGAACCCGCACGGCACCGCGCCCGGCTTCGTCGCGTTGCGTCCCGACGGCAAGTTCGTCGCCTGCATGCCCGGCGTGCCGCGCGAGATGAAGCCGATGCTGGCCGAGGAGTTGCTGCCGTGGCTCGTCGCGCGCTTCGGCCTGGGCAGCGCAATCTACACCAAAACGCTGCACACGGTCGGCATCGGCGAATCGGAACTCGACCGGCGGGTCGAAGATCTGTTCCGCGCGCTCGAGAACCCCAAGATCGCGATGCTCGCGCACGGCGGGCGTGTGGACATCAAGGTGATGGCCAAAGCTCCCGATCGCGCCGCGGCCGATGCGATGATCCAACCGGTTGCCGCGCAGTTGCGCGAGCGCATCGGCACCGGGTACTACGGCGACGACGAACTCACGCTGGGCGGCGCGATCGTCGGCGAGTTAACGCGCCGCGGCCGCACGATCGGCACGGCCGAATCCGTGACCGGCGGCGCGCTCGCCGACGCGCTCGTCGCCGTGCCCGGCGCCTCGCGCGCGTTCTTGGGCGGCATCGTGGCCTACGACAACGCGGTGAAGCAGTCGCTGCTCGGCGTGCGGGCCGAAACGCTCGCGACCTTCGGCGCGGTGAGCGAAGAGACCGCAATCGAAATGGCCCGCGGTGCGAAAGCCGCGCTCGACACCGACTTCGCGCTCGCGACCACCGGCATCGCCGGCCCCGACGGCGGCAGCGCGGAGAAGCCCGTGGGCCTCGTCTGGTTCGCGCTGGCCGACGACGCGGGCGAAGTCCACGCCCAACGCGTCACCTTCCCCGGTCAACGCAGCGATATCCGGGATCGCGCCACGATGTCCGCCCTCGCGATCGTCTGGCGCCACCTCGAACGCACGGTCCGCTAGTGAGCGGCGGCGCACATGATGCGCGCTGCGTCTTGGAGTCCGGCGCGCGTCGTAGCACGATGAGCGCATGCCGCGAAAGGTAGGAGCGGCCCTCTAGCGAGCCGCTCCATTTGTGTGAAGCGTGCGCTCCACTTGTCATCCCGAGCGGAGCGCGTAGGCGCGGAGTCGAGGGACCGCCACCAAGCTCGACGATTGCAGCGCGCCACCAAGCTTGACGATCACCGCTGTCCCTCGACTCCGCGCCTACGCGCTCCGCTCGGGATGACATGGGTGGCGCGAACTCCCAGGGTGGCGCGCATGTCAGGGCTCGGTGGGCGGTTAGAAGAATTGGCCGGGGGCGAGTTCGATGTTGTGGGTGAGGCCGCGGATGGCGGCGCGGCCCATGGCGGTGCGTGAGACGTCGGTTGAGGCGCCCATGTGTGGGGTG
>Ga0302157_10002241_pt1 | contig 22698 bp, 19 predicted proteins | sample I_Bog_N3_3_FD_193502 | JGI IMG/M metagenome (GOLD analysis project Ga0302157, IMG submission 193502) | Peat permafrost microbial communities from Stordalen Mire near Abisko, Sweden - I_Bog_N3_3 | ecosystem: Environmental > Terrestrial > Soil > Wetlands > Peat | place: Sweden: Abisko, Stordalen... | reverse complement strand
AGAATCGGCCGTCAATGGCGCCGCTGCTTCATGGCGGCGAGAATAGCGATGGCGGCGAGAATGGCGCAATTCGCCGAGGGCGGTCTGTCGGACGGCGCGTCGTTGGCGTGGCGGCGCCATCTCACACGATCGCGGGAGCTTCCTCGGGCGCGGGAGCCCGCCCCGCTCGATGGCGTCAGGAAGTTCCTACCGGCGCTGATGCAAGCCTCCGATTCAGAATCCGCGCATGATCCTTCAGCCTCGAGTCCTCGAAGCACCCTGCAACCTGACGGCGCCGCGTGGAGATCCCCGTGCACATTCATATTGGTTACGAGCTCGAGTATTCATGCTCGCAAGCGACACCGATGATCTTGATGCTCCACGTGCACCCGAGCCGCATTCCCGATCTCGTGCGACCCGACGTCATGCGGACCGATCCGTGGGTGCCGATCACCACGTATCGCGACGGTTTCGGCAACACCTGCGCGCGGATCGAAGCGCCGGCGGGACGCACCCGCATCACCGCGGATGGCATCATCGCGGATTCCGGACTGCCGGAACCGGTCGAAGCGGATGCGATAGAACATCCGGTCAGCCGCTTGCCTCAGGAAACGCTCGTCTACCTGCTCGGCAGCCGATACTGCGAAACCGAGCCCTTGATGGCGGACGCCTGGCGGTTGTTCGGCAACCTCACACCCGGTTGGACGCGCGTCCAGGCGATTTGCGATTTCGCGCATCGGCATCTCGCCTTCGGGTATCACTTCGCACGGCCGTCGAAAACGGCTCGCGAAGCCTATACCGAACGCCAGGGCGTGTGCCGCGACTTCGCCCATCTCGCGATCACGTTGTGCCGGTGTCTGAACATTCCGGCCCGCTACTGCACCGGCTATCTCGGCGACATCGGCGTGCCCGCCTCGCCCGACCCCATGGATTTCGCGGGGTGGATGGAAGTGTATCTGGGAGACGGGTGGCACACCTTCGACCCGCGCAACAATCAGCGCCGCATCGGCCGGGTCTTGATCGGTCGAGGCCGCGACGCCGCTGACGTCGCGATCAGCACGACGTTCGGACCAAACCTGCTCCAGTCGTTCCGCGTCTGGACCGAGGCGGTTGCCGATGTGCCGGTCGAGAGCGCCTTGGGCGCGATTTGAGGCGAATCTTCAATAGGAGAATGTCATGGGAAAATACGTCATCGCGTGGCTCTTGGGAGTTCCGGTCGTGGTACTCGTCATCATCTACCTCCTCATGCATTGAGAGGCATTCCTCCGATGAACGCCTTCGAACGCCGTTATCGGAGGAGCGAGGATCACAGGCGCATCGCCACGCCGGGTGATGAGCCTGGCCGCCATAGGACGACGCTCGCGGCGCTCTCTCGCGGCTCCTATCGACGGGCTTTCGAACCCGGCTGCTCGCTGGGCGGACTGACCACCGGACTTGCCCAGCGCTGCGATCTCGTCATCGCAACCGAGGTCGCCCCTGCCGCGGTGGCAGCGGCCCGGCGACGTTGCGCCCACTACGCGAACGTGGAGATTCAGCAAGCCGACGTCGCCGTCGACCCGCCGCCGGGACGCTTCGATCTCATCGTATTCTGCGGGCTCGGCTTTTTTTTCGAGCCGCCCGCTCTGCGCCGGGTGCTCGCGAAACTCACTGCCGCCCTCGAGCCGGGCGGCGAGTTTCTGGCGGTCCACCGGCTGGAAAGGAACGCCGATTACGTGCTCCACGGCGACGCCGTGCACTATGTGCTCGCGGCCAGCCTCTCGTTGGACTGGATCGGCGGGGTGCGTCATCCCGAATTTCGGCTCGATAGCTGGCGTCGCCCATGACTGCGCTGCGCGGAGCGGCGTCAGGCCGGCGCATAACGCGCGATGACCGCAAGGCTCGCGAGAAATAGCAGCGCGAGCGCCGCGATCGCGCCGAACAAACTACCGGTAAGCACCTGCATCCCGCCGATCAACATCGGCGAGAGCGCCGAACCGGCGGCGCCGATCGAACTGACGAGCGCAATGCCCCCGGCACGCGCGTTGCGGCCGAGGTAGAGCGCGGGTACGGTCCAAAACAGGGCCAGGAATGCGAACATCGCGGCGGATGCTGCCATGAGGCAGAGGGTGGTCGCGTCGGGACTGCCTGCGGCAAGTCGCAGCGACAAGAGCGCGCCGCTCGCGACCGTGCCGCAGACGATCAAGTGCCGGCGGCGTTCGCCGCTGCGGTCGGAACTCCAGCCGATCGCAGCCATGCCGACGGCCCCGACGAGAAAAATCGCGGCGCTGCGCCAGCCGATCGCGGCGAGATCGCGCACCCCGGCGTTGCGCAGCAGCGTCGGCACCCATAGCAGCAAGATGCTTTGGGCCGCATAAAACGCGAAGTAGACGGCCGCAAGCCCATAGGTTCGAGGCCGGCGCAGCGCCTCGCCGAACGACGCTGCGGCTCCGATCGCGTCGGCGTCATCCGCGAGATCGCGCCGAATGCGGGCCCGGTCCTCCGCTGACAGGAAACGCGCGCTCTCCGGGGCGTCCGGAAGGACGCGATACGCGAGCACGCCGAGGCAAATCGCCGGAAATCCCTCGATCAGGAACAGCCATTGCCAGCCCTGGAGGCCCCCGCTGCCCGCGAGATGGGTCATGATCCACGCCGAGGCCGGACCGGCAATCAAACCGGAAAGCGGCACCGCGATTGCGAAGAGCGCAATCACGCGGGCGCGATAGCGGTTCGGGAACCACAGGGTCAGATAGAAGAGCACGCCCGGGAAGAAACCCGCCTCGGCGGCGCCCACCAAAAATCGAATCGCGTAGAATCCCCAACGGCCGCTCGCGAACGCCATCGACATCGAAAAAAGACCCCAAAGGCTCATGATACGCAGCAGGGTCAGACGCAAGCCCCGGCGCGCGAGCATGAGATTGCTCGGCACCTCGAAGAGGATGTAGCCGACATAGAGGCTGCCCGCCGCAACGCCAAACACCGCCTCGTTGAAGTGCAGATCGTTCATGAACTGGAGCTTGGCGTAGCCGACGTTGAGGCGGTCGATCATGGCGACGCCGTAGCACGGCAGCAAAATCGCCAGCAGCGCCGTCGCGACGCGGCGATAAAGACGATCGTCGGCGCGCGGATCGCGTGCCGCAGCACGGATCCTGGTATCCGAGATCGGAGCCTCCGCTTTCATTTAAAATGAGCCATGCAGCCCTTGATCCTAACCCACGCCGGCGTGCCCGTACCGCGCATGCTGTACGGAACGGCGTGGAAGAAGTCCGACACGCAGCGCCTCGTGCAACTCGCGTTGGATCTTGGCTTTCGCGGTCTCGATACGGCTGCCCAGCCGAAGCACTACGACGAAGCTGCCGTTGGCTCGGCGGTCAAGGCGGCCCTTGCATCGGGTCTGCCCCGCCGAGAACTCTACGTGCAGACCAAATTCACGGCGCTCAGCGGACAGGATCCGCGCCGCGTTCCCTATGATCCGAAAGCGCCGCTGCCGCAACAGGTCAGCGAGTCGTTCGCCCGGTCAGGGCGTAATCTCGGCGTCGATACCTTGGACTGTCTGGTCCTGCATTCGCCGCTCGCGACCGCCGCTCAGACGCTCAGTGCCTGGCAGGCATTCGAAGCGCTCGTCGATGCGGGCAGCGTACGGCAGCTCGGCATCAGCAACTGTTACCGCCCCGATGAGCTCGCATGGCTCTGGGATCAAGCCCGCATTCGGCCTGCCGTCATTCAGAATCGCTTTCATGCTGATACCGGCTATGACCGCGAGATCCGGGCGTTTTTCCGGGCGCGCGATATCGTCTACCAGAGCTTTTGGACGCTGACGGCCAACGCCGCCGTGCTCGCGAATCCCCACCTGGTGCAAATCGCGTCGCGCCGCGAGCGTACGCCCGCACAGATCCTCTTCCGGTATCTCATGATGCAGCAGATCGTGCCCTTGACCGGCACGAGATCCGAGGTGCACATGCGCGATGATCTCGCCGTCGGGGACTTCCAGCTTGCGGACGACGAATGTGCGGCGATCGATGCGGTGTTCTACGGCCTCGGGAGCGCGCTCGATACGCCGCAATGACTCAGTGACAGGTGCCGGAGCAATCGCCCGACTCGCGCTTCGGGCAGCCGACCGGCCGGTCGGTCGGCTCGAGCGGGCAGCGGTTGACTTCGAAGGGCGAACGCTGGAGGAACACGGTGAGCGCACCCGAAGCCGCACAAAGGGCCCAAAAGGCGAAAAATCCGAGGGTATAAACCGGCATACGCGCTACATCGAGCGGCACACCGAAGAGCCTGAGATCCGACGGATCGAAGAGCGCGAAGAACAGCAGCTCGGCGACCGCGGCGACCAGAAAAGCGGGCCAAAGAACCCAGAGCACCCGCTGCACCCGCGTGCGGGCAAGCGGTGGCGCCTCGAGGCCGGCCGGGTCAGCGGAATCGGCGCGGATCGTGATTTCGGCCATTGGAACCCCCGAAGCGTCTAATCTGATTGGATGATCCTCCTCCTGCCCGGCCCTTGGCAAGCCGCAGCCGGCCGCTGCGTGCCGGGTCCGGCCGGCTCAGAGGACAACGGCGCCCCGTTTATCTGATTTGCATCAGATTTTTGCGCCTCATCAGGATATGGTGAAGCCTATAAGATGCGCGCAGAGTCTTGGAGCACCGCGTGAGCCGACCCCTTCAACCCGCTCGAACCGTTGGCCGTCGCCGCCTGCTCGAAGGCCTCGGCGCTGCGGCGCTGATCGGTTCGCTCGGCGGATGCGCGAGCGCAAGGCGTAGCGCCGTCCGATCGACTTTCGCGGCGCCCCACGGCGATGCTGCCCGTTTGCAACTGCCGGAACTGCACGCCTCGCCGGATCGCATCACAGAAATCACGGTCTGCACGCGACCGTTTCGTGCTCAAGGTCCGCGCCTCGAGGTCGAGCTCGTCGGCGCCAAGACCGTCGTTCACAACTATGGCCATGGCGGCAGCGGCTGGTCGCTTTCCTGGGGGTCGAGCGCGATCGCCGTGGAGCGGGCGCTCGCGACGGGGGAACGCAGCATCGGTGTCATCGGCTGCGGCGCCTTGGGACTGACGTCGAGCATCCTGCTGCAACGCGCCGGCGCGCGGGTGACGATTTATGCCAAGGAGTTGCCGCCGAACGTGCGTTCATCGCTCGCGAGCGGTATCTGGTCGCCGGACTCGCGCATCTGTCTCGCCGAACATGCGACACCGGCGTTCAAAACGGTTTGGGAGCGCATGGCGCGCGATTCCTTCCGCGCGTACCAAAACTTGCTTGGATTGGCCGGCGACCCCGTCGAGTTCATCGAAAACTATTTCGTTGCGGATTCGGCCGAGGGCGCCGCGCCGCGCCGCGAAAGCGATGGCCGCCCCGGGTTCGCGAAGCTGCAGCGCGAACTCATCGACGATTTGATCCCGCGGCCGGCGAGCTTCGCGCCCGGAACTCACCCCTTTGGGCGGCGCTACGTTCGGCGCAATACGCTCATGATGTTCAATCTCGCGGCCTATGCACGGATGCTGCTCGCCGACTATCTTGCAATGGGCGGCCGCATTGAAATCGTCGAATTCCGATCCCCCGCCGAACTCGCCGCCCTGCCGCAACAGACCTTGATCAACGCGACCGGCTACGGCGCACGCGCGCTGTTCGACGATCGCTCGGTCGTGCCGGTCCGGGGTCAATTGGCGCGCATGATGCCGCAAAACGACGTGCACTACGGTTTGTATTACGACGATGTCTCGTTCGTTCCGCGTCGCGACGGCCTGGTGTTTCAGGTCGTCGGCGCCGATGACTACTACGGCTACGACGACGCGTCGACGATGCCGGACCGTGCCGAGGCCGAACGCGCCGTCACGACCATCGCGAGCCTGTTCACCAAGGCGTAATTGCGATCCGGCGCCCGCCGTCGGCGATCCCGGAATCTGCGATCCCGCAACTTTTTTCCGGCTGCCGTGTTCTTGGGTCCATGAATCGCAGATGGCTGCGGTCCGAACAGAAACCGACCGTTCACGATAGAACCCAAGGAGCCTAGCCATGAAATCCATCCAATCAAATTCTCGCCCGTTCCAGCAGCTTGCCGCCGCCGCCGGCGCCGTCGCCGCCGTCCTCGCGCTGAGCGCTCTCACGGGAGCGGCATTCGCTGCCGATGCAGCTGGCGCAGCCGCATCGGGCGCTGCAGACGCCGATGCTCCGAGCGCCGTGGTGCGCTTCGAAACACACAGCCTCGACACGGAGCGCGGAACCCGGGAGCTTTATCGGCGCATCGTCTCGGCGGCACGTTCCGTGTGCCCCGACGAGAACACCCGCGATCTGCAAACACTGAATGCCGCGCGCCGGTGCCAGAAGGCGGCGATCGCGCGGGCGGTCGCGCACATTCACCATCCGCGTCTCGCCGAGGTCGCCGCCGCACAGGACAAGCGGATCTAATGAGGGTGACGGGCGGCGGGGGTCGCTAGTAGGGGCGGTCCCCGTTGACGGTCGCTCGATGCATCACGCGGCGCTCAGGCAGGTAATCCGCGACGGCGTAATGCTGCGTACTGCGGTTGTCCCAAAACGCAACGTCATCGAGGCGCCAGTGCCAGCGCAAGGTGAATTCGGGCCGCGCGCAGTGCGCGAACAAGAATCGCAATAGCGCATCGCTCTCGCGCGGATCGAGATCGTTGATGTGGGTCGTGAAGCCGTCGTTGACGAACAAACCCTTGCGCTTCGTGACCGGATGCGTGCGAACGACGGGATGGATTACCGGAGGGTGCTTTGCCACTGCGCGATCGTAGCGTTCCTTGAACGACGGATCCGCACCCCAGCGGCCGACGGGAAATGATTTGACGACCGAATGCTCGGCCGTGAGACCCTCGAGTTGGCGTTTCATCGCGGGGGACAGCGCATCATAGGCCGCGATCGAGCTGGACCACAGGGTATCGCCGCCGACGGACGGGAGTTGCTTCGCCGCCAGGATCCCCGCGAGCGGCGGAGTCGGACTGAAGGTGACGTCCGTATGCCAGTTGTCGTTGTCCGGCAGGAAATCCGCATGCGTGTCGATCACGAGGATCTCCGGCAGTTCCGGGTGCAGCGGGTAGATCGGATGCACGTGCAAATCCCCGAAGCGTGCCGCGAAGCGCATCTGTGACCGGGGCGTGAGCGGTTGGTCCCGGAAGAACAAAATGTGGTGCAAGACCAGGAGTTCGGCGAGTTGGTCTATGGTCGCCGCCGGGAGTTCGTCGCCGAGGTTCACGCCCTCGACCACCGCGCCCAGGGCGCGGGTCAATCGGGATACGGTCAGAGTCACGGATTGGGCTCGAAATGATGGTTGAAGAAGGTCGCTGGCCGAGGCTCGGCCGGGCGGCGCATCATGCCACGCGACCCCACCAGGGCGCGAGCCGCCTTTGGACCAGGCGCAATCCGATTTCGAGCACGTACGCGACGAGAGCGATCACGACGATACCGGCAACGACGAGGTCCGTGATCAGGAACTGCGACGCCGACTGGATCACGAAGCCGACCCCGCGCGTCGCCGCGATCAATTCGGCCGCCACCAGCGTCGACCAGCCGGCGCCGAGCCCGATGCGCACGCCGGTCACGATTTCCGGCAGCGCGCTCGGCAGGATCACGTGCCAGACGACCTGCGCGCGCGAGGCGCCGAGCGACTGAGCCGCGCGGATCCGAATCGGATCGACCGAGCGCACGCCCGCGGCCGTCGTCAAGGCGACCGGGGCGAAGATCGCGAGGTAGATCAGCAGGACCTTCGAGAATTCCCCGATACCGAACCAGATCACGATCAGCGGCAGGTATGCAAGCGGTGGAACCGGCCGATAGAACTCGATCAAGGGGTCGACACCGGCGCGCAGCGCGCGATTCACGCCGATGGCGAGACCCAGTGGAATCGCGGTGAAGACGGCGGCGACGAGCGCGAACAGGATGCGCTGCAGGCTCGCGCCCAGATGCTGCGCGAGCGTCGCGTCCATGTAGCCCTCGACGGCGAGTTCGCGCAGTTTGGCGAGAACGGCCATGGGCCCCGGCAAGTACAGCGGTGGCACGATCGCGAGCGCCGCGACGAGCCACCACGATCCGAGCAAGCCCACGATGGTGGCGATGCTGATCGCGAGGTTCGAGCCCGGCACACGGCTCACGGGTGCGTCGGGCGATGGGATCACGGGGCGAACAGCCTCGCGAGCACGCTTTCCCGCATGGCGATGAAGGCCGGGTCCGATTTGATGCGCCGAGCCGGTTCCCCCGCCGCATGGCGGGATCCGAAATCGAGGCGTTGGCGCGCGAGCACGCGCGCCGGCCGCGCACTCATCGTGATGAGATCGGTTGCGAGAAACACCGCCTCCTCGATGTCGTGGGTCACGAGCAGAACCTGCTTTTCGGTCGCCCGCCACACGCGCAGCACCAAGGTCTGCATCTGCTCGCGGGTGAGCGCATCGAGAGCGCCGAACGGTTCATCCATGAGCAGGATCTGCGGGTCCGCAGCCAGCGCGCGGGCGAGACTCACTCGCTGGCGCATGCCGCCCGAGAGCTCCCAGACCTTGTGGTGCGCGAACTCCGCGAGCTCGACGCGCGCGAGCTGCTCCGTGGCCGCGCGCCGCCGGACCGCGGCAGCGACGCCGCGCAGCCGCAGCCCGAACTCGACGTTTTCCACGACGCTGAGCCAGGGCATCAGCGCGTCCTGTTGAAAGATCACGCCGCGATCGGGACCGGGAGCGCGGATCGATCGACCGTCGACTTCGATGCTGCCGGACTCCGGCCGGGTGAAGCCGGCGACGTGGTTCAGGAGCGTCGTCTTGCCGCAGCCGGAAGGCCCCAGGAACACCACGAATTCACGCGCGCCGATCTCGAGCGAGAGATCCTCGAACACCGGCGTCGCGATGCCGGTGGCCGCGCGAAAACTCGTGCTGACGCGGCGCATCGCGAGTCCGCTCACGGCAGAAAACGCGACGTCGAGTAGGCGCGGTAGTCGGCGAGCACCAGATCGAGCTTGCCCTGATCCTTGAGAAATACCGCCGTAGCCTCGAGCGCTTCGGGATACGCCCCATCGAGCAGCGAGCGCTGTTCAGCGGCTTGCGGATAGGCGTTCCCGGCGAGCAGATCTGCGATGTCCTCGGGCTTGGCGCCGCTCGCCTTCGCGATCTTCCGCAGGTTGCCCTCCGAGTCGAAGCCCTTGGCGTCGGTGTCGTAGCGATTCACGTAGTCGAGCGAGGCCTTGACGAACGCGGTCACGAATTGCGGGTTGCGTGCGGCGAACTCCTTGCGCACGACCCAGACGTCGAAGGTCGGCGCTCCCCATTGGGCGACGTCGGCCGAGGTCGCAAGCACCCTGCCGTCGTCCTTGATGCGGCCCAGCGCGGGGTCCCAGACGTAGGCGGCATCGATGTCGCCGCGCGCCCACGCCGCGGGGATCTCCGACACCCGCAGGTTCACGATCTTCACGCGCGTCCGGTCGATCCCCCAGTGCTTGAGTGCCGCGAGCAGGCTGTAATGGCACGTCGTCACGAATGGCACGGCGACGGTCTTGCCGAGCAGATCGGCCGGCACGGCGATGCCGGAGGCACGGCGCGCCACGAGGGCCTCGGCAGCCCCGAGCCGCGCGCCGATCAGGAAGGTTTCAACGGGTAGCTCGCGCCCGGCCGCCGCGGCGACCACGCTCGATCCCACGCTGCCGATGTCGATGTCGCCGGAGGCCAAGGTGCGCAGCACTTCGGCGCCGTTGTCGAAGCGGCGCCAGTCGATGCTTGCGCCGGATGCGCGCTCGAAGGCTCCGTCCGCAATGCCGAGCTTCGCCGGTTCGACGCCGGTCTGATAGCCGATGCGCACATCCGCGGCCCTGGCGACCGTGGCGACGGCGGCGGCCGCGGCGATCAGCGCGAGCGACAGACAGGCCGCCGCCCGCCGGCCGAACGGGGCGCGCGTCTCACGCGGACGACAAGCGATGGATTGGGAGATCATGGCCACCCGTGGATGCGCTGCTGGTCGAGAATTCGTCGTCTCAAAGTCACTGTGGGAAGGTCTCGCGGTCAATCTGCGGCACAGCCGCGAAAATCTATCGATCGAGGCCGACGGCGTCCAATGCTTTTTGCTTTGATCGCGATCTTGTCGCGCAGTCACAGATCCGTCATGATCCGCATGTCTAATTTCGCTGCCATTGTGATTTGAAAACAACCAATTGGGGAAGACCGTCGCGACCATTGCGTCACCTGCACTGTTTTGGACCATCGCGGCAGCCGCGCCTGCCGGTGCTGCACTGCCGGTGCTGCACTATTTTAGAGTCCCTACCCTCCGGCGACGCCTTGGGAACGGCAAGATATGTGCCGAAGGGCATGGGCAATCGCTTGATGGCAATGAGTTTTGATTGAGTTTCGTCATCCATGAACAATTGAGGGAGATACGTTTGAAAACCAACCAAAAGCTTGCCTACGCGATTGCCGCGGTGCTCGGCGGCTGCGCCGGAACGGCACTCGCCGCCGACGTCGCGACGAGCGAGAGCGGCGGAATCGAGGAGATCGTGGTGACAGCGCAACGCCGCGACGAGTCGATTCAAAACGTTCCGATCACGATTCAAGCGATCACCGGCGATCAGCTCACGCAGCTCAATGTGCAGACCTTCGACGACCTGCTCAAGTACACGCCGAACGTCACCTTCGCCTCCAACGGCCCCGGCGCCGGCAACATCTACATGCGCGGCCTCGCGGCGACGAATGCCGGCAACCAGTCCGGCGCGACCACCGCGCCCTTTCCGAACGTCGCCGTTTATCTCGACGATCAGTCGATGCAATTCCCGGGCCGCAACCTCGACGTGTACATGATCGACATGGAGCGCGTCGAGGTGCTCGAGGGACCCCAGGGCACGCTGTTCGGCGGCGGCGCCGAAGCGGGCGCCGTGCGCTACATCACGAACAAGCCGAAACTCAACGCCACCGAGGGCAACGTCGAAGCGAGCTACGGCACGACCGCAGGCGGCGACCCGAATTCGAGCGTGCTCGCGACGATCAACATCCCGGTGATCGACGGCACGTTCGCCGTGCGGGCCAGCATTTTCGACGATCACCGCGGCGGCTACATTTCAAACGTGCCGAGCACGGTGACCCTGCCGATCGGCAACGCTGCGCCGGCGAACAACAACGCGCTCGTCGCCTCGAATACGAACCCCGTCACCTACACCGGCTTTCGGCTCCAGGGTCTTTATCAGTTCAACGACGATTGGAGTCTGCTCGTCGCCCAAAGCTACCAAAACATGGAGGCGGACGGCTATTTCGCCCAGTACCCGATCGGATCCGCGGGCCAAACTCTCGGTCAGGACCAGATCACGGCGTTCAGCCCGGCGTACGACAAGGACAAGTACGAGAGCACGGCCTGGACGCTGAACGGCGCTTTCGGCGGCTTGAAGGCCGTCTACACGGGCAGCTACCTCGACCGCCACATCGAGCAGCAGAACGATTACACCAATTATCTGCGCAGTGGCGGCGGCCTGTATTACGCCTGCACGGGCGGCGCACTCGGCAGCGGGAACTTGGGCGCCGACTCGAAACCGGGCCAATACCCGAGCAGCCAAAACCTGACCTGTTACTCGCCGAACGGCTCCTGGCGCGATACGGTGGAGAACACGCACCAAACCCATGAGATCCGCCTGACGACACCCGCGGACAACGTGGTGCGCGGCATCTTCGGCGCCTTCTGGGAGAAGTTCGAGATCGACGATCAGATGAACTTCAATTACCTCGACATCCCGCAGTGCACTGCCGCGAACCTCGCGATCGCCGACGGCGGCGGCCCGGCTTGCGTGTCGGCGGTCGGCCCCGTGCCCGGCACGCCGGCGGTCGATCCGGGCCTGCGCTCCTCGACGACGGCGTTCGGTGAAGACGCGCAGCGCGGTTACCAGCAACTCGCGTTCTTCGGCTCGGTCGATTACGACCTGATTCCAAAGGTGCTCACGGTCACGGCCGGCACGCGTCATTATGACTACAGCGAATTCGAAACGGGGTCGGAGTTCTACACGTCGACGAGCTGCGTCGACGTCGCGAACGGTACCTGCGTCGGCACGCCGATCAACAAGCACATCAGCTACAGCGGCTTCCGCAGCCGCGCCAACCTCACCTGGCACGTCACGCCCGACATCATGGCGTATTACACGTGGTCGCAGGGCTTCCGTCCGGGCGCCTTCAACCGCACCCAGGGCGGCGTCGCGAACTTTCTCGCCACAGCGGTGAACGGCAGCAAGGAGCCGCAGTACGAGAAGCCCTTCGGCTACGGGCCCGACGAACTCGTCAACAACGAGATCGGCCTGAAGAGCGAGTGGCTGGATCATCGTCTGCAGGTCAATCTGTCCGGCTACATCATGAAGTGGAACGACGTCCAGCTCTCGTTCTTCAACCCCGTCGCGCTGGGCAATACGACGTTCGGCGTCAACGGGCCGTCCTATGAGGTCAAGGGCGTCGAACTGCAGTTCGTCGCGCGCGTGACCGACGCCCTGACAGTGCAGGGATCGAGTTCCTGGAACAGCGCGAATCAGACGAGTTCACCCTGTCTGATCAGCAACATTCCCGCGAGCCCGACGTTCGGACAGTGCATCACGTCCGTCAAGGGCGCTCCGTTCGAGAATCCCTTCGGCGCTCTCAATACGCGCCCCGCGTTCTCCCCGCCGCTCGAGTTCAACCTGCGGGCGCGTTACGACTGGTCGATCAGCGACTACAAGGCCTTCGCCTGGTTCGGCGCGAGCCACGTGGCGCACATGTCGAACGAACCGGCGACCTACCAGGACGGCAACGCGCCGGGCGAAACCATCCCGACGACGACACTGCTGCGTTATGACCAGCCGGGCTATACGACCTATGACGCGGCCATCGGTGTGGCCAAGGACAAGTGGACGGCCCAGATTTCCGGCAGCAACCTCACGAACTCGAACGCGAGCACGTTCACGACGTCGGCGCAGTTCATCAAGGAGGAAGTGCCGCTGCGTCCTCAGGTGCTGACCTTGATGTTCGGCTACAAGTTCTAGAGGCGCCGCGCGCCTTGGGGCTCCGGTCGAACCCCGAGCGGTTCCGGTAGAATCGAGGGCGGACTTCAAGTCCGCCCTTTTTCATTTGCACGAGCGATGACCGGACGACCATGGATTCGACCGCCGACCAATCGCCGACGCGCGGGGTGCTCGAAGCCGAGATCGCAGGACTGCGGGCACTGTTCGACACACGGCAATACGCGAGCATGGCGGCTGCCGGGCGGCGCCTGCTCGACCTGGCGCCGGACCACCGCGACGTACTGTTGTTGCTCGCGCTCGCCGAGCGCTATGGGCGTCGCATCGCCGAGGCGCTCGCGGTCCTCGATCGCCTCGAGCGGCGCTACCCGCGCTTCAGCCGCCTCCATCAGGAGCGCGGACACTGCTTTATCGCGCTGCAGCGGGCGCCGGAGGCGATTGCGGCGTTCGTGCGAGCCGTGGAACTCAACGCCTCGCTGCCCGCGAGTTGGCGCATGCTCGAAGGACTCTACCGGATGACCGGCGATGCGCATGCCGCCGCCGCTGCCGCCCGGCAGGTGTCGACGCTCGCAAGACTTCCGCCCGAGGTCGTGACCGCAGCGGGACTCTTCTCGGACGGCGATCTGGATCCCGCCGAAGCCCTCGTCAGGCGCTTCCTGCTGGATCACGGCGATGACGTCGAAGGCATGCGCCTGCTCGCACGGATCGGCATGGCGCGCGAAGTCTTTGACGACGCCGAACTCCTGCTCGCCGCCGTGCTGGCACGCGCGCCCGACTACCGCGCAGCGCGCGAAGACTACGCGAAGGTGCTGCTCGCGCGCCACAACTACGCGCCGGCGCGCGCGCAGTTCGAGCGGCTGCTCGGCCTGGATCCGGACAACCGCCGGTATCGGACACTCTACGCGACGTGCAGCGTGGGGCTCGGCGAGCATGCGCTCGCGATCGACATCTATCGGCGCCTGCTCGCGGGAGATGCGGGCGCCGCGCAGGCGGGCGCCGCGCAGGCGGGCGCCGCGCAGGCGGGCGCCGCGCAGGCAGGGGACGCGGAACTGCATCTCTCGATCGCGCATGCGCAGAAGACCCTGGGTGAGAGCAGCGCAGCGGTCGAATCGTACCGTCGCGCGGCCGCCTGCCGGCCGGATTTCGGCGATGCCTATTGGAGTCTCGCCAACCTCAAGACCTATCGATTCACGGACGCTGAACTCGGTGCGATCCAAAGCGCGCTCGCGGCCGCCGCAACCGCGGAGAACGATCGTCTGCACTTGTCGTTCGCGCTCGCCAAGGCCCTCGAGGATCGCGGTGATTACGCCGAGTCGTTTCGCTATTACGAGCTCGGCAACGGGATCCGGCGCGCCGCGAGCAAGTATCGCGCCGAGATCATCGAGACCAACACGCGCCGCCAAATCGAGGTCTGCACGCACGCGTTCTTCGCCAGCCGCCGCGATGTGGGCGCTCCGGACGCCGACCCCATCTTCATCGTGGGATTGCCGCGCTCGGGCTCGACGCTGCTCGAACAGATCCTCGCCTCCCACTCGGCGGTCGAGGGTACCCAGGAACTCGCCGAGATCCAGCGCATCGTGCTCGCACTGCAGGGCCGCGACCCGGATCTCGACGACCCGCGCTACCCGCGCGTGCTCGCCGACATGCCGCCCGGCGAGTTCGCGGCCCTCGGCGCGCAGTACCTCGAGGAAACGCGCGTCTACCGGACCGGCAAGCCGTATTTCATCGACAAGATGCCGAACAACTTCCGACATCTGGGGCTGATCCACCTGATGCTGCCGCGAGCCAAGATCATCGACGCACGCCGGGAGCCGATGGCCTGCTGTTTCAGCAACTTCAAGCAGCTGTTTGCCAACGGCCAGGAGTTCACCTACAGCCTTGGCGATATCGCGCGCTACTACCGCACCTACCTCGAGCTCATGGCTCACTGGGATGCGGTGCTCCCGGGCCGGGTGCTCCGAGTGCATCACGAGGACGTGGTCGCCGATCTCGAGGGCAGCGTGCGCCGGCTTCTCAACTTCTGCGGCCTGGCGTTCGAGGCCGGCTGCGTCGAGTTCCACCAAACCGCGCGCAGCGTGCGAACCGCGAGTTCCGAGCAGGTCCGCCAGCCGATTTTCCGCGAGGGACTCGATCAGTGGCGTCACTTCGAGCCGTGGCTGGCGCCGCTCGAGCGGGCGCTCGGCGACGCCGTCGTTCGCTACCGTGATTGAGCCGCCCTACGCCGCGCTCGAGGCCCTGCTGCGGCAGGGTCGCGCACCGGAGGCGGAGCACGCCGCACGCGTGCGCTTGGCTGCGGCGCCCGCGGACGGGGTCCTGTGGCGCCTGCTCGGGGCCGCGCTGCTCGAGCAGCGCAAGGACGCGCTCGGCGCATTGGAGCGCGCCGCGGACCTCCTGCGCGGCGACGCCGCGGCGCAGGCGATGCTCGGCGCCGCCCTGCATCAGCGCGGTCGCATGCCGGAGGCGGCGATCCGTTACGGCCGCGCGCTCGATCTCGAGCCGGGACTCGCCGAGGTGCACAACAACCTGGGCAACGTCCTGCTGGAGCTTGGCCGACCCGCCGATGCCGTCGGCTGCTTCGAGCGAGCGGCGCGGCTCGCCCCCGACGATGCGGTCGTGCTCAGCAATCTCTGCAACGCCTCGAGACTCGCCGGGCGGCTCGAGGATGCCGTTGCGCAGGGCGAGCGCGCCGTCGCGCTCGCGCCGCAGCTCGCGGCCGCCCATAACCATCTTGGCAATGCGCTCGCCGCGGGTGGGCGGCGCGGGGACGCGCTCTCTCGCTGGCGCCGGGCTTCGTCGAAGCGCTCGACAACCTTGGGGCTGCGTTGCGCGATCTCGGCCGGCCCCGCGAAGCCTTGCAATGCCACCGCCGCGCACTCGTCCTCGCGCCGCAGCGCGCCGCCGTGCATCTTCATCTCGGCAACGCGCTGTTCGACCTGGGTGCGCTACGCGACGCCGCCGCGGCTTACGCCCAGGCCGTGGAGCTCGAGCCCCGCAATCACGCGGCGCAGCTCGCGCTCAGCATGATTCTGCGCCGACTTGGACGATTCGACGAGGCGGGTGCGGCCTGCCGGATCGCGCTCGAGCTCAAACCCGACTTCGCCGAAGCGCTCGCGTTCCGGGGTGAACTGTGCGCCGACGCCGGCGCCTTCGCCGAAGCGCAGGTCTGGTTCGAGCGCGCGCTCGCCGTCGATCGCGGGCTGCCGCTGCGCCACCGGATCACACTGCTGTATGCACTCGGCAAGCACGATGACGACCTCGGTCGATATGCCAGCGCGTTCGAGCACTACCGGCTTGCCAACGAACTCGCGAAATCGAGCGCGACCGCTTACGACCGGCCGCGCATGGTGAACCGCGTCGACGACATTCTGGCGACGTTCTCCGCGGCGCGTCTCGCGGCGGCCGCGGCAACCGGTGATGCGTCGGTGCGTCCAGTGTTCGTGATCGGCATGCTGCGCGCCGGCACCTCGTTGTGCGAACAGATCCTCGCTTCCCACGCCGACGCCTTCGGCGCCGGCGAGCTGCCGTTCTGGAATGCGGCCGTCGCGACGCATGGCGCCGCCGCGCTCGATGGCGAGGTCGGAGTGAAGCTGCGCGCGCGCATGGCAGCCGAATACCTCGAACGCCTGCAAGCGCTTCACGCAGCGAGCGCACGCGTGGTCGACAAAATGCCCATGAACTTCTTGAATTTGGGTTTGATCCACGCCGTGTTCCCGCGCGCGCGCATCATCCACATGCAGCGCCATCCGATCGACACTTGTCTGTCGATTTACTTCCAGCATTTCGCGGACCAGCACCCGTACGCGCACGATCTCGAGGATTTGGCCCACTATTACGGCGAGTATGCGCGGCTCATGCAGCACTGGCGCCGCTGCCTGCCGGCCGCGAGCCTGTTCGAACTGCCGTACGAGGCGCTGGTCGGCGACCAGGCTGCCTGGACGCGGCGCCTGCTCGAATTCCTCGACCTGCCCTGGGATCCGCAGTGTCTCGAGTTCCATCGCACCGAACGCGTCGTGATCACGACCAGCAAGTGGCAGGTGCGTCAAAAGCTCCACGGTGCGTCCGCCGGCCGCTGGCGTCACTACGAGCCCTGGGTCGGGCCGCTGAGAGCGCTCGCCCCCTGACGGTCGCAGGCGAAGTCTACGGCGCTGCCGTGCCCGCCGCGATCGCCGTGACCGCGACGCGCGGCGCGCTCGCCGACGTCCGCGCCTTGCGCGCGACGGCCTGGAAGAATATCGCCGAACCGATCACGAGCAGCGAGCCCAAAATGCTCGTCCCGTAGGCACTGATGCGAAACACCTGCAGCCAGTCGAGGCGTGCGAGCCCGAAGTTGCGCCAGACGAGCAGCGCCGCACTGCCGAGATAGCCCGACGCATCGGCAATGTAGATCAGAAATCCGGCCGTGCCGACCGTACCGCTGACGGCGATCAGGCGATCGAAGAGCATGGCGTTGAAAGGCACGTAGGCCATGTACAGGCCTGCGCCGCTCAGTATCATCCACACGAGCGGCGACAGCAGCCCGGCTTGGTGCGCGAGCGTCGCGAGGCCGAGCAGCACGAGGCCGGCAACGATGCAGCCATGAATCACGAGCAGAGCGCGTGCGTTGTCGCGTACCACGATGATGACCCCGAGCAGGGTCAGGGCGAGTACGGCCACCGGGACCTCGCTCGCGGTGAACACGCCCGCGGCATGACCGATCCCGAGCGCGGTCCAGATTTCGGCCGCGAAGTTGTCGCGAAAATCGCGCAGCGCCGTAATGAGCACGTAGGAGACGACGAGCAGCGCGATGCCGACCCCGTAACGTCTGAGGAAATCCGCGCGCTCGGCCGCGCCCATGGGCGCGCGGCGCACCCGTTCGGCCTCGTCCTCGCGGTTCGGGGCGGGCACCACGGAGAGCGCCCACACGGACACCCAGAGCAAGGGCAGGAACAGCGCGCCGGTGACAGCCGGCATCCAGAACGGGCTCACGTCCCATCGATCCATGAGCAGCTTGCCGACCGATTTGACCGCGCCCGAGGAGACGATGAAACTCGCGCACAGGATCGCACCGAGAACCTCCGAGGTCCGCCGGCCCTCCATATAGCCGAACACGAGGCCCCAGATCATGCCGAGCGGCAGCGCGTTGAGGAACATCGCGGCCACGCTCCAGGGAGCCGGGAGGACCGCGAACAGCAGCAGGGCCAACCAGGACAGGCCGATCAATATCAGGATCGCGCGCCCCCGGGCCGCCGCGTGTATCTCGGCGATGACGCGCACGCCGATCATTTTGGAGAGCGCGTATCCCGCAACCTGCGCGAGCACGAGCGCAATCTTGAAGTCGAGCGCGAAATGCCAGCCGGGCACGCTGCCGAAGATCGCGACGGAGAAGGGCTTGCGAAAGGCATACATCGAGAAATAGGCCGCAAAACCCGCGAATCCCGCGAAGCACGTGAAGAAGATCGGATTGTCGCGCGTTAGGCGCAGCCTTAGCCTGTCGTACACGTGCACGCCCGTCCATTGCAGGATGAAGATCGCGCAAGGGTATCTTAGAAACGCGGACCGAGGCGCGCTCATCTGCATGCCGGCGCCGCCGTCGGGAAGTCGGATTCGTGTAGAATTTCGCCCCGCATGGCCTCTTCCCCAGCAGTCACCGGTGTGTTCGACCTTGCCGTGGTGGGCGCGGGCATCGTCGGCCTCTCGTGCGCGCGCGCCGCGGCGATACGCGGGCTGCGCGTCGTGGTGATCGACCGGGACGCTCAGGCGAACGGTGCTTCCGTGCGCAATTTCGGCTTCGTGACCGTCACCGGTCAGGAGCGCGGAACCGTTTGGCAGCGAGCTCGCCGCACGGCCGCGATCTGGCGTGAGGTCGCCGATGCCGCAGGTATTCGGGTTCTGCATCGCGGACTGTGGATGTTCGCGCGGCGCCCCGAGTCCATCGCGCTGCTCGAAGCCTTTATGCGCACCGAAATGGGCGAGGGCTGCGAACTGTTGACCCGCGCCGCAGCCCAGGCGCGGTGCCCCGAGATCGTCGCGGCCGACGTGCATGCGGTGCTCGCGAGCGGCAATGAGCTGCGCGTCGAATCGCGCGAGGCCATCCCTCAGGTCGCGGCATGGCTGGGACAAGCGCTCGGCGTCGTGTTCCTGCGCCGGACGACCGTGCACGCGGTCTCACCGCCGCGCCTCGAGACGTCGCGGGGCGCGGTCCAGGCGGGCGCAGCCGTCGTCTGCCCGGGCGACGACCTCATCGGCCTCTACCCGGAGCGTATCGCGCAATACGAGGTCACGCGGTGCAAGCTGCAGATGCTGCGGCTTGCGGAGCCGGGATTCCGGCTGCCCGGCGCAGTGATGTCGGATCTCGGACTCGTGCGCTATGCAGGCTACGCGGCGCTGCCGGAGGCGGCCGCCCTGCATGCGCGGCTCGCGCGCGAGCAGGCAGAGCATCTGCACCACGGCATTCATCTGATCATCGTGCAAAGCGCCGACGGCAGCCTCGTCGTCGGCGACAGCCATCACTACGCGCCGACGCCCGATCCGTTTGCGAGCGAGCGCGTCGACGAATTGATCCTGAGCGAATACGCCCTCGCCACCGGCCGGGCCCCGCCCCGGGTACTCGAGCGCTGGACCGGCACGTATTCATCGGCCGCCGATCGGACGATGTTCGTCGATGCGCCGGCCTCCCGCGTGCGCGTCGCGATGGTCACGGGCGGCACGGGCGCATCCACGGGTTTCGCGATCGGCGAGGAAGTGATTGCAAATCTTTTTGACGGGAGCACGGGTTGATGGCACTCAAAGACCGGTTCGATCTGGTGATCTTCGACTGGGCCGGCACGATGGTCGACTTCGGCTGTCAGGCACCCGTGATCGCCTTGATCGAAGCCTTCGGACGCCAGGGCGTCGCGCTGACCGACGCGCAGGCACGCCGCGACATGGGCAAGGCCAAGGCCGACCACGTGCGCGCTTTGTTGCTCGATCCGGCGGTCGCGCAAGCCTGGCGGGCGGCGAACGGTTCCCTCGACCTCGAGGCCGCCGGGGCGGCGCTCATGACGGATCTGGGTCCGCTCATGCGCGATCAGGCGACCCGCGCCGCGCGACTCATCGACGGCGCGCGCGAGACCGTCGCTGCGCTGCGAGCGGCGGGTCTGCGCATCGCCTCCTCGACCGGCTACACGCGGGACATGATGGCGCCTGTGCTCGCCGCAGCGGCCGCGCAAGGGTATTCGCCTGAAATCGTCGTCTGTTCGGGGGAAACGCCACAGGGCCGGCCGACTCCGCTCATGGTCTACAAGATCTGTGCGGAGCTCGGCGTATTCCCCCTCACGCGTGTCGTCAAAGTCGACGATGCCGCCGTCGGCATCGCCGAGGGCCGCGCGGCGGGTTGTTATACGGTCGGCGTGGCGGCCTCAGGAAACGGCGTGGGCTTGAGCGAGGCGGCGCTCGCGGCCCTGCCCGCGCATGAACGTGGCATGCGGCTCGCAACCAGCCGTAAGGCCTTGCTCGCCGCGGGTGCCGACGTCGTCATCGACAGCGTCGCCGATCTCATGCCGGCGCTCGCGACCGCAAACGCGTAATCAATCCGACGATGCCCGACGGAAGGTAAAGAGCGGCAGGCAGCGGAGTCGGGATCGCGGTCAGGAGTCCGACGATCGCCGCCTTGATGAGCGCCGCGTCGGTATCGTCGCCGTACCAGCGCCGCTGGGCGCGGAAGGTGATGAACCCGAGCACGAGGCCGGCACCGACGGACACCGGCAGCAGCAAGCCCAAGGTGAGCAGATTGCCGCCGAACAGCATCATGTCGACGACGAACATCAAGAACGCGATGCGCGGGTCCAGACCGAACAGTTGACCGAAGCCGCGGTGCGGGGTCGCGTCGTGAATTGCGCGAGGAATCAGCGGTCGTTGCATGGCACCTCCTGCCATCAGCATAGCAGGAAGCCGCGCAGCCCGTGCCGGACGGCCCCCTTTAGAGTTTGAAGGTCGCCGTGACGCCGATCGTCAACGGCCGCACCGTGTAGCCTTCCTGTACGGAATTCACCGAAGGATATTGGATGACGCCCTTCCAATTCAGCAGGTTTTTGGCATAGAGCCCCACGGAGAGCCTGTCGCGATCGACGCCCACGTTGAGGTTGACGATGCCGTAGCCCGGGGAGAAGACGTTCGGCAGGCCGCTGCTGTCGAAATATGCGCGCGCGCGGCCGGTGTAGGGAACGTCCGCCCGGACGAACAGGCTCGTGCGGTCGCCCAGGTGCGCGTCGTAATCGATGCTCGGGGTGAGCGTGAACTGCGGCACGTTGAGCACCGATTCGCCGACCGCAACGATGCCCGAGGCGAGACCCAGGACCGATGAGATATAGGCGTGGGTCGTGCCGGCGTTGAGGGCGAGCGTGAGCGACGGCGTGACGAGCGCGCGCAATTCCAGTTCGCTGCCGAAGATCTTCGCATCGCCGACGTTCGTCGTGAAGCTGAAGCCGCAGGTCGGCAGGTTGATCGTCTGCTGGATATTGGTCCAGTTGATCGCATACACCGCGGCATTGACCGACAGTCGATTGTCCGCATAGCGCCCCTTGCTGCCGAGCTCGTAACTCCAGAGCGAATCGGATTGATACTGGGAGGGCGCACTGGTGAGCCCGAGGTTGTTGTAGTCCGGGTCGCAGGAGCCCCCGGGTTCGTAAGCGGGCACGGGACCCGTCGGTCCGCCGAGCCGGAACCCCTTCGCGATCGTGACATAGGCGTTGCTCGAATCGTTGATCGCGTAGTCCAGGGAGAACTTGGGCGTCGTCGCGCTGAAGCTCTGGCTCGATGCATAAGGCGCCGCCTCGGCGAAATTCGGCAGGCCGTAGGCGTAGTAGCCGGCGCTGTTGAAATCGAAGCCGGATTTCGCCGTCACATAGCGCAGTCCCACGGCGCCCTTGAGGCTCGGCGTGATCTCGAATCCGAGTTCACCGAACGGCGCGGTTTGTTTCTCGTTCGTATGGACGTGCGCTTGATAGATGAGGTCGTCCGCATAGGACACGCCGGGGAAGCTGCCGCCGCCCACCGCGCTCGCATTGATGTCGTAGCCGTAAATCCGCCGGAACGCGGTCTGCAGCCCCGGAATGAATTCATCGTCCGTGTGGATCTGGTCCTGATTGGAGAAATACAGGCCCGCAGTCCAGGTCACGGGGATGCCCGCGATCGACGCCGAGCGTGAACTCAGCCGCAGCTCCTCTGAGAACTGCTCGGTATGCGTGTCGTAGAACACCGGTGAGGCGAGAAAGCCGAGGACCGTTTGCGTGGCATAGGTCGTCGCAGGAGTCTGGGGCACGGACCCGAGCACGCTGAAATTCGCGAAGATGTTGGAGTTGTAGTAGGTCCCGTCCTGGATGCGCTTGAAGCGGCGTTCGAACCAGCTCGTCACCGACGTGAAGTCGGCCCAGTCGAGACTCTTGGTGATCGTGAGGCTCGGCACGGTCACCAGATCCACCGCCGGTTCGGCGATGCGCTTGTCCTGATCGTAGAGTCCGATCGACGGATAGAAGATGCTGCTGTCCTCGCTGTTCGTGCGCTGCCAGAAGAACGCCGGAGCGAGCGTCCACCCGTCCGGCCCCGCGTATTTGCCGACGATGCGCACGACCTCGGTATGCACGTCGTTGACGCCGCTCTGCGCCAGGCTGCCGGTGCTGTCGTTGGTCGCGAGCGTGAGCACCGAGCCGTTCGCGCCCGCGCCGCTCGGTGTCGCCGCGTAACGGTCGATGAAGCCGCTCTCGGTCGAGAGGTCTACGCCGATCCGCACGGCGAACACGCCGTCGACGACCGGCACATTGAGAATCGCATACTCGTCGTTGT
>Ga0302157_10002238_pt1 | contig 22716 bp, 24 predicted proteins | sample I_Bog_N3_3_FD_193502 | JGI IMG/M metagenome (GOLD analysis project Ga0302157, IMG submission 193502) | Peat permafrost microbial communities from Stordalen Mire near Abisko, Sweden - I_Bog_N3_3 | ecosystem: Environmental > Terrestrial > Soil > Wetlands > Peat | place: Sweden: Abisko, Stordalen... | reverse complement strand
TCGGCCCCGATGGCGCCGACCTCACAGACGGTGATCGCATAGTTGCCCTGCATCGCCGTGGTGCCGGCAAACAGCTCGCGCCAGATCCGCGGCAGCACCCGCTTCGGCAAGCCCCCGGTGTGCCGGCGCAGCAGCCGGCGGATGATATCCGCCTCGCGCCCGGGCCGCAGCGCCACCGGCCCCTTGGCGCCGAGGGCGGCAATTCGCGTCACCACCTCGGCCCGCTGCATCAGCAGGTCGTGCATGGCGTCATCGATCCGGTCCAGCTCCGAGCGGAAACTGGCGAGGGATTCGGCGGGCGGGATCAGTTCGGAGGGCGCGCTGGACATCGATGCATTCAAAAGGAGAGAAATTCGAATAGCCGAAGGCTGGTGCAATGCAAAGCGCCATGGCGCCCCCCGCCCGGCACGGCGCAGTTGCAGCCACCCCCAGGCATCGCTATGTCGGCATCCCATGGATCAGGCCGAACTCCCCGATATCGTCCACGAGAGCACCGTCTTTGCCGATGGATTGCTGCTGGATTGCGGTGTCCACCTGCCATCGCTGACGGTCGCCTACCGCACCTATGGCGCCTTAAATGCCAATCGGTCCAACGCGGTGCTGATCTGCCATGCACTGACCGGCGATCAATACGTTGCCGAGCGTCATCCGGTCACCGGCAAGGACGCCTGGTGGGATCATCTCGTCGGCCCCGGCCGGCCGGTCGACACCGATCAGTATTTCGTCATCTGCACCAACGTGCTCGGCGGCTGCATGGGCTCCACCGGCCCGATGGACCCGCGCGCGCCCGGCGAGGCGCCGTGGGGCACGGATTTCCCGCCGATCACCATCCGCGACATGGTCCGCGCGCAGAAGCGCCTGGTCGACCACATCGGCATCGACCGGCTGTTCGCCGTCATCGGCGGCTCGATGGGCGGCATGCAGGTGCTGGAGTGGGCGGCAACCTTGCCGGACATGGTGTTCGCGGCCCTGCCGATCGCCACCGCCGCCTATCACTCTGCGCAGAACATCGCCTTCAACGAAGTCGGCCGGCAGGCGATCTTCACCGATCCGGACTTCAATGACGGCCAGTACTACGCCACCGGCCGCGTCCCCGCCGGCGGCCTCGGCGTTGCCCGCATGGTCGCCCACATCACCTACCTCAGCGAGCAGGCGCTCAACCGCAAGTTCGGCCGCAAGCTGCAAGGTCGCGCCGCCAACGCCGCCCCGCTGGCGCTGTTCGGCGACATGTTCCAGGTCGAAAGCTACCTGCAATACCAGGGCAGCACCTTCGTGCGCCGGTTCGACGCCAACTCCTACCTCACCATCACCCGCGCCATGGACTATTTCGACCTCGCCGCCGAACACGACGGCGACCTGTCGAAAGCCTTCGCCGGCACCCGCACCCGGTTCTGCATCATCAGCTTCTCGTCGGACTGGCTGTTCCCCACCGCCGAAAGCCGTGCCGTCGCCCGCGCGCTGAACCGCGCCGCGGCCAATGTCAGCTTCGTCGAAGTCGAATCCGACAAGGGCCACGACGCATTCCTGCTCGACGAGCCCGATCTGCGCCGCATCGTCGCCGGCTTCCTCGCCGGCTGCGCGGCCCATGCGGGTCTCACATGAGCACCGCCGTTCGCCCTATTGCCAAGAACATGCGCGTCGATCTTCGCCTGATTGCTGAAATGATTGCCCCGGGAACCCGCGTGCTGGACATCGGCTGCTCCGACGGCACCTTGATTGACGAGCTCACCCGCACCCGCGGCTGCGATGCACGCGGCATCGAGATCGACATGGCCGAGGTCACCCGCACCGTCGCCCGTGGCCTGCCGGTGATGCACGGCGACGCCGACAGCGATCTTCGCCACTACCCCGACCGCGCGTTTGACTACGTCGTGCTCAGCCGCACGCTGCAGGCGGTGGAAAAGCCGCGCGAGGTGCTGCGCCAGATGTTGCGCATCAGCGAACGCGCCATCGTCAGCTTCCCGAATTTCGGCCACTGGCTGGTGCGCTGGCAGCTGCTGTGGAGCGGCCGCATGCCGATGACCTCGGTCTGGGCCCGCCCCTGGCACGAGACCCCGAACATCCACCCCTGCACCATCCGCGACTTCTTCGTGCTGTGCGCCGAGGAGGGCTACGAGGTCGAACGCTGGCTCGCCATCGACGACGACGGCCGCAAATCGCCCTGGCGCCGCTTCCCCGGCCTCGCCAACGTGTTCGGCGAGCAGGCGCTGTTCCAGTTGCGCAGGGTTTAGCTTCTGAGGAACAGCCCGATCGTCAGCGCCACGCCGACGCAGACCACGAACACCCGCAGCGCCTTCTCGTTCACCCATTGCAGCATCCAGGCGCCGACCAGCCCGCCGGCGAGTGCGCCCACACAGACAATGCCAGCCTGCAGCCACGCCACATCCGGCGCCATCAGGAACACCAGCACCGCCATCGCATTGACCGCCCCGGCCAGCGCGTTCTTGGTCGCCCCGGCATTGCGCATGGCAACCCCCGCCACCGTCAGCGTCGCCAGCATCAGAAACCCGATGCCGCCGCCGAAATAGCCGCCGTAGATCGCCACCGCGAACTGCACCAGCCCCGCCACCCTCGACGGCATCGGCTTGGCGATCTTCGGCGCGGTGCGAATGAAGCTGCCCCAGAAGAACACCGACGTCGCGAACAGCACCAGATACGGCACCAGGGCGGCAAAGAACGACGGCGGCGTCGCCAGCAGCAACAGCGCCCCCACCGCACCGCCGCCCAAGCTGATCCCCACCAACCCCGCGAACGGCATCCGCCCGGCGCCCGACACATACTGCCGCCCCGCGAGGCCGCTGGTGAGTTGGCCCGGAAACAGCGCGATCGTCGAGGTGATGTTGGCAGCCCTGGGGTCCAGCCCGGTCAGCAGCAACGCTGGAAATGTGATGAACGACCCTCCGCCGGCCAACGCGTTCATCGCCCCGGCGCCAAACGCGGCCACCGCGAGGAAGACGAAGATCCAAGGCGGGGAGGACATGCTCATGGCGCGACCATGGACGATCGCGCACGTCCTGGGCAGTCCCGCAACCGAAACGAAGCCTCAACCAGCCTCGGTGAACACCAGCCGCCGCCGAGCAATGCCGCCAACCGGAATGGCGCTATAAAGATCCTTGGACGCCTCGGTGATCGTCACACCGGCGAACTGCGGCGCCAGGAACCGCCCGGTGCTCTCCCACAGCGGCGCTCCCCGCAGCACCAGCCGCAACCGCATCGGCGGCACAAACAGCGCGGTGTCGCGCCGCTCGATGCGAAACAGCGAGGACTTCAACAACCGTCCGATCTGCCCTGGAGAATACGGCTGACCCTGCCCGAACGGCGTGCTGTCGACATGCGCCCACCAGCCCCGCCGATTGGGGGCCACCACCAACAGCCGGCCATCGTCCTTCAGCACCCGCCACGCCTCACGCAGCAGCTTGCGCGCGTTCTCGGCAGCCTCCAGCCCATGCACCAACAACACCCGATCGAAGCTCAGGTCGGGAAACGGCAGCGCGTCCTCCTCGGAGGTGCACGACAAACACGGCTCCCCCACCGGCCAGCGCGCCACCCCGGTCTGCGCCGGCGTCAGCGCCAGGCAGGTTCGTGCCTCCGTCAGATACGGCCGCAGATAGGGCCCGGCGTAACCAAGCCCCAGCACCGTCATGCCAGACGCATCCGGCCACATCTGCGCCAGCCGCGCGCGCAGCAGCCGAGCCACCACCACACCCTGGCTGGTCGCGTAAAACTGGGAGGTTATCTGAGCATCGCCGGTCATGCCGCCACCCTAGCACGACGATCCCGCCTGCCAGCCCCCCAGTGAAGGGACCGCCAGGTCCTGTCTATCCGGTCTAACAGAATGTCATCAGCTGTCGGCTTGATAGCCGCGCAGAGGATGCTAAACGAGTGACATGATCATCGCACACGCCATTCCCATCCTGTCCGACAACTACGCCTGGCTGCTGCGATGCAGCATCACCGGGATCACCGCCATCGTCGATCCCGCCGAGGAAGCCCCCATCGTGGCGGCGATCGAAGATCATGGCGGCCGTCTCGACATGATCCTGATCACCCACCACCACGAAGATCACATTGCAGCCGTCGCCCCCATCCGCGCCCGCTACTCGGCCGAGGTGATCGGCGCCAAAGCCGACGCGCACCGGCTGCCGAAGCTCGACCGCGCCGTGGTCGAAGGCGATATCGTCCCGCTCGGCGACAGCTCGGCCCTGGTGATCGACACCCCCGGCCACACGCGTGGCCACATCGCCTACTACTTCGCCGATGGCGGCGTGCTGCTCGCCGGCGACACATTGTTCAGCCTCGGCTGCGGCCGCCTGCTCGAAGGCACGGCGGCCGACATGTTCGCCTCGCTGGCCAAGTTCGCCGCCCTGCCCGCCGAGACCCTGGTCTGCTGCGGCCACGAGTATACCGAAAGCAATGCCCGCTTCGCCTTGCACGCCGATCCAGACAACGCCGCCCTCAAGGCGTTCGCCGGCGACGTCAAGGCCAAGCGCACCCTCGGCCTCGCCACCGTGCCGTCCCTGCTGGGCGACGAAATGGCGTGCAACCCCTTCCTCCGGGCTCCCGACGTCGCAACGCTGGCAGCCCTGCGGGAAGCAAAAAACAAGTTCTAGGGAATATCCATGAAACTGTTCTTCTCGCCCACCAGCCCTTACGCCCGCAAAGTGCTGGCCTGCGCCATCGCCCGCGATCTCGACAGCCAGATCGAGCTGGTGCCAACCAACCCGCACGCCTCGCCCGCCACCCTGCTGGCCGCCAATCCGCTCAGCAAGATCCCCTGCCTCGTCACCTCCGACGGCCTGGCATTGTTCGACAGCCCGGTGATCGTCGAATACCTCGACAGTCTCGAAGGCGGCTTGCCGCTGTTCCCGCGCAGCGGTGGCGCCCGCTGGCACGCACTGAAGGAACAGGCGTTGGCTGACGGAATCATGGACGCCGCCGTCGGCCGCCGCGGCGAGCAGGGCCGCCCGCAGGAAGCCGCCCGCGACGCCATCATGGAGCGCCAGAAGGACGCCGTCGCCCGCGCGCTCGACCGGCTCGAATCGGACCCGCCAAGCCAGACCCTCGACGTCGGCTCGATCAGCGTCGCCTGCGCGCTCGGCTACCTCACCTTGCGCTTCAGCGACGAGCCATGGCGCGAAGGCCACCCCAAGCTCACTGCCTGGTTCGCCGAGTTCGGCCTCAACCCCTGCATAGCCCGCACCAAACCCCAAGCCTGACCCACGCATCATGATCAATCTGCGGGACCAGAACCTCCCCGCCGATACCGTGATCAAGGCCCTCGGGCTGCAGCCGCATCCCGAGGGCGGTCACTACCGGGAAACCTGGCGCGATTCCCCGGCCGACGGCAGCCGAGGTGCCGGCACCGCAATCCTGTTTCTGCTGGCGCTGGACCAGTTCAGCCACTGGCACCGCGTCGACGCCGCCGAACTTTGGATCTGGCAGGCCGGCGCCCCGCTGGTGCTGTCGATCTCGCCGGACGGCCACGACGCCAGCGCCCATTGGCTTGGCCCTGATATCAACGCCAAGCAGAACCTCCAGCACGTCGTGCCCGCCGGCCACTGGCAAGCCGCCACCAGCCTGGGCGCCTGGAGCCTGGTGACCTGCACCGTCAGCCCGGCCTTCAGCTTCGACGGCTTCGAGATGGCCCCACCGGATTGGCGGCCGACGCCGCGAGGGTAGAAGGAAGGGTCTTTTTTTCTGAAGAAAAAGAAGCAAAAAGACTTCTATCCTGCCTGTCGACCTTGGTCACAGACACGATCTGCGGTCCAGTGCGGCAGAAATATTGAAAGTTCTTTGGTTCTTGCTTTCAAGAAAGAACACTCTTGATTGCTTCAGCCTTCCGCAAGGGCTTCCTTACTGGCGCGCACCCGATCGACGCGGCGGGCGTCCATTTCGAGGATTTCGAACAACCAGCCGCCAAACACGATGCGATCGCCCTTGCGCGGCACCCTTCGCAACAAAGCCAGCATCAACCCGGCCAGGGTATGATAGCTGCCTTCCGCCGGCAGCTCCGGCAGGTTCAGCCGGGCCTTGAGCTCGTCCACCGGCGTCATGCCATCGAGCAGCAGCGATCCATCGGCCTGCTCGACGCCTTCGCCGGGCTTGGTCGAGACCACCTCTGCGTCGCCGACGATGGCTTCGAGCACGTCCGCCGCGGTCACCACGCCCTCGAAGCTGCCGTATTCATCCATCACCAGCGCCAGGCCGAGCGGATCGGATTTCAGCCGCTCCAGCGCATCGAGCGCCGTGACGGTGTCAGGCATCACCGTCGCCTGGCGCAGCACGTCGGTGATCGAGAGCTCCTTGCCGCTGAGAATGCGGTCCAGCATATCCTTGGCCTGGACGATGCCGACCACGTTGTCGATGTCGCCGTCGCAGACCACGAAGCGTGAATACGGCATGGATTTCACGGTCTGGGCGATTTCGTGCATGGGATCGGTGCGGTCGATCCAGGCGATCTCGGTGCGCGGCGTCATGATGGCGCGCACCGGCTTGTCCGCCAGCCGCAGCACCCGCTCGATCATGTCGCGCTCTTCCGACTCAATGACGCCGGTCTCCTCGCCCTCCACCAGCAGCGCCTTGAGTTCTTCTTCCGTCACCGTGTTCGGTCCGCTGCGATGCGCGCCGAACAGCCGCAGCACCAGCGTGCTGGACACGTTGAGCAGCCACACGACCGGTGTCGCCACCTTGGCGAACAGCGCCAACGGCCCAGCCGCACGGGCCGCGACATGCTCGGGATGCCGCAACGCAAGCTGCTTCGGCACCAACTCGCCGAGCACGAGCGTCAGATAGGTGATCACCACGACAACCAAGGCGAGCGACAGGCTGCCGGCGATCGGCGCCAGCATTGGCACCCGCGCCAGCACCGGTTCGAGTTCGCCGGCAAACAGCGCCCCGCCGAACACGCCGGAGAGAATGCCAACCCCGGTGATTCCCACCTGCACGGTCGGCAGAAAGCGCTGCGGGTCTTCGGCCAGCGCACGCGCCTGGCCGGCGCCGCGCAATCCCTTGCGTTCCAGAATCGTCAGGCGCGCGCGGTTGGCGGACACCAACGCCAACTCGCCGAGCGAGAACAGCCCGTTCACCACGATCAGCAACAGGACGACAATGGCCTCGAGCACAAAATCCATGGGAACGCCCGTTTTGATTCACCACCAGCATACAGCCATTGGCTTTGGCGTGCATGGCTCGATCCGGCTTAGTGTGCGCGCAAGATAGAGGGAGCATTGCAATGTCACAGCGTTTGCCCGCGTCAGCCTATGTGCTGGGTCTCGCCGGAGTCATTCCGTTCGCGGCATGCGGGATCGCAACCCTGTCGGCGGCAGGCCATCCGGCATTCGCGCTGCCCGCGCTGATTGCCTACGGCGCCTCCATCCTGTCGTTCGTCGGGGCCGTGCATTGGGGCCTGGCGCTGGCACCGCAGCCAGTGCCGACCGGTCCGATCCCCGCCGTCGGCACCCGGCTGGCACTGGGCGTTCTGCCATCGCTGATCGGTTGGGGGGCGCTGTTGCTGACCGTCGCCGACCTGCCCGAGGTCGCCTTGGCTGCGCTGATCGTCGGCTTCATTGCAACCGTCACCACCGAATCGCGCTGGGCCAAACTGGGATTGCTGCCGAACGGCTACATGGCGCTGCGCTGGATCCTGAGCGTGCTGGTGGTGATGGTGCTCGGCACCGTGCTGACATTGCGCCTGCTCGGCGCGTCGATCGTCTTTTAGGGAACCGTCAGCATGGTGTTCGAGACCAAGGTGGCCATCCTGGTCCTGGAGGACCTGGCTGTCTGGCAGAAGCTGAATGTGACGGCGTTTCTGTCCACCGGCATCGCTGCCGCGGCCCCGGAGGCGATCGGCGAACCCTACATCGACGCTGCCGGCCGCACGCACGCGCGCCTGCTGGGCCAGCCGATCATGGTTTTCGCCGCCGGTCCTGACGTATTGCAGCGCGCCTGGCGCCAAGCCATCGAACGCGGGCTGACGCGCGCCGTCTACGTTCGCGCGATGTTTGCCACCGGCCATGATGCCGCCAACCGCGAGGTGTTCCTGCAGGAGCCCGCCGACACCCCGGACCTCGTCGGCATCGCCCTGCGCGGGCCAAAAAAAGACGTCGACAAGGCCACCAAGGGCGCCTCGCTGCACTCTTAGGTCATTGGTTGCTCGCGTGTGAATCAGACTTCCTGCCGGTTCCACCTTTGGACATCAGGCTCCAGCCGGTGTCGCGGAGGAATTTGTTAGTCTCTCGTTCATTTTTCGGGTGCGCTGAACGTCTCATTAATGTATTTATCTCACACCATGAGATGGACCAGTGAAATGCCGGATCACACGAACTCCGCCGAGATCATCGCGTTTCCACAACGGCCGGATGCCGTGCAGCCGCCGACACCCGAAGCCACCGCCCTCGCCGAAGATGCGGGCGAGCGCCTGCAACGCGCCTTGGCGATGCTGCAGGCTGCCCAGGCCGAACAGCGCACCGCGGTGGCGAAGTGGCGAACCGCGATATCCAGCCTCGACAGCAGCATACAGGTGTTGCACGGCACGCTGGAACAATACCAACGCGACCTCGCCGATCTCACCAGCACGACGCGGGGCTAGGAGCCGCCTTCTCGGCGTGGCAGATTTGCCCGACCAGGGAGATCTGAGTTCATGGCCGACGACACCCTCATAGCCCGCCTGCGCACCGCCCGCGTTGTGCCGGTGGTACGCACCCACTCCATGGCGAACGCCCGAACCGTCGTCGGCTGGCTGCGCGACGTCGGGATCACGGTGTTCGAAATCACCATGACCATTCCGGACGCCCCGGCGCTGATCGCCGAACTATCAGCCGACCCGACTTTGCTGGTCGGCGCCGGCACGGTTCCGGATGCCGCCACCGCCGCCGCCTGCATCGCGGCCGGCGCCAAATTCATCGTCGCACCCTGGGTCGATCCGGCACTGTCAGCCCCCTGCAAAGCCACCGGGGCGGCGTTGCTGCTCGGCGCCATCACGCCCACCGAAGTGCGCGCCGCGTTGGCCGCCGGCGCCGATGCGGTAAAGATCTTCCCGGCCTCCAGCGCCGGCGGCCCCGGCCACATCAAGGCGCTGTGCAGCGTGTTCCCCGGCGTGATGTTCTGCCCGACCGGCGGCATCGGGCCTGCGGACGTGCCGAAATACCTCGTCGCCGGAGCGTCGTTCGTCGGCATGGGCGGCGCCCTCGTCGATGAGGCCCGCGTCGCCGCCGGCGACCAGGACGCCATCGTTGCAGCGGCTCGGCAGATCCTGGCGTGACGGCTGAGCTGGTCTGCATCGGCGAGCCGATGCTCGAGTTCAACCAGCGGCCGCCGAACGCCGACAGCCAGATCCTCTATCTCGAAGGCTTCGGCGGCGATACCTCGAACGCCGCCATCGCCGCCGCCCGCGCAGGCGCCCAGGTCGCATACGCCACCGCCGTCGGCCGTGACAGCGCCGGCGACCGCTTCCTGGATTTCTGGCGCGCCGAGGGGATCGACGTCTCGGCCGTTTTGCAGCGCGACAGCCAGCCCACCGGCGTCTACGTCGTCACCCACGGCAAGTCCGGTCACGAATTCCTGTATTACCGTGCCGGTTCCGCCGCCAGCTTCTACAGCCCGGTCGACGTACCGACCGAGATGATCACCGGCGCGAAAATGCTCTTCGCCTCCGGCATCAGCCAGGGCATCTCGAACTCCGCCGCCGACGCGGTGTTTCGCGCCATCGCCGTCGCCCGCGGCCACAACGTGAAGGTCGCCTACGACACCAACTACCGCCCAAGGCTTTGGCACAAGGCGCGTGCCGCAGCCGTGATGCACGCCGCCTGCGCCGAGGCCGACATCGTGCTGCCAAGCCTGGAGGACGCGGTGATGCTCACCGGCCTCGCGGCTCCCGCCGCCATTGTCGATTTCTACCTCAGGCTGGGACCCAGCATCGTTGTGCTGAAACTCGGCGCCCAGGGGGCTCTGCTCGGCACCGCCGCAGGCCATATCCCAATCCCACCTTTCCCCTGCAACCCCGTCGACGGCACCGGCGCCGGCGACACCTTCTGCGGCAGCTTCCTGGCGCGGTTGCTGGCGGAGGACACGCCCTTGCAGGCCGCCGAATACGCCGCCGCCGCAGCCGCCCTGAAAACCGAGGGCTACGGCGCCGTCGCGCCGATGCCAAAGGCCGCCCGTGTGCTGGCAGCACTCGGCCGGCTGTCGTGATCCTCAAGACTGAGCGCCTGATCCTGCGGCCATGGACCGAAGCCGATCTCGAACCCGTCGCCGCCATCACCGCCGACCCACTGGTGATGCGTCACTTCCACATCACCCGCAGCCGGGCACAATCGGATGCCTGGGTCGCGCGCACCCAGGCGCACATCGAGCGCACCGGCTTCGGCATCTGGGCCTTGGAAGCGCCAGGCGTGGCGTCACTGATCGGCTTTGTCGGCCTGTCCACCGTGCCGGAGGCAGTGCCGTGCGCACCGGCGGTGGAAGCGGTATGGACGCTGGGTTCGCAGTATTGGCGCAAAGGCTATTGCGCAGAGGCGGCCGAAGCTGCGATGCGGGATGGCTTCAACCGCCAGGGCCTGGTTGAGATCGTCGCATTCACCACCGCCGGCAATGCCGCCTCGCAAGCCGTGATGCGCAAGCTTGGCATGGTCAGAGACATCGACGGCGACTTCGACCATCCCGCCATCCCCGTCGGCCATCCGCTGGCACCGCATGTGCTTTACCGAAAGCCAAATCCTTTGGGAGATTCTGTATGAAAGCGTTCTGGGACCCGATCGAGCTGACCCACACGCCGGAATTTTTCCTCCAGCGCGGCAACGTCCGGAGCAATTTTGAAATCCCCGCCCGCGCCGAGGCCCTGCTCGCCGCCTGCGTCGACATGGGCCTGGACATCACCAAGCCCGCACCCGCCCCACAGCCCAGCCTGCTGGCGGTGCACACGCCGGAGTATCTCGACTTCCTCCGCGACGGCCCGAAGGCCTGGGACGACATGCCTGACCACGGCCCGGAAATGATCCCCAACATGCACCCGGCGCCGGAAATGCTGGCACAGGGGGCCAAGCCATCAGCGACCATCGTCGGCCAGGTCGGCTGGTTCACCGCTGACGCCTCCTGCCCGATCGGCGCCAACACCTGGCCCGCCGCCATCGCCGCCGCCGCCGGCGCAGTCGCCGCCGCCGACATGGCAGCCGCCGGCGTGCACGCCTACGCCCTCGCCCGCCCGCCCGGCCACCACGCCTACGCGGCCCGCGCCGGCGGCCATTGCTACCTCAACAACGCCGCCATCGCGGCACAGCGGCTGCGCGACCAAGGGGCCGCCAAGGTCGCCGTGCTCGACATCGACAGCCACCACGGCAACGGCACACAGGGCATCTTCTGGGACCGGCCAGACGTGTTCTTCGCCTCCCTGCACGGCGACCCCAACGGCTATTACCCCTGGTATATCGGCCACGCCGGCGAAGTCGGTGGCGGGGCCGGGGTTGGCTTCAACCTCAATCTGCCGTTGCTGCAGGGCAGCGGCGACACCCAGTGGCTGGCAGCGCTCGACTACGCCGTCGCCCGCATCCGTGGCTTTGGCGCCGATGCGCTGGTGATCAGCCTTGGCTTCGATGCGTCCGAGAACGAGCCGCTGCGGTTTCTCTCCGTCACATCGGACGGCTTTGCCCGGGCGGGGGCAGCCATCGCGGCGACGCAACTGCCCTGCGCCATCGTGCAGGAGGGTGGCTACAACACCGAGGTGATCGGCGATCTGCTGAAGCGCTTCCTCAACGCGTTCTGAGCAGGGTCTCGGCCTCCGCGAGATCCTCGGGGCGGTTGACATTGAAGAACGGATCGAACGGCTCGGTCGGAAACTCTGCTGATACAACGCCGAACTTTTCCGTCCAGCGGTCGATCTTGCGCATGCCGGCGCGCAGGTCGGCCTCCAGCGCGTCCGCCAGATCCACCGGCCACAACCCGATCACCGGATGCGTCCAGCCACCGGACGCCGCACACGCCAGGGGCACCGCGGCCTCCGTGCGCGCCGCATCCAGTCGCGCCACCAGGTCGGTCGGCAGAAACGGCGTGTCGGCGGCGACGCTGACCACATCCGTGGCACCCTGCGCCGCAGCCCAACGCATCCCGGCCAAAATCCCTGCGAGTGGGCCTGGGTAATCGCCGATCGCGTCGGCCACCACCGCAAGTCCGAACGCGGCAAACCGTTCGGGATCACCGTTGGCGTTCAACACCATCAGCCCCACCTGCGGTGCTATGACGTCGATGCAATGCGCCAGCAGCGTGCGGTCCCCCAACAGCCGCAGCGGCTTGTCGCCACCCTGCCCGTCCGCCGCCATTCGCGTGCCCTGGCCGCCCGCCAGCAGCACGGCTGCGGTTTTCGCAGGCCCTCTCAGCAAAACCACCATTGCAACCCGCCCCCATTCAGTGAATATCGCCCGAACAGAACCGCGAGGCCACAAGGCCCGCTGCCGAGAGGAAACGTTATGTCCCTGATCTCCCGCCGCACCCTGCTTGCGACCGCCGCCAGTCTGCCGCTGGTGGCGATCAATCGCCGCCCGGCCTGGGCCGCCGAGTTCAGCTACAAGATGGCGCACAACACCGCCACCACCCACCCGCTGCACATCCGCGCCACCGAAGCCGCCAACCGCGTCAAGGAAGCAACCTCCGGCCGCGTCGAGATCACCGTCTTCCCAAACAGCCAGCTCGGCTCCGACACCGACACGCTGAGCCAACTCCGCTCCGGCGCCGTCGAGATGTTCACGCTGTCCGGCCTGATACTTTCGACGCTGGTACCGGTCGCCGCCATCAACGGCATCGGCTTTGCCTTCAAGGACTACGACCAGGTCTGGGCCGCCATGGACGGCAAGCTCGGCGCCCTCGTGCGCAGCGAAATCGCCAAGCGCGGCCTCTATGGCTTCTCGAAGATCTGGGACAACGGCTACCGCCAGATCACCTCGGCCACCAAGCCGATCCTGACGCCGGACGACCTCAAGGGCTTCAAGATCCGCGTGCCGGTGGCGCCGTTGTGGACCGGCATGTTCAGCGCCTTCGGGGCCTCGCCGACCTCGATCAACTTCTCCGAGGTTTATTCGGCCTTGCAGACCCACATCGTCGACGGCCAGGAGAACCCGCTGGCGATCATCGACAGCGGCAAGCTCTACGAAGTGCATAAATACCTCAGCGTCACCAACCACATGTGGGACGGCTTCTGGCTGCTCGGCAACAAGCGCGCCATGGATGCGCTGCCGCCGGCCGATCGCGTTATCGTCGAACGTGAGTTCGATCGCGCCGGCGTCGAGGAACGCGCAGATGTCGCCGGGCTCAACGCCACCTTGACGGCATCGCTGACCGCGCATGGCCTGCAGTTCAGCAAGACCGATCCGGTCGCCTTCCGTGCCGCGCTCAAGCAGGCCGGGTTCTACAGCGAATGGCGCGGCAAGTTCGGGCCGGAAGCGTGGGACACGCTGGAAGCAACGGTGGGCTCGCTGGCTTGAACCGAGCTGAAACCGCACTCCGCCGGCTGGTGGAGTGGCCGACTTCGGTGCTGGTGGTGGTGGAAATCTGCGTGCTGCTGGCCGGTGTGGTCAGCCGCTTCGTGTTCCAGCATGCCTTCATCTGGACCGATGAGCTCGCCTCGATCCTGTTCCTGTGGCTGGCGATGCTCGGTGCGGTGATCGCCCTGCAACGCGGCGAGCACATGCGGCTGACCGCATTGGTCGGCGGCATGTCGCCGCGCTGGAAGGCCCGTGCCAACGCACTGGCGGTGATTGCGCCTGCGCTGTTCCTGCTGCTGCTGCTGCCTTGGGCGTACGACTATGCCGCCGATGAATGGTATATCGAAACCCCGGCGCTCGGCCTTTCCAACATCGTGCGCGCCGCGGCCATTCCGGTCGGCTGCCTGCTGATGCTGGCGACCTGCATGATCCGTATGACCAGGCTGGGCTGGAGCAACGTGGCGATGGCAGCCGCCGCCATGGCGGTGGGAGCGGCGGCGTTGCATTTCGGCGGTGACTGGCTGAAAGCGATCGGCAACTGGAACCTGGTGGTGTTCTTCGTCGGCGGCCTCGCCACGATGGTGCTATGCGGCGTGCCCATCGGCTTTGCCTTCGGTACCGCCACACTGGCGTTCATCGCAACCGTCACCCACGTCCCGCTGACCATCGTCGTCAGCCGCATGGACGAGGGCATGAGCACGCTGGTGCTGCTGGCGGTGCCGCTGTTCGTCTTCCTCGGCCTGCTCATCGAAATGACCGGCATGGCGCGGGCGATGGTGGCGTTCCTGGCCTCGCTGCTCGGCCACGTCCGCGGCGGTCTCTACTATGTGCTGCTTGGCGCGATGTATCTGATCTCCGGAATCTCCGGCTCGAAGGCCGCCGACATGGCAGCCGTCGCCCCGGTGCTGTTTCCGGAAATGCGCGCGCGCGGCGCCAACGAGGGCGAACTGATCGCCATTCTCGCTGCCTCCGGGGCAATGACCGAGACGATCCCACCAAGCCTGGTGCTGATCACCATCGGGTCCGTCACCGGGGTTTCGATTGCGGCCCTGTTCACCGGCGGATTGCTGCCCGGCTTCGTGCTGGCCCTCGTTTTGGCCGCCGTCGCCCGCGTCCGTGCCGGCAACGACGTTCCCGGCCCCAGAGCGCCGCGCCGGGAGGTGCTGCGCCGCTTCCTCTATGCCCTGCCCGCCTTGCTGCTGCCGTTCGTGATCCGCACCGCGGTGGTGCGCGGCGTCGCCACCGCCACCGAAGTCTCGACCATCGGCGTGGTGTATTCGGTGCTGGCCGGCCTGCTGTTCTACCGCCAGTTTCCGTGGCGGCGGCTGTATCCGATGCTGGTGGAGACGGCCTGCCTGTCCGGCGCCATTCTGTTCATCATCGGCACCGCCACCGGCATGGCCTGGGCACTGACCCAATCCGGCTTCTCCCGCCAGCTCGCCGCCGGCATGGCATCCGTCCCCGGCGGAGCGTTTGGATTCCTGCTGATCTCGATTGTGGCCTTCGTGATCCTCGGTAGCGTGCTCGAAGGCATTCCAGCCATCGTGCTGTTCGGCCCGCTGCTGTTCCCGATCGCCCGCTCGATGGGGGTCAATGAGGTGCACTACGCGATGGTGGTGATCCTGGCGATGGGCATGGGCCTGTTCGCGCCGCCGCTTGGCGTCGGCTATTACACCGCGTGTGCCATCGGCCGTGTCTCGCCGGACGCCGGCATGCGGCGCATCCTGCCCTACATGGGCGCCCTGCTCGCCGGCCTGATCGCGATCGCCGCCATCCCGTGGCTGTCGACCGGCTTCCTCTGATCGGCTTTCGGGTTGCAGAGACCGGTCTGTAACGCCAGTTAACCATCGCGGTCGTATGGCAGCGACAACAGAGGGATCACGACGATGGAACTGGCAACATTGGGTGGCGGCTGCTTCTGGTGCCTGGAGGCGGTGTATCTCGGCCTTCGCGGCGTCAGCGCGGTGAAATCCGGCTATGCCGGCGGCCAGGTTCCCAACCCCACCTACGAGCAGGTCTGTGGCAAGAAAACCGGCCACGCCGAGGTGGTGCAGGTGACGTTCGATCCCGCCGAGCTGAGCTACGCCGACCTGCTGCGGGTGTTCTTCACCATCCACGACCCCACCACGCCGAACCGGCAGGGCGCTGACGTGGGCCCGCAGTATCGCTCGATCATCCTGACCCACAGCGACGCCCAGGCCGAGACCGCACGTGCGGTGATGGCGGAGATTGCGGCCGAGGGGATCTGGGGCGGCAAGCTTGTCACCGAGTTGGAGCCGCTCGTTAAGTTCTGGCCGGCTGAGCCCGAGCATGACGACTACTTCAACCGCAACCCTTACAGCGGGTATTGCCGGGCCGTGGTGGCGCCGAAGGTGCAGAAGTTCCGCAAGAGCTTTGCGGATCGGGTGAAGGCCTAAGCCGCACTCTGCAATGCCAGCCACACCCGCTCCGGTGTGGCTGGCATGTCGAGCTTGCGCACACCGCGTTCCCACAGCGCGTCGGACAGCGCATTCATCACCGCCGGGCACGCGCCCGCTGCACCAGCCTCACCGCAGCCCTTGATCCCCAGCGGATTGGCCGGCGACGGCGTCGGCCGCTGGATCAACTCGATCGATGGCAGATCAGCGGCACGCGGAATTTGATAGTCCATGAACGAGCCGGTCAGCACCTGGCCGTCTTCGTCATGCACCACGCGCTCGCACGCTGCCTGGCCGAAGCCCTGTGCGATGCCGCCCTGCATCTGGCCCTCCAGCAACGCCGGGTTCAGCGCACGGCCGAAATCATGCATCATGGTGTAGCGGATCAACTGCCATTCGCCGGTGTCGGGATCGACCTCGACCTCGGCGATGTGGCATCCGTTGGGGAAGGTGGGATTGCTCGGCTGATAAAACCCAGTGGCCGCCAACATGCCATCGCCCAACCGCGACACCACCGCATCCCAGCCGACGCTGCGGTCCGTGCCCACGACAGCAAAGCGGCCGGCACGAAATTCCACGTCGACATCGGCTGCCTCCAACGCATCGGCGGCGAGCGGCGTGGCCCTGCGGATCAGGTCAACGCCGGCGGCATCGATGGCAGCGCCGCCGATGCCGAGCGAGGCCGAACCGCCGGTGCCATGGCCGGACGGGATCCGCGCGGTATCGCCCTGCACAACCTCGATGGCATCGGCGTCGATGCCCAACTGTGCCGACAGCAACTGGGCGAACGCCGTTTCGTGGCCCTGGCCGTTGGACATTGTGCCTGACAGCACGGTCACCTTGCCGTCACCCCGCATCTCGATCCACGCATTTTCCGACCAGCCGCCGGCGACACGCTCGCAATACTGCGCCATGCCGAGGCCGCGCAGCCTGCCGCGAGACGCCGCCTCGGCCCGCCGCTGGGGGAAACCGGCGAGATCGGCCTGCGTGGTGGCGGCCTGCAACATGCCGGGGAAATCGCCACTGTCGTAGAGCAGGCCAAGCGCCGTGCAATACGGCATCGCCTCGGGCGGCAGCAGGTTGCGGGCCCGCAGCTCGGCAGGCGAAACGCCAAGATCCCTGGCGGCCTGATCCACCAGACGCTCCAACAGATAGACCGATTCCGGCCGCCCGGCGCCGCGATACACCTCGGTGGGGGCGGTATGGCTGAACACGCCATCGACGGTAACGTGAATGCACGGCAGCCGATACACGCCGGCCAGCACCGGCGTGTTCGAGGTCGGCGACAACTGGCCCTTTGGCGCCAGATAGGCACCGATCGCGCCGATCGCATGCACGCGCAGCCCCAGGAAATGGCCGTCCGTGTCCATCGCCAACTCCGCCGACGTCACGTTGTCGCGCGCCTGGTAATCCGACACGAAGCTGTCGCCACGGCTGCCGATCCACACGACATCCCGGCCCAGCAGCTTTGCCGCCACCAGCACCAGGGCCTGCTCGCGGTACAGCGCGTTCTTGATGCCAAAGCTGCCGCCGACATCGGCGATCACCACGCGGACTTTGTCGCGGGCGACATGGAGGATGTCGTCGGCAAGGTTGTCGCGCAAGCCATGTGGCATCTGCGACCCAGTGAGCAGCGTGTAAAGCCCGCTCTCGGCGTCGTAGCTGCCAACCGCCGCGCGGTTCTCCAGGCTGGCGACATGAATTCGGTTGTTGATCACCTCGATCCGCGCCACACGCGCCGCAACCCCGAAGGCGGCGTCAACAGCTTTGCCATCGCCGGCCTGCCAGCTGAAGCTGCGGTTGTCCGGCGCCTCCGGCCACACCACCACGTTCGAGCGCGCGGCCGCAGCCGTGTCGGTGACGGAGGGCAGGATGTCGTAGTCCACCATGATCTGATCGGCGGCATCGATGGCCTCGGCCTCGGAATTGGCCACCACCATCGCCACGCTGTCGCCGACGAAGCGCACACGATCCGTCACCAGCAGCGCCTGGCGCGGACGAAACAGAAAGCCCTGGTCGGCGGGGGTGCCGGGCAGTTTCAACAGATCCGACCCGGCGGGGATGCTGCCAAGTCCGACCGCCTCGATATCCGCACCGGTCAACACCGCCAGCACACCTGGCAGCGCGCGCGCCGAATCGGTGTCGATCCCGCGTATCACCGCATGCGCATGCGGACTGCGGAGCATTACCGCATGCGCGGCTCCGGCCGGCGCGAGATCGGCGGTATAACGGCCCTGCCCGGTCAGAAAACGCTGATCCTCACGACGCAGAACGCTCTGGCCGAATGCGTTGGCCCCCATACTGGTGTCTCCCGTTGTGCGGCGCAGCCAAGACCTTGCCACCGCTCAACCGGTATGCTCGCTTGGTGCTGACAAGCATGCCGGAGTTTCCGTTGCCCCCGCAATTGCCAACCGGATCACAATGAGCGCGGCACAATGAGCACTGCCCTGCTATCCGCCGATGCTTTGCAGGTGAGCCTGGGTACACGCGATCCGGTCAAGATCCTCGACGGCATTTCATTCCGCCTCGAAGCCGGCCGCACCCTCGGCGTGGTCGGCGAAAGCGGCTGCGGTAAATCGATGACCGCCCTGGCGCTGATGGGCCTGGTGCCACAGCCCTCAGTGATCAACGGCTCGTTACGCCTCGGCGACACCGAGCTGCTTGGCCTGCCCGAGGAGCAACGCCGGCAACTCCGCGGCAAGCGACTGGCAATGATCTTCCAGGAACCGATGACGGCGCTCAACCCGGTGATGCCGGTCGGCAGCCAGATCGCCGAAATGCTCGAAGTGCATGAGCGCGCCTCAACTTCCGAGGCCCGCCGCCGTGCCGTCGGCCTGCTCCGGCAGGTTGGCATCGCCGCCGCCGACGAACGGGCACAGGCCTATCCGCACCAGCTGTCCGGCGGCATGCGCCAGCGCGTGATGATCGCCATGGCCATCGCCTGCCGGCCGCGGATCCTGATCGCCGACGAGCCGACCACGGCACTCGACGTCTCCGTGCAGGCGCAGATCCTCGATTTGCTGCTGGAGCTGCAACGCGATGAGGGCATGGCGATGCTGTTCATCAGCCACAACCTCGGTGTGATCAGCGACATGTCCGACGAGATCATGGTGATGTACGCCGGCCGCGTCGCCGAGCACGGCCCAGCCGCCGAGGTGCTGGCGCACCCGACACATCCGTACACCCGCGGCCTGATCGCCACCATCCCCGACATCGCCCATCGCCAGAAGCTGCTGCCGGTGATCAAGGGTCAGGTCCCGAGCCCACGCCATCGCACCAAGGGTTGCGCCTTCGCGCCACGCTGTCCGATTTCGGTGGCTGCGTGCGGCGATGCGGTGCCCCCGCTGGTGGGCGGGTCGCACCAGATCGCCTGCATCCGCGAGACCGTGCCGGCATGACCACGCCGATTTTGCAGACCGAAGGCCTGACCGTGCGTTTCGCCGTGGGCGGCGGATGGCTGAAACCTTCGCGCGACGTGCAGGCGGTCAGCGACGTCTCGATCACCCTGTCCGCCGGCGAGACCCTCGCCCTCGTGGGCGAAAGCGGCTCCGGCAAGACCACCTTCGCGCGCGCCATGCTGGGCCTGACACCGATCAGCGAGGGCCGTGTCCGCTATGACGGCGCTGACCTCGCCGACATGGACAAGCCAGCCCGCCAGGCCATGCGACGCGCCGTGCAGGTGGTGTTCCAGGATCCGTTCGGCTCGCTCGACCCACGGCTGTCAATCGAGGCCATCATCGCCGAACCGCTGCGCATCCACGGCATCGGCACCGCGCGGTCGCGTGCCGAGCGGGTGGTGGAATTGCTTGCCCAGGTCGGCCTGCCCGCCGATGCCCGCCGGCGATACCCGCACCAGTTCAGCGGCGGCCAGCGCCAGCGCATCGCCATCGCCCGCGCCTTGGCGCCCGCGCCACGGGTGATCATCGCCGACGAGCCGTTATCGGCGCTGGACGTCTCGATCCAGAGCCAGATCCTCAATTTGATGGACGAACTGCGGCAACGGACAGGGATCTCATATTTCCTGATCAGCCACGACCTCGCCGCCGTGCATCACCTCGCCGATCGCGTGGCGGCGTTGTATCTCGGCCGCGTCGTCGAGATCGCCGATCGCGACACCCTCTATGGCACGCCCGCGCACCCCTACACCAAGGCCCTGCTGGCCGCCGTACCACGCATCGGCGGCGGCAAACGCGCGCCCGGCCAGGCGCTGCCGGGCGACATCCCAAGCCCACTGGCTCCGCCCAGCGGCTGCCATTTCCATCCGCGCTGCGGCTATGCAACGGCGCGGTGTTCCACCGAGGCGCCCAAACTCCGCGAGGTCGGCCGCAACCACAGTACCGCCTGCCACCACCCGCTGGTGGAGCCCACCGCATGATCCGCTTCCTGACCACCCGGCTGGCCGGCGCCGGCGTCACCATCCTGGTGAAATCCTTCATCATCTTCGCCCTGATCGGCCTGATGCCCGGTGACCCGCTGGACATGCTGTCGCAGGCCAACCCCGAAGCCACGCCCGAGCAAATCGCCACGCTGCGGCAGATCTATGGCGTCGATCAGCCGATCGGCGAGCGCTACTGGACTTGGCTGACCCAAGCCCTGCACGGCGATTTCGGGTTTTCCCGGCTCCAGCACCGACCGGTATTTGGCATTATCCTCGACGCCCTCGGCAACACCCTGGTCCTGATGGGAATCGCGTTTGCGATCTCCACCGTCATCGCCATCCTGCTCGGCACCATCGCCGCCACCCGCCGCGGCAGCCTCATCGACCGTCTGATCAATCTGCTCGCCTACACCGGCATCTCGGTGCCGAGCTTCTGGCTCGCCCTCGTGCTGATCTACATCTTCGCCGTCCGCCTCGGCTGGCTCCCTGCCGGCGGCACACCGCAGCCCGGCGACGGCCTGCACATCTGGACCACCCATCTGATCCTGCCGGTGGCTGCCCTGGTGATGGTCGAGATCGGCGGCCTCACCCGCTACACCCGCGCCGCGATGATCGAAGTGCTCGGCCAGGACTACATCCGCACCGCACGTGCCAAGGGCATCACGCAAAACCGCATGTTGCTGCGCCACGCGCTGCGCAACGGCATGATCCCCGTCGTCACCATCATCGCCCTCGGCTTCGGCCATCTGTTCTCCGGCGCGCTGCTGATCGAGAACATCTTCGCCTGGCGCGGCATGGGACGGCTGATCCTTGAGGCAATCATGGGCAACGACTACAACCTCGCCCTTGTCTGCCTGCTATTCACCACCGCGATGATACTGCTGGCGAATATCCTCGCCGACCTCGCCTACACCTGGCTCGACCCGCGTATCGCCCTTGGCGGACGCCGCAAATGAGCGCCGCCACCGAAGATCGCGCCGTCTCGGTCTGGATGCTGCGTTGGCAACGCCTGAAGCGCGATCCCGCCGCCATGGCCGGGCTTATCGTGCTCCTGCTGATGATCGCACTCTGTTACGCGTCCCCGCTGTTCGAGCATTGGCTCGGCGTAAGTGCCACCGACACCGACCTGTTCAGCCGCTTCACGCCGCCCGATGACACCCACCTCCTTGGCGCCGATGACGCCGGTCGCGACGAGCTCACCCGGCTGTTGCTCGGCGGCCAGATCTCGCTGTCCATCGGTCTGCTCGGCGCCCTCGGCTCAAGTTTCGTCGGCACTATCGTCGGCGCCGTCGCCGGCTACGCCCGCGGCAAGACCGACATGATCCTGATGCGCATCACCGACGGGATCATCGCGCTGCCGACACTGCCGCTGCTGATCATCCTCGCCGCCCTCGACCTCTCCAAGCTCGGCTTCAGCCAGGAGTTCATCCGCTCCGGCGCCGCCGGCTACTGGCGCATCGTGCTGATTGTGACACTGCTCGGTTGGACCGGCGTCGCCCGCCTGGTGCGCGCCAGCACGCTGGCCCTCGCCGAACGCGAATACGTGCTCGCCGCCCGCGCCCAGGGCGCCTCGTCGTGGTGGATCCTGACGGTGCACATCCTGCCCAACGCGGTCTCGCCGGTGATCGTGGCGACAACCCTTGCCATGGGCCGCGTCATCCTCGCCGAATCCGCCCTGAGCTTCCTCGGCGTCGGCATCCAGCCGCCGCAGACGAGCTGGGGCAGCATGCTGACCAACGCCCAGGAACTGATCGGCAACGCGCCCGAACTCGCCATCTACCCAGGCCTGCTCATCCTGATCGCCGTCGTTGCCATCAACTTCTTCGGCGACGGCCTGCAAGCGGCGTTCGACCCGCGCAGCGATGGGAGATGACGCAAGCAAGCGCAAGGGGCGCTGCCCTTTGAACCCCGCCAGGGCCGAGCCCTGGACTTCATTCTATGAACTCTTGAAGAAAGACGTCCAGGGCTCGGCCCTGGCGAGGGTCCAGGGGGCAGCGCCCCCTGGCCTTGCCTGCGTCAGCCCGCCGCTTCGACGGCGCGCTTGGCCATCACGCCGATCAGGTGGGCACGGTATTCGGCGCTGGCGTGGATGTCGCTGTTGAGGCCGTCAGCGGAGGTTTTGATGCCGGCGATCGCGGCGGGCGAGAAGTCTTTAGAGAGTGCCGCTTCGAACTCGGTGTGGCGGAACACGCCGGACTGCGAGGCGCCGGTGATGGCCACGCGAACGCCGGCTCGGAACTTGGCCACGAACACGCCCACCATAGCGTAGCGCGAGGCCGGGTTGCGGAACTTCTGATAGGCGGCCTTTTCCGGGACTGGGAGGCTGACCGAAGTTATCAGCTCACCGTCTTCGAGGGCGGTGGTGAACATGCCCTGGAAGTAGTCATCGGCTGAGATGGTGCGGCGGTCGGTGGTGATGGTGCCGCCGAGCGCCAGCAGGGCGGACGGGTAGCAG
>Ga0302157_10002236_pt1 | contig 22719 bp, 25 predicted proteins | sample I_Bog_N3_3_FD_193502 | JGI IMG/M metagenome (GOLD analysis project Ga0302157, IMG submission 193502) | Peat permafrost microbial communities from Stordalen Mire near Abisko, Sweden - I_Bog_N3_3 | ecosystem: Environmental > Terrestrial > Soil > Wetlands > Peat | place: Sweden: Abisko, Stordalen... | reverse complement strand
ACGCCAACGTCATCGCTCAAATCGGTGGGCCCTACGTGGCGGTGAGCGCGGTCATGAGCAACCCCAACATCGACCCGCACACCTACGAGGCGAGCCCGCAGGTGGCCCAGGCCGTTGGCGTCGCCCAGCTGGTGGTGCAGAACGGGGCCGGCTATGACGGCTTCATGCAGACCATCGAGGCGGCGACGCCCAGCTCCACGCGCAGGGTGGTCGACGTCCAGACCCTGCTCGGGCTGCCGGCCACCACCGAGAACCCGCATCTCTGGTACAGCCCCACCACCATGCCCGCGGTCGCGAAGGCGATCGGGAAGGATCTCGCTGCGCTGGCGCCCTCTCATGAGGCGTATTTCACGGCGGAGGTCACGGCCTTCGACACCTCGCTGGCGCCCTGGACCCAGGCCATCGCCGCGCTGAAGTCGAGCTTCTCCGGCACCCCGGTGGCGACCACCGAGCCGGTGGCCGACGACATGCTCCAGGCTGCTGGGCTCGACAACGTGACCCCGTGGCCCTTCCAGGCCGACGTCATGAACGGGGTCGATCCGTCCGCCCAGGATGTGAGCCTCGAGCAGGGTTTCTTGACCGGGCACCAGGTCGAGGTGTTCATCTACAACCGGCAGGTGACCGACTCCCTGACTCAATCCCTGCTGACGCTCGCCCAGCGAAGCGGCATCCCGGTGGTCGGCGTCTACGAGACCATGCCCACGCCGGGCTACGACTACCAAACCTGGATGGTGGCCGAGGTCAACGCCGTGCAGCAGGCGCTCGCACGCGGCGTGTCGACGAATCGGCTGTGAGCGGCCCCACTCTCGACGAGAGTGCCGATGACGCGATCCTGGACGTCGATGGCGTCAGCGTCTGGCTGTCCGGGCGGGAGGTGCTCCATGACGTCCGCTTCCGGATCATGCCGGGCGAGTTCACCGGTCTGATCGGCTCCAACGGGGCGGGCAAGACCACCCTCTTCCGGGTCATCCTCGGTCTCCAGGCGGCCAGCACGGGGAGCGTTCTGGTGGGCGGCCGGCCGCTCACCCGGCGCAACCCGATCATCGGCTACGTGCCCCAGAAGATCTTCCTCGACCCCGACATGCCGCTCCGTGCCCGCGACGTCGTGGCTCTCGGCCTCGACGGGCACCGGCTCGGGGTGCCCCTGGGCTGGGGCCGGCGCCGCAAGGCCGTCGACGCGATGCTCGACGCCGTCGACGCGCGGCGCCTCGCCGACGCCCGCGTTGGCAGCCTCTCCGGGGGCGAGCAGCAGCGGGTCCTCATCGCCCACGCCCTGATCAGCCGGCCCCGGCTGCTGCTCCTCGACGAGCCGCTCGCCAACCTCGACATCGGGGCAGAGGGTGAGGTCGTCGCGCTGCTGGCCCGCATCGCTCGGGAGCAGCGCATCGCCGTGTTCATCTCGGCCCACGACGTCAACCCGCTGCTCCCGGTGATGGACCGGCTGGTCTACATGGCGGCCGGCAACACGGCGAGCGGGACCACTGCCGAGGTGATCCGGCCCGAGGTCCTGAGTGCCCTCTACGGCCAGCACGTCGACGTGCTCCGCGTCCACGGCCGCATCCTGGTGGTGGCAGGGGCGGAGGGGCCGTCCGGGGTCACGTTCGAGGAGACCGACGGCGCCGCGGTCGGGCCGGACATCGTCGCGCTCCGATGAGCCAGGTGCTGCGCGCGCTCTTCGCGCCCGGCTTCTTCGCGAGCGATCCGGTTCACGCCGCACTGGTGGTGGGGGCGGTGGTGGCGCTGGTAACCGGGGTGGTAGGGGTCTTCACCGTGATCCGCGGCCAGGCCTTCGCCGGGCACGCCCTCGGTGAGGTGGGCTCGGCGGGGGGCTCCGCGGCATTCCTGGGCGGCGCCAACCCGCTCTGGGGCTTCATGGGCATCGCGATCGTCGCCGCGGGGCTCATCGAGCTGCTCGGGCTGCACCGGCCGCGGGCCCGCGACGTCGCGACCGGGCTGGTGCTCGGAGCCGGCCTGGGGCTCGCCGCCCTCTTCCTCTACCTGGACGCGACCTCCTCGAGCACCACCGGCGTGACCGTGACCATCCTTTTCGGCTCCCTCTTCGCGGTGAGCCAGCAGATGCTGCCGAGCATCGTGGCGCTGAGCGCCGTCTCCCTGCTGGTACTGGCCGTGTGCTACCGGATGCTGCTGCTCAGCTCCCTGAGCCCCGATCTGGCCGCCGCGCGCGGGGTCCCGGTGCGTGCCATCGGCATCGCCTACCTGGTGATCATGGCCGTGGCGGTCTCGCTCGCCGCCGAGACCATCGGGGCGATCCTCGCCACGGCCCTCGTGGTCGGCCCTCCCGCGACCGCGCTGCGCCTGACCAAACGTCCCGGCGGTGCGCTGGTCGTCGCCGGCTTGATTGGCGTCGTGGCGGTGTGGCTCGGCATCGTCCTCGCCTACGACAGCTACTACTGGCCGCCGGCCGGGCACGGCTGGCCGGTCAGCTTCTTCGTGGTGGCCCTGGTCTTCCTCTTCTACCTGGTCGCGGGTGCGGTGGCGCGGATCGTCCAGGCGCGCCGGCGACGCCACTCCGAGGCGGCGCCGCGTCTGGCCGCGAGCGGGTGCGCCGAGCATCCCGGCGACGCGGCGTAGAGGGGCCGAGAGTGTTCTCCGGCTTCATGGTCAACACCTGGATCGCGGCGACGCTGGTCGCGGTGATTGCCGGCGTCGTCGGCTTCTTCGTGGTGCTCCGCGGTTCAACTTTCGCGGCCCATGCCATTCCCCATGGCGCCTTCGGGGGCGCGGCGGGCGCCGTCCTGATCGGCGTCAACCCCATCGCCGGGCTCGGCGTCTTCGCCGTCGGCGGAGCGCTCGGCATCGGCTGGCTGGGGAGGCGCGGACGCCACGACGTGGCCACCGCTCTGGCGCTCGTGCTGATGCTCGGGCTGGGCGCGCTCTTCCTCTCCTTCAGCGTCGAGTACGCCGCCGCCATGTACTCGCTGCTCTTCGGCGAGGTGCTCGGCGTTCCCTCGGACGAGCTGCTCCCCATCGCCGGATTGGGCATCGCCTGCATCGCCGCACTGGCGGTCCTCTACCGCCCGCTGATGCTCACCTCGATCGCCCCGGACGTGGCCGAGGCGCGCGGGGTGGCGGCCCAGCGCATCGAGACCGGCTTCCTGCTGGTGGTCGCGCTGGCGGCGACGATGACGGTGCCGGTGGTGGGGGTGCTCCTGATGTTCAGCCTGATGATCGGGCCCGCGGCGACGGCGGGATCGCTGACCCGCAGCCCGCGCAACGCCATCGCCCTGTCGGTGCTGCTCGCCCTCGCCACCGTCTGGCTCGCGGTCGCGGTCTCCTACCTGACCAACCTGCCGGTCGGCTTCTTCGTGGGTACGCTCGGTGCCGTCTCATACGGCTGCGCGCGGATCTGGACGGCCCGGCGCCGGGGGCGGACAGCGCCGGCGTGAGCGAGGCGCGGCGGCCGGCCGCACCAGCTCAGAGCTCTGCGTCCGCGGGCGACATCCCGACCGCCGCAGACGTTCTGGTCAGAGCTCCGCGATGGCGGGCAGCACCTCCCGGCCGATGATCTCGAGCGGTGTGATCCGCCACACGTCGGTGACCCGACCGTGGGCGACCTGGAAACCCCGCTTGTGCAGGTCGCGCAGCCCGTCGACCAGTTCACCGACGCGCTCACCGGCCGGACCGACGTCGAAGTTGAAGAGCACCGTCTTCTCGATCTCGTCGTAGTCGCGGCCCTCGGTCTCGCAGTGCTGGCGGAGCACGTCGAGCTTGTGGTCGAGGTCGGGCCCGGGGAAGAGGTTGCAGGCCTGGGCGTAGCGGGCCACCAGGCGGAGCGTCTTGCGCTCGCCGGAGCCGCCGATGAGGATCGGCGGGTGGGGGCGGCTGATCGCCTGGGGGGAGTTCAGGGTGCGCTCCAGCTTGGCGTGGGTGCCGGTGAAGGGACCGTCGTCGCCACTCCACATCTGCAGGCAGATCTTGAGCGCGTCCTCCAGCAGCTCAAACCTCTCCGCGATCGGCGGGAAGTTGAGCCCCAGGCCCCGCGACTCCTCCTCGTTCCAGGCGGCGCCGATCCCGAGCATGGCCCGGCCGCCTGACAGGACGTCGAGGGTGGTGACGGCCTTGGCGAGCAGGCCGGGCTGGCGGTACACCACTCCGGTCACGAGCGTGAGCAGCTTGACCCGTGCGGTGTGCGCAGCCAGGTATCCGAGGGTCGTGTAGGCCTCCAGCATCTCGTGCTCGGGGGGGCCGACACCCCGGATCTGGAAGAAGTGGTCCATCACGCTGACGCGGTCAAAGCCCGCCTCCTCGGCGGCCTGGGCGACGCGTGCGAGGTCGTGCCCGAGGCTGTCCGGCCCGCTGGGCCAGGTGTAGTCCGGGATGTGCAGACCCAGCTTCATGGCGCTGAACCTCCTGTGGCGAGTCGGGCGGCGTGGGCGGCGAGCAGCCGTGCGGAGAGGGCCGGATCGACATTACCCCCGGAGAGCACCACGGCGATGCGCGAGCCGGCGGGGGAGGGCGGGATGCGCCCGGCCATGAGCGCTGCGACGCCGACGGCTCCGGAGGGCTCGACCACCAGGTGGAGCCGGCTCCAGACCGCGAGCATCGCCTCCTCGATCTCGGCCTCGGTGACGGTCACCACCTCGTCCACCAGCCGGCGCCGGACGATGACCTCGAAACCGTGGTCACCGATGCTCAGGCTGCGCAGGCCGTCGGCGATGGTCGCCGGGGTTGCAGCCAGCCGCTCGTGATGGCCGCTCCGCAGGGAGGAGGCGGCGTCCGCCGCGAGCTCGGGCTCCACCCCGATCACCCGGACCTCGGGCCGGGCTGCCTTGACCGCGATGGCGCAGCCGGAGATGAGGCCGCCTCCGCCGACGGGACAGACCACCGTGCCGAGGTCCGCCATATCGTCGAGGAGCTCGAGCCCGATGGTCCCCTGGCCGTGGATGGTGTCCCAGGCGTCGAAGGGGTGGATCATCGCCAGCCCGGTGCGCTCCTGCAGCTCGCGGGCGCGCTCCTCGCGGTTGGCACCGGTCACTCCCTCGCTCACCACCCTTGCGCCGAGAGCCCGCACCGCGGCCACCTTGATCGGGTTCGACCCCTCGGGCATGACCACGGTGCAGTCGAGACCCAGGGTGCGAGCGGCCAGGGCGACCGCCTGGCCGTGGTTGCCCGAGCTGACCGTGATCACGCCGCGCGCATCCGGCGAGCTGCCGAGAAGGGAGAGGGCGGCGTTGAAGGCGCCTCGCACCTTGAACGAGCCGGTCGGCTGGAGCATCTCCGGCTTGACGGCGACACCCGCGACGAGCTCGTCAGCCGGGAGAGTGGGCGTTCGGCGCACCTGGCCCGCGATGCGCGATGCCGCCGTGTGGATCGCGGCGGCGTGCTCGGCCAGGAACCCGTCGTTGTCGCCCAGATCCGCAGCTGCGTCAGGCTCGGTCACCACATGCTGAGGCTACCCGCCCGACCCCGCCTCCTGCTCGGTGAACGCGAGGGGGCGGTCGTCGGCCCACCCGACCGGCTACCCGATCAGGTCGCTCAGGTCGCCGTTGCTCGCCTGGGCGGCGGCACCGAGCAGGGGCAGGCCGTAGGCGTCCTCGATGCTGCGCAGGACGCCGAAGTGGTTGCCGGCGGTCGCCACGTTGCCGTGGCCCTGGGCATTGGCTGAGATCACCGTGAGCGGTACCGTCCCGCCGACGCCAGTGGTCAGCGGGCCGTTGTCCACGGTGATGATGACTGTCCCGTCGGCAGCGAACCACGAGGACGAGAGCACCGACGGCAGGGTGGCGCTCAGCCACGCGTCAATCTGTGAGTTTTCTCCGCCCGTGGTGCAGACGTCGTGACCGTCGTCGCACAGGTTCGGGGTGATCCACACGAAGTCGGGCGCGCTGGTCGAATCCAGGGTCGTGACCATGGAGGAGACGCCCGGGTAGGGGCGGACGTCGCATGCGTTCGGCGGCATGTCGTCCTGGTAGTAAACCCAGGGGTCATGCCGGCGGACGTACTCAGTGGGGTCGGCGCCGTGGGTGAGGTCGGTGTCGCACGCGGTGGGCATCGATTCCATGTAGGCGGTCCAGGGGATGCCTGCCGAGGTCAGCTGCCCGCCCAGGTCCTGGGAGGTGATGCTGTCAGGCAAGCAGCTGTTGTTGGTGCAACCCTGCATGGAGCCGCCGGTGATCGCCAGGTAGTTGGGGAGGCTGTACGGTTCCTCGATGCCCGACCAATTGGTCATCGAGGCGTACTCCGAAGCCAACGAGCACCAGTAGGGGTCGGGAGCTCCGGCGTTGCAGGTTCCGAGGGTGCCCGCGTAACCCTGGCTCTCCTCCATGATCACGAGGATGTGCGGGTAGCCGCCCGCGGGGGCCGGTCGCGGGGTGGTTGCCTGGGTGCCACACCCGGCCACCGACCCGAGCACGGCCAGCGCGGCCACCACCACGCGGCCGTGCCCTCGCAGCGGTGCCCGACGTCTCACCTGATCAGCCTGTCACGTCTTCCGCCGCCGCGGCGATCGGCCGCCGAACGGGGATCGAGGCGATACAGGTTCGCTACCAGGGGGTTTACCTCCGGAGATGATGTCGAGGTAGTTGGGCGGTGACGCGTGCTCAGCCGCAGTGCGCCGTCACTACGCCGGTGGCTCCAGCGCCTCCAGGCGCAGCTCGAGCGGCGGGTGGGTGCCCGCGATGACCCGATCCCAGCCTGACTGGCCCGGTTCCAGCTCCCCGAGCAGGCTGAGCGCGCCGTGGAGCGCCTCGCCCCGGCCGGTCGCCGCCACCGCGGCGTCGGTCGCAAACTCCTGGTCCCGCGAGGCGACGGCGACGATCGGCCGGATGATGAGCCGGACCAGCAGCCAGGCCGGCCACAGCACCACCCATCCGACCAGCGCGATGAGCCCATTCCCCTGTTGGGTCAGCCGGTAGCCGGCGTTGTAGAGGAGCACGAGGGGCAGACCGCAGCAGCGGACCAGCAGGTCGCCCACGCCGTCACCTACCGCCCAGTGCTGGAGACCGTGGCAGAGCACCGCATCGAGGACGGCGTCACCGGCCGGTCCGTCCCCGATCTCGTCGCCGAGGAGGCTGCGGCCGATGACCACATGGCGGGCGCACACCCGCACTCGCAGGTCATCACCGTCCGCCATCAGCACGAGCGGGAGCGACACCAGGCCCAGGTCCGCAGCCCCGACCTCGAGCAACGGCATCACTCGGGACGCCTCGCGCCGGCTCATGCGGCGGAAACCGCGGAGGCGGAGCAGCCAGGGCTCCAGACCCACGCAGGCCATGAGCAGCGCCAGCGACGCCAGCAGACCTCCGCAGAGCGCGCCGAGAAACTGCAGGGGCTCGTTGACGACCAGCGAGACGAGGCTCGACACCAGCCCGGCACCGGCACCCCGGAGGGCGCCTCCGGCGACCGAGAGCGCGGCCCCACCCGGACTGCCGCCGTTGCTGCCCACGAGGGCCGCGCTGATCGAGGAGCCGATCGCGGAGAGGAGCGCGCCGCTCAGGGCATCCGCCACCAGCAGCCAGACCGCGAGCCACACGCCGGACCAGGCGCAGACCAGGGCGACCGCTGCCGCCGTTCCGCGCCTGCGGACTCCGGCCGGCATCCACCTGGCCGTCCCCGTGTGGCCGGCCGGACTGCCGCGTGGGCTTGGCGCGCCCGGCGCGGGTGGGGGAGGGGCATATTCGACGGGAGCGGTCATGCCGCGCCCGCCGACACGGGCTGGAGCACCCGGAGGGTGGCCACACGCCGGCCGCCGACGATGCTCAGGACCACCGCCTCGCCCGTCGCCAGCTGCTTCATCACGTTCGGGTCCACGGTGTACCGGTCGATCGCGCGCACTGACCGCCGGGCGGCCTCGCCGTCGTCGCCGATGGTCCGGGTGACCTGGACGCCGCGTCGGGTACCGATGACGCGGGCGACCGCCTCGGCGTCGTCGGGGCCGATCCGGTGGGCGATGACCACGCCGGCGCCGAGCAGGGCGCTGCGCAGCGCGTGCGCGGTGCGCGGGTCCGGGAGCTGCTGGGTGCTCACCACCGTGCTGACCCGCGCCTCCCGCGCCTGACGCAAGAGGTCGTTGATCTGCTCGGGATCGTCCAGTGCCGCGAACTCGTCGAGGAGCAGCATCGCCGGTGCCGCATCGGGTTGCCGGAGCCGCTCGAAGGCCGCCTGCTTGAGGTCCTGAATCAATACCCGGGCCATCAGCGCGGTGTCCTGGCTGACCGCGAGGGCGGGCAGGCTGATGTACGTGACCCCGGGGGAGGCGAGCGCAGCGGGGAGATCCAGCTGCGGACCGTCGCCGTCGAAGACGGCCCCGTACTCGCCATGAAGGAGGGCACCGAGACGGCTCCGCATCCCTTCGAACGCGTCGGCGGTGACGCCGCCCCGCTTGGCCAGGTCAGCCAGGTCGTCGGCCAGCTCCGGGGTGACATCGCGCGCACGGTGGGCGAGGCCCGGCATCCGGGTGCGGTCGAGCTCGCGACGCAGCCTCCTGATCGTCACCGGCTCGCCCAGTGCTTGGAGGATGCCCACCAGGATGGAGATCGTCTCCATGGCGATCACCCGGTACACCTGGCCGGCCGGCCCGTGGGTGAAAGCCGAGACCAGTTTGTCCGCGACTTGGGCCCGGCTGCCCACCGCGCAGGGGTTGTAACCGAGCGTGGCCGGGGCGCCCGGGACCACATCGCGGTAGTCGAGGCCACTGGCGGTGGCCAGCCGCCGGGCCGCGGCGCGCAGGCTCGCTCCCTTGGCGTCGATGACAAGCAGGGCCACTCCGCACGCGACGGCCCCCTCCGCGAGGCGCTCCGCGGTGGTCGTCTTCCCGGAGCCGGTCAGACCGAGCAGGGTGACGTGCTGCGCCAGGCTCTCGGGGACCGCGATGTCGAAGGGCTTCCGAGCCACGCCCTCGACGCCGAGCCGGATGTGCCCGGCGGGATGCGCGGAGGCGTCACGCGGCGGGGATGGAGGTGGCCCCGGAGTCCGCGGGGCGCGGCCAAACGGCGGCATTCGGCGGGGGATCGTCTCACGTAGACCGATCGCCTTTGTGCAGCCGGGGGTCGATCAGGTGTTCCAGCCCTCTCTCGTCCACCAGCGTCCGCATTCGGGCCACCGCTGTCTCGCTGGGGAGGTACCACCAGACGGTGTCGACGTCGCGGTCCACCGCGTATGCGCCGGCGAGCATCTCGAGCCGGGCCGAGCGCTTCGGGGTCAGGTCCAGCTCGATGGCGATCCGCGTGCCGGCCGCCAGCTGGAGGATGCCGTCGGGCACCCGGCGCTGCCGCTCCCAGCGCCCGCCGGCGCGGGCGGCCCGCATCCGGTCCCTGCGCAGCTCGCGCTCGGTCGTCCAGGCACTCCCGGGATGGGCGGCGAGCAATTGCTCCGAGAGATCGACCAGGGCCAGGTTGTGAGCGATCCGGGCCAGGTCGAGCGAGGCCGGCGCCAGGTCGCAGCCGGCGAGCCGGGTGCCCGCCGGTGTGGCACGCACCACCGGTGGGGCGGCCACCAGCACGCGGTCCCTGACCAGCAGTCCGGCGGACTCCAGCGCGCGGAGCCGGCGGAGCGCCAGCGGCGGAGCGGTGAAGAAGCGCGTGGCGAGCTGCTCGGGGGTGACCATGCCGTGGCGTGCTGCGAAGCGGAGGACGTCGAGATCGCGCGGTGTGAGCCGCAACGGTCAGCCTCCGATCACACGCATGCCGCGAGACGGTAGCGCGGCGGTGTCGGCCGCTGCGTGAGCACGCCAAGGCTGCCGGCAGAGGGCGAGACCGCACACCTCGCGCGCACCACCCTGGAGCCGGAGCGCCCGGGCCACCTCGTCCAGGGTCCGGCCGTCGGTGAAGACATCGTCGACGACAAGGATCCGCCTCCCGCCGGTCCGGCTCCGATCGGGCACGTGGAGGACGGGGCGGAGCTGTTCCTCGGCGACCCGGCGGCGCTCTCGGTGATCGAGCCAGGCGAGCCGCGGGGTCGGCTGAGTCTTGACGATGGCGGGGACGGGACCGGTGTCGAAGGGCCAGCCCCCTCCATCGCGGACCTGGCGTGCGGCCTCGACCAGCATGGATCGCGTGTGGTCGAACTCGCGTCCGCTCCGCCCCACGAAGGTCGGGCTGGCAGTGATGAGGTCAAAGGGCTCGACCAGGTGGCGCCGTCTCTCCATCAACCCGGCCAGCATCCCGCCGAAGACGGGGGCCCACTCCCGCGCCCCGCGGTACTTGTAGGCGTTGAGGGCCACCTCCAGGGGGCCCGACCGTTCGGCTGCCGCGATGCTCCAGCGGAACCAGCGCGCGCTGCTGGCGCAGAGCGGGTTGGGGCAGCGTGACGTCCCCGCCATCAACGGCCGTTCGCACACCCGGCAGCGGCCGAGCGCCGGTTCGGGGGCGGCAGGGGGCGGGGGTGGTTCCGTCATGGTGGCAACGAATACACAGGATAGACGGTAGCGGAGCGACGGCTGCATCCGTTCCTGGAGTCGGGCCGGGTTGGCGTCCGCCCTCCTCGGCCGGCTCAGTGGAGGAGGTCCACCACCTCGCGGGCCGCCGCGGACATCTCCGGGTTCAACTGGTGGAAGGTCCAGATGCCCCGGCGCGTGGAGACGATCAGCCCGGCCTCGCGCAGCTTCGCCAGGTGATGGCTGATCGTCGGCTGGCCCAGGTCAAAGGCCGCCGTGAAGTCGCAGACGCAGACCGGCTGGGTGGCCTCGGCGAGCATGTGGATCATCTGCAGCCGCGTCGTGTCACCCAGGGCGCGGAAGACGGCTGCGCACTCCTCGGCGTCGGGCCCGGGGATGCGGGGCGCCACGGGTTGGCAGCAGCCCCGGGTGCGCAGGGGGATCGCGTCACGGACGGGGGTCTGGGTGGCGCCGGGCATGGCCTCATTGTACGCATTGACAACCATCGATGAGACCCGGTATGCTCCGGGCGACTGATCGACATATATCGATGTGAGGAGACGTGATGGGAGTCACGGGGAGCGACCAGGCGGAAGGGGAGAGGGTTCGCGAGGCGGTCCGGGAACGCTACGCGTCGGCCGCCAACGCGGTCGCGTGCCGCGGAGTGGCGGCCGAATCCGTGCTGCCCACGACCGACACCGGCGCGTCGTGCTGCGGGGCTGCGGGCACCGTGGCGCCCTCGTGCTGCAGCCCCACCGCGCCCGCCGATGTGAGCCGTGACCTTTACTCGGTTGACGAGGTGTCCGCACTGCCGCCCACGGCCGTTCTCGCCTCTCTCGGCTGTGGCAACCCGACGGCCCTGGCCGAGCTGAAGCCCGGAGAGGTGGTGCTCGACCTCGGCTCCGGCGGCGGCATCGACGTGTTGCTCTCGGCACGGAGAGTCGGGCCCACGGGCTTCGCCTTCGGCGTCGACATGACCGACGAGATGCTGGAGCTGGCCGCGCGCAACGCCGCCGAGGTTCAGGCGACGAACGTCAGGTTCCTCAAGGGCACGATCGAGGAGATCCCGCTGCCCGCGGAGGCGGTCGATGTGGTCATCTCCAACTGTGTCATCAATCTGAGCGCTGACAAGGGCAGGGTTCTGCGCGAGGCGTTCCGCGTCCTGCGACCCGGGGGGCGCTTCGCGGTCTCCGATGTGGTGGTTGAGGGGGAGCTCCCCGACGATGTCCGCCGGAGCACGGAGCTGTGGGTCGGCTGCCTCGCCGGAGCGCTCGAGGAGGACACGTACCGCGGGTTGCTCGTGGGTGCCGGGTTCGAGAGCGTGGCCTTCGAGGTGACCCGCGACTACACCGCCGAGGACGCCGGCCAGGTGGCCGGGGCAGCCGGAGAGCGGGCGCTTGCCGAGGTGCACGAGGGTGGAGGGCGGGTGGTCAGCGCCTTCATCCGGGCCCGTAAGCCGAGCCGCGCATGATGGAGGTACTTCCATGAGAGGGGATGACGCGCCGCCAGTGCCCGAGGTGCTCTTCGTCTGCATCCACAACGCGGGACGATCCCAGATGGCGGCGGGGCTCCTCGACCATCGTGCCCGCGGGCGGGTGCGGGTGCGCTCGGCGGGCTCCCAGCCCGCGGCTCAGCTCAACCCGGCGGTGGTCACGGCCATGGCCGAGCTCGGACTGGACATCTCGCGGGAGTTCCCCAAGCCACTCACCGACGACGCCGTTCACGCCGCCGACGTGGTCATCACGATGGGCTGCGGGGACGCCTGCCCCTTCTTCCCGGGCAAGCGTTATCTCGACTGGGAACTGGAGGATCCCGCGGGCAAGCCGCTCGCCACGGTCCGCCGCATCCGCGACGAGATCGACGCCCGGGTGCAGGCGCTGCTGGCGGAGCTGGTCGGGGACGGCGGAGAGGGCTGAGCCGGCAAGAGAACCGCGCCCGGCGAGGGGCCGGCTGCTCAGGCCGCCGTCATCGCCAGCAGCGCGGTGACCGTGATCCAGTTGCGCGCGGTGGCGGCAACCTTGAACCCGCGCCCGGCCAGCAGGGTGGCGAGCCGGGAGCGGGCGATGCCCTCCGGGTGCCAGGCGTAGATCTCGCGGCCGCTGACGGCGAATCGCTCCTCCGGGGTCGCCACCGCGGTCAGTCGGGCGGCGATGCCCGGATCGGGCGCCGACTCGAGGAAGGTCACCTGGTAGCGGCGGGGGTCGGCCGCCGCCTCCGGCAGCGGGTTCGCGCCCACCACCGCCGCCAGCTCAAGGTGCGTACGCACCACTGCGCGGATCTGGAGGCCGAAGCGGTCCGCGATCAGCGCCTCGCATCGTCGTGCCGCCGCCTCGGGCGAGCCGGACGAGGAGAGCACCACGTTGCCGCTCTGGAGGTAGGTGGCGACGTCAGCGAAGCCGTCCCCGACGAGCAGCGTACGCAGCTGGGCCATCGGGATCCGGTTCTTGGGGCCGATGTTGATACCGCGCAGGAGGATGGCGCAGCGGGCCATGGTCATCCGGTCTCCTCCGCGGTCACCGGGTCGGCGTGGCGTTGGGGAGGATGAAGAACCCCGCCACCTGGCCCGCCTCGTCGAAGACCACCCGTCCCGTGGCGTGGCGCAACCGGACGCCGCGCCGGAAGTCGAGCGGGGCGTGGAAGGTGAGGGGCACCTCGACCATGGTGTGCTCGCCGAGCCCGATGACACGCGGGGCCCCGATGTCAACCGCCTCCGCAGCCTTGCCCGGGATCTGCCCCCGGACCGAGGCGAGCAGCTCGACCGAGCAGCCGTCGAGCATCCGCTGGTTGAAGTGCGCGCGCAGCTCCTCCCATCTGCGGTCAAGGAAGTGTTCGAGAAGCTCCACCGCCTTGGGACCGGCGCTGCGCATCGGTCGTGGCGGCACCGGGGCGGAGCCGGTGTCGGCGGGGGCACCGCCAAAGCGCTGCAGCACCGCCTGGCGGGTGACGTGAAGCACGTCGCCGATCTCCGCCCAGGTGCGCCCGTCGCTGCGGGCCCGGACGACCAGTCCACGCTGAATGTCTTCGACCACGACCCCGAGGCTTCGGGCGGCGGCCAGCGCGACCATGACCGGGTCGCCCTCCACCGGCTCGTCGCCGCGCAGCACGCGGACCATCAGCTCCGCGTTGGCCTGCGCCACCCGGGCCATCACCTGACGATCGACCTCGAGCGCCGAGGTCAACGAGGAGTCTCCCGGCGAAAGGGCGGGGGCGGTGCCTGCCGGAATCGCCCGCTTCGGATGTGCTCTCGGTGCACTCGGAGTGACCGGCGGTGTGCGTCCTGCCACGCTTGTCAAGGTACCTTACCTGCAGCCGCCAGTCAAGGTGACTTACCAGTGCTCTCCGCGCCATGATCGTGGCCCGGGCGATCTCTCGAGCCCTTGATCAGCCGGGGGGGATCCGTGTATTGTCCGACCGACAGTCGGTCTGACAATTGGAGGCAGCCAGCCTTGCCCCGGACGGTGAACGTTGAGGCGCGCGCCATCCGGCGCGAGGCGTTCGTCGAAGCGGCCCTCCGACTCATCCAGACCAAGGGCTACGAGCAGATGAGCATCCAGGATGTCCTCGATGAGCTCGACGCCTCGAGGGGTGCCTTCTACCACTACTTCGCGTCGAAGCTCGCACTGCTCGAGGCCGCGGTCGACCACATCGTCGCGGCTGCCATGGAGGCGGTGGCCCCGATCGTCGCGAACCCCACCCTATCCGCCCCGCAGAAGCTGGAGCGCCTCTTCTCGGGTATCGCCGGGTGGAAAGCCGAGCGGAGGGAGCTCATGCTCGCGCTCCTCGAGGTCTGGTACTCGGACGACAACGCGATCGTCCGCGACAAGGTGCGGCGGAGCACCGTCACCGGCCTCGTGCCCCTGCTCTCCGTGATCGTCGAGCAGGGAAGGGTCGAGACGGTATTCTCGACGAGCTCCCCGGACGGCGCCGCCCGCGCCGTCGTGGCCCTGCTCCTCGGAGCCCAGGACATGGCCGGCGAGCTGTTCTTCACCCGGCAGGCGGGCGAGATCCCCTTTGAGATGGTGGCGGCGCGGTTTGCGGGGCTGGCGGAGGCGCTCACTCGGGTGCTGGGGGCTCCGATCGGATCGTTGTCGCTGATCGACGATGCCACGCTGCGGCTCTGGTTCTCCTGACTGGCGCAGCGAGATGACCCGTGTGACCCGTGGATTGATCAAGAAGCAGGGGCGCCGTGGTGGCGCCACGAGGAGGTAGCTGGGCATGGCCAACGCGATCTGGACCGAGGGGCTGACCAAGGATTACGGGCAATCGCGCGGCCTTTTCGATCTCGGACTGGAGGTCGCCGCCGGCGAAATCTTCGGCTACCTGGGCCCGAACGGCGCCGGCAAGACCACCACCATCCGCCTGCTCATGGACATGATCCGTCCCACCGGCGGGCGGGCCGAGATCTTCGGGGTCGACTGCCAGTCCCACCCCGTCGAGGTCAAGCGCTTGGTCGGCTACCTGCCCGGTGAGATGCCCCAGTGGGGCGGGCTGCGCGGGAGGGATGTCGTCGCGTACGTCGGCGGCCTGCGCGGTCACATTGATCCTGGTCGGGTGTCCGGGCTGGCCGAGCGTCTCGAACTCGACCTCGGCCGCCGCTACCGCGAGTACTCGTCGGGCAACAAGCGCAAGCTCGGCCTGCTGCTCGCCTTCATGCACCCCTCGCGACTGCTGGTGCTCGACGAGCCGACCAATGGCCTGGATCCCCTGATCCAGCAGGAGTTCTACCGGCTTGTCGAGGAGGCCCGGGCGGAGGGCACCACCGTCTTCCTCTCCTCGCACGTCCTCTCCGAGGTGGAGCGGGTCTGCGAGCGGGTGGGCATCCTGCGGCGGGGCCGGCTGGTCCAGGTCGCGCGCCTCGACGAGCTCCACCACCTCCGCTATCACCGCCTGGAGGCCGACTTCGTCGGGGAGGTTCCGGTGGAAGCGGTGCGCGCCCTCGATGGGGTCGAGCAGGTGACCGTCGAGGACCACCACCTGAGCTGCGCGGTGCGCGGCGGCTTCGGGCCCCTCCTCCAGGTTCTGGGGAAGGGCCAGGTGCTCAACCTGGTCACCCACGAGCCCACCTTGGAGGAGGTCTTCCTCGCCTACTTCCGCGACGAGCCGGTGAATGCGCCGGTGGCTCCCGGAGCCGCCGCATGACGGCCGCGGCTCCGGCGGCGGACACTCCCGTGCCGGTGACCGCCCGCGGCGGCGAGGGGGGCGGCATCAGGACGATGGTCCGCTACGCGCTGCGCACCCATCGCTGGGCCTTCGCCGGCGTCGCCTTCATCGGGTTCGTGGGGCCGTATTCGACCGGCGCGTCGTACGCGAAGCTCGCGGCGACCGCGGCCGCGCGTGCCTCGTTCGGGCGTCAGACCACTGCTCTCGGGCCGCAGCTCGCCTACCTGGTGCCGCTGCCGATCCGCCCGGACACCGTCGCCGGGTACCTCTGGTGGAAGGGTCTGACCTGGATGCCCCTGGTCGTTGCCGTGTGGGGACTTGCCGCCGCCACCGGACTGATCCGCAACGAGGAGGAGCGCGGTCTCATGGAGACCTGGCTGGCGGCCCCGTTCAGCCGGGTGCGGTTGCTCTTCTCCCGCGTGGGCGCATTCGCCGTTGCGGCCCTCGGAGCGGTCGTGATCACCGCCATCGGGACGCTCGCCGGGCTTGCCGCCGGCAAGGCCACCGTCGCCTTTCCCGCGCTGGCCGAGCAGGGCTTGTCTCTTCTCGGCATGACTCTCGCCTGCTTCGGGATCGGGCTGGCGGCCGCCCAGCTGGCATCCACGCGCCGGAGCGCGCTGGCCCTTGGCGGCGTGGTGATGCTCGCCCTCTACGCCCTGGACGCCCTGGCCCGAGTCAATCCGGGCCTGGATGGTTGGGCGACGATCTCGCCGTTCCACCTGGCGGACCTCACCACCGCGGTCGTCCCCGGTGGCCACTTCGCCGGAGCGGCAACGCTCGCCCTGTACGGCATCGCCATCGTGCTGATCGCCCTCTCTGCGCTCGGCTTCCAGCGTCGGGACCTGCTGGCCTCGCTGCTCCCGCGACGGGGCGGGGAGACGCAGGTGGTGCGGTCGGCCTCCACCGTCCCCCTGTTGCGGATCCCGGTGCTGCGAACCCTCTGGCAGCAGCGGGTCGGGCTCGCCGGGTGGGTGATCGGGAGCATCGCGGGGGCGGCCTTCATCGTCTCCATCGCACACAGCACCGGCAAGCTCCTGCAATCGGCCGGCGGCTTCAAGAGCTACTTCGCGGCGGCCGGGACCAGCTCAGCGGCGACCGCCGTGGTCACCTCCGTCTGGCTCAGCATCGCGGCCGTGATCGTCGCCGCCTACGCGATCACCCAGACCTCGCACTGGGCGAGCGAGGACGCCGGAGGGAGGTTGGAGATGGAGATCGCCCAACCCATCGCGCGCTGGCGGGTCGTTGCAGAGCGAGCCGTCACCCTCGTGGTGGGGGCCCTGGTCATGGCCGCGGTCGGATCCGTGGTGACCGGTGCGGTCGCTCCGAGCCAGGGTGTGCATCTCAACACCGGAGGACTCGTCACTGCGACGGCTCTACTGGCACTGCTCGCGCTCACCTTCGGCGCCGTGGGGGCGTTGGTCATCTCGCGTCTTCCCCGTGTCGCCGTTCCCGTGCTGGCGGTGGTCGCCGTGGGCGGTTTCTACATCCCCCTTTTCGCGCCGCTCTTCACGTGGCCAGGCTGGACCCTGGATCTCTCCCTCTTCCACCTCTATGGCACGCCGCTCACCACCGGGGTGTACTGGACCGGGCTGTGGGTGATGGTCGTGATCGTGGTGGTGGGCTTCGGTGGCGCCATGGCGGCGATGCGGGTTCGCGAGGTCGGCCGCTGACCTGACGCGGGCTCACATCCCAGGCCGTCCAGGCTGCGGCCATGCGCGCTCGAAGGGGCATGATCCGCTCCCAAATGGCAGCGGACCCGAGTAGGACCATCGTCAACGGAGGGCAGGAGATGGAAACGATCAGACTCAACAACGGCGTCGAGATTCCTGCCCTCGGTCTGGGGGTTTTCCAGACACCCCCCGACCAGACCCGGGACGCCGTCCGCAGTGCACTCGGCGCCGGGTACCGGCACATCGACACCGCGGCGGCTTACGGCAATGAGCGCCAGGTCGGCGAGGCGGTCCACAGCTCCGACGTGGACCGGTCGGAGGTCTTCCTGGAGACCAAGGTCTGGATCAGCGATTACGGATACGACGAGACGCTGCATGCATTCGAGAAGAGCGCCCGCAAGCTCGGTGTCGACCAGATCGACCTTCTGATCCTGCACCAGGCGCTGCCCTCGGCATTCGACCGAACCCTCGAGGCCTACCGCGCCCTGGAGACGCTGCTCGATGGCGGCGAGGTCCGCGCGATCGGAGTCAGCAACTTCATGGTCGTACACCTCACGACTCTCCTAGAACGCGCGATGGTGGTGCCGGCGGTCAACCAGATCGAGGTCCACCCCTACTTCGCTCAGCGACAGGTGCAGGACTTCGGCGCCGAGCACGGCATCGTCACGCAAGCCTGGTCACCGATTGGCGGCATCACCTTCTACCGCGGGGGTAGTCGCGGCAGCACGCTCGAGGATCCGGTCATCGGAGACGTTGCCAGAGCCCATGCCAAGACTCCGGCCCAAGTGATGCTTCGCTGGGGTCTGCAGCACGGCCGCTCGGTCATTCCGAAGTCCACCAAGCCCAGCCGCATCGCAGAGAACATCAGCGTGTTCGACTTCGAGCTGTCGGCCGACGAGATGGCCGAGATCGACGGTCTGGACACCGGCCATCGCGGCGGCCCCGAGCCGGACGCGATCACCTTGGAGGCGTTCGGCCGCGAGATCCCAGAGGCCTGAGAGGTCAACGTTCGAGGTGCTCGCTTGCGCCTGACACCCACTACCCCAAAGGTGGGGGCGTGCACGTGCTTGGACCCCCAGTCTTCCCAGCCTCAACGCGGTCGACCCCGACCGCGCGAGCTCCGACGCAACGGGGAAGCGAACGTGGAGCGGGAGACGAGGCTCGAACTCGCGACCCCTACCTTGGCAAGGTAGTGCTCTACCACTGAGCTACTCCCGCGCGCGAGGGGGGAGTATACCGCGGGCCGCCGACCCCACCACCCCCTCCGCTCACCTCGGGGAGCGTCAGTCGGGGATGGCCGGGCACCCGCCGGCGGCAGCCCACGCGCTGGCCAGACGGAGCGGAGAAGAGGGGAGGGGGCCCCGGCCGGCGAGGTCAGGCGATGCCGGCCCGCTCTCCGAGCTCGCGCAGGCGCTCGAAGGTGTAGATACCGGTCGAGTGGCCGTCGCCCCACACCGCGTTGAGCCCGTAGGAGCCGACCAGCCCGATGTCCGCGAGCTCGTCCTCACCGGTGGCCAGCTCCGGCTGGCCAGCGAACCGTCCGGGGAGGCCCATCTCGCCGGCGCAGACCGCGCACGGGCAGGCACGGCGCAGCACCGCGAAGGGGATCAGGTGAGTGGTCCCGTCCCCCCATTCGATGAGGAGGGCGCGCTTGGCCTCGTCGTAGTCGAAACGCAGTGGCCGCGTGCGATCGGGAGCGGGAATCGGCATTGGTGAGTGGAGGTGCAGCGGGGCCGAGGTTTGCGGCGGTTAGCGGAGCAGGTTCTGCAGCTTCATGGCCAGGGCCATGTCGCCGCGGACCTTGAGCTTGCCGGTCATGAAGGCCATGGTGGGGTCGAGCTTCCCGGTGGCGAGGCCGACGAAGTCGTCTCCTGACATGGAAATGGTGGTGTTTGGGCTGTCAGGGGCCCCGGCACCGGCCTCGCCCGTCCCGTCCTTGAGCACGATGTGGTACGCGCCGCCCTCGTCGCCGCTCAGGTCAAACCGGTACGCGGCGTTGGTGGTGCCGGCCTTGACGGGGTCGGCCAGCCGGCGGTTGACTTCATCGAAGATCTCGTTGACGGTGGTCACGGACGGCATCCTCCTGGCGTGGGACGTTCTCTCTCGGCAGTCTCAGCGGGTCTCAGAGCAGGGTCTCGAGCTGCTCGGTCCTCGGTTGCCGCGACCGGGAGGCGCTCTCCGACGGGTCGGGCTCGTCGCTCGCGGGGTGCTCGACCAGGGCGATGACCCGGGTGGCCATGAACCGCCCGGTGCGCACCGCTTGCCCGCCACGGGTCACCTCGCTGACCTCGACCACGCCGCGGGCGGTGCTGACCTCGACCTTGCGGCCGGCGCGCGTGGCCACGATCTCGTACGTCTGCGCAGACCCGCCGGTGTCGATGACGATCTCGACCCGATCACCCTTCATGTCCGGATCGTACTCTGATCTCGCTCAGGGCACCCCGGCGGGCGCGATCGGCGGGTTCGGCGGCGACAGATCCCGCCGGCTCGGGGGGGTGGCTCGCCGTGGGCTACACTGCGACAACAGTGGAGTGGTGGATCTTTTGGGTCGTCGCGGCGGTCCTCTTGGCCGCGGGTGAGGTCCACACGCAGGCCTTCTACCTGCTCTTTGCGGCGGCAGGTGCAGCGGTCGCAGCCGTGCTCGGCGCCCTTGGCCTCGCCATCTGGTTGCAGGTGCTGGTCGGGGCCGCCGCCGCCTTTGGCGGCGTGTTCGCGATCCGGCCCGCGCTCAAGCGGGCGATGGAGGGGCGCATGACCGCCCCGTACCGGTTCCCCGGGCTCGCCGGGGGGCTGGTTGGTGCTCGCGCCGTCACCGTCGACGCGGTCGGCGATGAGCGCCACCCCGGCCACGCCACGCTCGGCAACGAGCGGTGGCTGGCCATCACCGACTCCCCCGAGCCGCTTCCCCCCGACACTCCGGTGGTCGTCGCCGCCGTGCGCGGCACCACACTTCTTGTGCGCGCCAGCGGCGCGCCCCGTCTGCAATAGGCTCGGGTTCCGCTGATGATCCCGAGCAACATCTGAGGAGCTGACCGGATGGGCCTGTTCATCGCACTCGGCGTCGTCGTCCTTCTGGTGCTGGTCATTCTCGGCACCGCCGTGAACCTGGTCCAGCAGGGTTTCAACGGAGTCATCACACGGTTCGGCCGGTATCACAAAGAGGTCGGCTCCGGCATCTGCCTCATCTGGCCCTTCTTCGACCGGCTGGTCCGGGTCGACATGCGTGAGACCCCTCGCACCGGCGACCGGCAGGACGTCATCACCCGTGACAACGTCGCCGTCGCCGTCAACGCCACCATCTTTAGCCAGGTGATTGACGCCAAGGCCGCGCTCTTCAACGTCTCCAACTACTTCATCGCCATCGACCAGCAGGCGCGCACCACCCTCCGTAACGCCTTTGGCAACGTGAGCCTGGACGAGGCCCTCTCATCCCGCGAGCAGATCAACGCGGCGATGCAGCAGCAGATGGAGCAGGTCACCGACAAGTGGGGCATCCGGATCAACCGGATCGAGATCGTTGACATCAGCCCTCCCGGTCAGATCCTCCAGGCCATGGCCCTGCAGAAGCAGGCCGACCAGGAGAAGCGGGCCCGCATCCTCCAGTCCGAGGGCCAGCAGCAGCAGGCGATCAACATCGCCGAGGGCAACCGGCAGGCGGCGATCAAGCAGGCGGAGGGCGAGCGGCAGGCCACCATCCTCCGGGCCGAGGGTTCGCGGCAGGCGGCCATCCTGGAGGCGGAGGGGCGCGCCCTGGCCATCAGCAACGTCTATGAGGCGATCAAGAAGGCCGAGCCTGACCCGACCCTGGTCGCGATCCTCCAGCTGGACACCCTGAGCAAGTTCGCCGACAGCGACAACACCACCATCGTGGTGCCCGCCGAGTCCGCGGCCCTCATGGGTGCTGCACAGGCGCTCCGCGGCGTCCTCGGAGCCGTCCCCTCCGCTGAGGGCACGCCCGCCGTCCGGCTCCCCGCGCCACCGCCAGCCAAGTGACGGCCTCGCCCGCGCGGCGAGGCCTGACTACGGCGGCGTAGCGTAGCCGCCACCATGACCGATCCACCCTCTTCCCAGGACGACCTCTTCGGAGCCGTCCAGGAGGAGGGCGGTCGGCGCCTGGAGCTCTCCACACCGCTTGCCGCTCGGATGCGGCCGCGGAGCCTGGACGAGCTGGTCGGGCAGGACTCCGTGATCGGGCCGGGCAGCGTGCTCCGGGAGGCGGTCGAGGCGGACCAGTTGCCGTCCCTCATCCTCTGGGGGCCGCCCGGCAGCGGCAAGACCACCCTCGCGATGCTGCTTGCCTCCCGGAGCCAGGCCAGCTTCGAGCACGTCAGCGCGGTTTCGGCCGGGGTCAGCGATCTCCGGCAGATCGTCGCCCGGGCGGGGGAGCGCCGGCGCCTCGGGCGCCGGACGGTGCTCTTCATCGACGAGATCCATAGATTTAACAAGGGACAGCAGGACGCGGTGCTCCCTCACGTGGAGAGCGGCCTGGTGCAGCTCCTCGGGGCGACCACCGAGAACCCGAGTTTCGAGGTCAATGCGGCTCTCCTCTCCCGGGCCCGGGTCGTCCGCCTCGAGGCACTCGATGCCGAGGCGCTCCAGACCGTCGTCCGCCGGGCACTCGCCGACCCCGAGCGCGGCCTCGCGGGCCGAGGCGTGGGGATTGAGGCGGCGGCCGAGGCACGGCTGGTCGGGCTCGCGGGCGGGGACGCGAGGGTGGCCCTGGACGCGCTGGAGCTGGCCGTCGTGGCCGTCTCGCGCCGGGGCGGGACGACCGTGGAGGTCACCGACGTCGAGGGTGCCCTCCAGTCGCCGGCACTCCTCTATGACAAGGCCGGGGACCAGCACTACTGGCTGATCTCCGCTTTTATCAAGTCGGTCCGCGGATCGGACCCTGACGCCGCCATCTACTGGATGGCTCGGATGCTCGAGGCGGGTGAGGACCCGCTCTTCGTCGCCCGCCGCTTGGTGATCCTCGCCGCCGAGGACATCGGGCTGGCCGACCCTCGGGCGCTCACGGTGGCGGTGGCCGCGCAGCAGGCGGCGCACTTCGTGGGGATGCCCGAGGGCTACCTGCCTCTCGCCGAGGCGACCCTCTACCTCGCCATGGCTCCCAAGAGCAACTCCACGATCCGTGCCTACGGCGCCGCCCGCCAGGATGTGCTCGACACCCTCCACGAGCCCGTCCCCCTCCACCTCCGCAACGCGGTCACCGGTCTCGGCAAGGCGATGGGCTTCGGCGCGGGCTACCGGTACGCGCACGACGAGGTCGGTGGCGTGGCGGAGCAGCAGCACCTCCCGGATCGGCTTGCCGGTCGGATCTATTACGAGCCCGGGGAGCGGGGCGCCGAGGCGGCCATCTCAGTGCGGCTGGTCGAGATCCGGAGGCGGCTGCGCGGCGAGTAGCGCCGGCCGGAGCCTTTCCTGCGATCCCGGAGATGCCCACCCGGCGTGCCCACGCCCCTGGGTGAGATGCGGACGGGATCGACAGAAGCGGGGTTCGCTACCATGGCCCGGCTTGCTCCCCGTCCGGGCGGAGCGACCTTCGCCCCCTGACCG